>Ga0194136_1000312_pt1 | contig 26249 bp, 22 predicted proteins | sample TARM_MetaG_T3A_1_FD_134023 | JGI IMG/M metagenome (GOLD analysis project Ga0194136, IMG submission 134023) | Freshwater microbial communities from Pennsylvania, USA, analyzing microbe dynamics in response to fracking - TARM_MetaG_T3A_14 (version 2) | ecosystem: Environmental > Aquatic >...
ATAGAAGTGGATCCACTACTGATAGATGTAAATATCCATCCGCAGAAATTAGAAGTAAAATTTACTGAACAACATCATTTAGAGCGTCTTATTAAAGAAACTGTGTATAAAACATTATCAAGAGAAAATCTAATTCCAGATATTAAAGAAGACAAGCCACGTCCAATCGTTCAAGAACGCATGGTTTTTAACACCACCCGTGATCATGAAACTCATGAAAATGATGATGAGACAATAAATCATGATTTTGAGTATAAAAATAACAATTCTAATGAGGTTTATGATTCAACACAGTCTAAAAGTGATGAAACAGACACTGAAGATTTAACGATGATAAAGCCGCTTAAGGAAAGTCATAAACGTTTCCCTGAACTTGATTATATCGGGCAACACCACGGCACATATTTAATTTGCCAATCATATGAAGGCCTTTATTTAATTGATCAGCATGCGGCCGCAGAACGTATTCGGTATGAAAAATACTATGACGCAATGCGTAAAGATAATCAAACAAGACATCAACTCATGATTCCGATTGAAGTTAATCTCTCAAACCAGGAGTTAGTTGCGCTTGATGAAGAGCTTAACACACTCAAAGAGTTAGGATTAACCATTCGTAAAAAGTCAGCACAAACTATTGAAATATTAGAAATCCCTGATTGGTTTATGAAAGGGGATGAAGAAGATTATGCAGAACGCATGATCAAACATATTTTAAATGATCAAGCGTTATCCATAGGATTAATCATTGACCAATTGGCTAAAGATTTATCGTGTAAACATTCTATAAAAGCGAATCATTTTATTAATAAAAATGAAATTGATGTATTATTAAAAGATTTAGAACAAGCTAAAAACCCCTTTACCTGTCCCCATGGACGTCCTACCGTGATTAAGTTTAGTGTTGCGGAAATCGAAAAAATGTTTAAAAGGATTCAATCATGATTGTCTGTATTGTAGGACCAACAGGGGTAGGTAAAACAAAACTGAGTTTAGCACTTGCTAAAGCATTTAATACAGAACTAATTTCAGGAGACAGTGTACAAGTTTATAAAGACCTTGATATTGGAAGTGCAAAAGTTACAAAAGAAGAACAAGCCCAGGTCACACATCATATGATTGATATATTATCACCGGAACAACCTTTTAGTGTTGCGCTTTATCAAACTATGGTTAGAGATAAAATAGCCTTATTTGAAAAGAAGGGATTATTACCGATAATTGTAGGTGGAACTGGGTTTTATATAAAAAGTGTGCTCCATGATTTTAATTTTGAAAACAGTGAACGTGACACCGGTTTTGAAACGTTAATGAATGATGTCAACGATGAAACATTATACGAACAACTTAGCGCCTTAGACCCACAAGCCGCCAGAAAACTCCATCCCAATAATAGAAAACGTGTCCTTCACGCGTTAAAACGGGCTAAAGACGGAAATAAAATCAGTGATAATCAAAATCAAGATAAACCACTGTATGATTACTTAATGATTGGTCTTGATTTAGACCGTGATACTTTATACGATAGAATTAATAAGCGTGTTGATCAAATGTTTGAAGAGGGATTAGTTGCAGAAGTCAAAGCCTTATATCATAACTCTATTCATACCCATGCAGTCAGTGCGATTGGTTATAAAGAGTTATATGAATATTTTGATGGGAATCAAAGCTTAGAAGAAGCCAAACGATTAATTAAACGAAATTCTAGACGCTATGCGAAAAGACAATACACATACTTTAAAAATCAGTTTAATGTTCATTGGATTAAAACGAATCTCGATGATTTTGATGAAACGATTAACCAAGCCATTAAACTTATCAAAGAAGCCTTATCATAATAGGGCTTCTTTTCTTTTTTGACTTTACCTAGTCAAATTTCTTATAATAAAGATATATGTCTAAACATTGAGGTGCTTGATGAAAAAGAAGAAACCCTATTATTTACGGAGTGTCAATGAAGTATTAGAATCATTCAATACAAACGAAAAAGATGGCCTGAGTGAAGAAGAAGTCAAAAAGCGTCAAACGCAGTACGGTAAAAATATATTAGGTGAAAAGAAAAAAACATCGCTTTTTAAAGTCTTAATCAATCAATTTAAAAGCTTTGTGATGCTTTTACTTTTAGCTGCAGCGGTAGCATCATTTCTTATTAACGAGGTTGTTGAAGGGGTAGCCGTTTTAGTTGTTATCCTCATTACAGCAATCGTTGGATTAATTATGGAGTATAAAGCAGGAAAATCCATAGAGGCATTACAAGAGACGGTTAAAGATGAAGCCAACGTGTTAAGAGATGGAAAAATCGTAAAAGTTACAACAGAAAACGTTGTTGTTGGTGATATTGTAATTCTTGATGAAGGGGATAAAGTCCCTGCAGATGGAAGAGTAATAGACTCACAAAACCTTGCCGTAGATGAATCGATGTTAACAGGTGAATCAGATTCAGTGTCTAAAACAAGTCAAAAGCTTGATGAAGAATCGACTTTAGCTGAAAGACATAACATGGTATTCATGGGTTCAAACGTTGTAAAAGGCGATGCTAAAATGGTAGTCACCGCGATTGCCCTTGATACAGAAATGGGGAACATTTCTACGATGTTAAGTGAAACAAGTGATGAAGATACGCCCTTAGAAAAACGTTTAGAACAAACAGGGAGATTTTTAATTGTCTTAACTTTAGTAATCAGTGTTATTGTTGCGGTTGTAGGGTATTTATCAGGTAACGATTTAGAATCAATGGTAAAAACCGCCATTGCACTCGCTATTGCTGCTGTTCCAGAAGGATTACCTGCTGCAGCTACAATAACCCTTGCAATTGGTATGAAACGGATGGCAAAGAAAAAGGCTTTATTAAGAAACTTACCAGCCGTTGAAACTTTAGGCTCTGCGACAGTGTTTTGCACAGATAAAACAGGAACGTTGACGGAAAACGAAATGACATTAAAAAAACTTGTTTCATTAGATAAAGATATTGAGATTGAAGGAACAGGTTATGAACCGACTGGAGAATTTATTGAAAAAGAAAATAAAATTGATCCAACCACAGATGATTTTGTATTAAAGATGTTAAAAATAGGGTTTTATTGTAATGGTGCAACCTTACAAGAAGAAGACGGGGTGCACAAAGTCATTGGCGATCCGACTGAGGGGGCTTTATTAGTAGCAACTAAGAAAGCAGGATTAGAGTTTGAAGATTTATTAGAGTCTTATGAAGAAATTGAAGTCTTGCCTTTTGATTCAATCCGCAAGTTTATGGCTGTCCATTATAAGGATAAAGATGATAATCATTTTATTGCTGTAAAAGGGGCACCCAATGTCATGATAGACCAATGTACCCACATAGAAAATAAAAATGGTAAAAGGTCCCTTAAAAACAAACAAAAGAAAACACTCAAAAAGCTTAATCAATCCTTAGCGAAAGAGCGCTATCGCGTGTTAGGGTTTGCTTATAAAAAACTAAATGATGAAGAAACAAAACCATTAGAAGAAGCCCTTAAAAGTGGGTTAATATTTGTAGGGTTTACTGGAATGTTAGACCCTGCACGCTCTGGAATTAAAGCAAGCATTCAAGAAGCGAAGGACGCCGGAATTAGAACGATTATGTTAACAGGGGATCAACAAGAGACAGCTTTAGGTATTGCGAAAACGGTTGGTCTTGAGTGGAACGAAGAGATGCTTTTAAATGATCAATCAATCGGTTCTTTATCTAAAAAAAAGTTAAAAACAACCCTAAAAGAAAACAGTATTTTTTCTCGAGTAACCCCAGAAGACAAATTAAAAATTGTTGAAGCACTAAAAGAAAGTGATGAGGTTGTAGCAATGACAGGTGATGGAGTAAATGACGCACCTGCCCTTAAAAAAGCAGATATAGGGATTGCTATGGGGAAAAGAGGAACATCTGTTGCCAAAGAAGCATCGGATATGATTTTACTTGATGACCGTTATCAAACCATTGTTGAAGCGGTTAAGCAAGGACGGGTGATTTTTGATAATATCCAAAAGTTTATCCATTATTTATTATCCTGTAATCTAAGTGAGATAATCTTTATATTTTTAGCTTTATTGTTAGGATTACCTTTACCATTAATTGCCTTACAAATTTTATGGTTAAATGTTGCAACGGGTGTATTTCCGGCATTATCAATGGCTTGGGAAATACCAGAAAGTCGAGTGATGGAAAAACCACCTAGAGAACCAGGGTCTCCTATTATTACGAATCATTATAAAAAGTTAATCGGATTACAAGGCTTGTTGATTGCGCTTGGACCTTTATTAAGTTATGTTATCGTATTAAATCAAGGCGCAACAACAAACGTTGCTAGAACGGTTGGTTTTATGACATTAGCAATGGTGCATTTGCTTCAAGTGTTTAATGTTAGAAAACGGAATGGGTTAGGGTTTGAACGTAGTTTATTTAAGAATAAATATATGATAGGTGCCATTATCTTGACCTTTATATTACAGTTAATTGCAATTTATGTAGGACCTTTACAAAGAGTATTAGATACAACAGCCTTAACGTTAGATTTATGGGTGTATGTTATTATGGGGGCAATTGTTCCTATAATATTGCTGCAGCTCATTGCATTAATAAAAGAAAGGAGAAACCAACATGCCATGGACAAAGAATGATTACCCAAGTTCTATGAAAAACCTTGAAGAGCCTGTAAAAGAAAAAGCCATTGAAATTGGAAATGAATTACTTGATGAGGGAGAATATGATGAGGACCGTATTATCCCGATTGCAATCTCAAGAGCGAAAGAATGGTATAAAAAACGGGGTGAAAAAGTTGCGGATGATGTGACCCATCATTTAAAACCAAAAGATGATCAATGGGTTATTGAACCTGTAAACGCTCATGAGGTTATCGCTTTTGAAACGAAAGCAGAGGCAATGGAAAAGGTGAAAGAACTATCAAAAGATAACCGTGTAAAAATCATGATTCACGATAGTGAAGGGAAATTCCAAAAAATATATTAAAGAAGTTTAAATGAGAAGAAACGATGTTAATGATCGTTTCTTTTTTTGTTATAATTTAAACTAATTTATTATAATTATTAAGTTATTATAATAATTTGTATTACAATAAAAATGTAATACAGATGTAAACATTTACACACGAAAAGCGTTTACTTTAAGGGATTTATGAACTATAATAAATTTGTAAAAAAATGATTATTTAGGAGGATTGTATGAAAAAAACAATATTAGATATGAGTGATTTAGATGAGAACCTTTTAGCAACGCTAGATACTTATATTGATGAATTAGGTGAGCATAAAGAAGAAGAGCTCATTCACGTTTTACACAAAGCACAAGGGCTGTTTGGGTACTTACCGCACAACTTACAAAGACATATTGCAATGAAACTTGGCTTATCAAGTGCTAAGGTCAATGGTGTTGTCACATTTTATTCTTTTTTTAATGAGGAACCAACAGGAAAATACACCATTAGCGTTTGTATGGGAACGGCGTGTTTTGTTAAAGGTGCTGATAAGGTACTAGATAAAATCTTAAGACTGACTCAAACGAAAAAAAATGTCATCAGTGAAGACGGGCTTTATACTATAAAAGATGTCCGTTGTATTGGAGCTTGTGGCTTAGCACCGGTAGTCACTGTGAATGATAAAGTATACGGTAATGTTAAAGTTGATGATGTTGAACGAATTTTAAGTGCTTATGGAGGTGACAAAGATGTTAGTTAAGACCTATGAGGATTTAAAGACTTGGAAAAGTACATTTCCAAAGCGTGAAGATTTTAAAATTACTTTACTAGCATGTGCAGGGACATCATGTATTTCATCTGAAAGTGATTTAATTATTGAGATGTTTCATGATTTATTAGAAAAACATGGATTTGAAGATAAACATGTTCAACTCATTAAAACGGGATGTTTTGGATTTTGTGGACAAGGCCAATCATAAAAATAGAACCCGATGATGTAACTTATGTCAAAGTGACGGTGAGTGATGTTGAGGATATATTTCACCAACATATCCTAAATGGGACCACTGTTAAACGATTATTATATAAAGAACCACACCAGAAAGAAGCGACTGAAGAATCAAGTGGTATGGAGTTTTATAAAAAACAAATGCGTATAGCCTTACGTAATTGTGGAGAAATTGATCCTGAAAATATTGAACATTATATTGCGAATGATGGATACTTCGCGCTTGGTAAGTGTTTAACAGAGTTAAGTAGTGAAGATGTTATTAACATTATTCAAGAGAGTGAACTTAGAGGCCGTGGAGGCGGAGGGTTTCCTACTGGCTTAAAATGGCGATTTACAGCCGCAGTAAAAAGTGATGAAAAATATGTTATATGTAATGCGGATGAGGGTGATCCGGGGGCATTCATGGACCGTTCAATTAGTGAAGGAGATCCTCATTCTGTAATCGAAGCTATGGCGATTGCAGGATATGCCATTGGCGCAAGTACAGGATTAATTTATATCAGAGCGGAATATGGACTTGCAACCAACCGTTTAAGAGTAGCGATTAAACAAGCAAAAGAAGCAGGGTTACTTGGTAAAAACATCTTTGGTTCTGGGTTTGATTTTGATATTCAAATTAAATTAGGTGCAGGGGCTTTTGTTTGTGGAGAAGAAACTGCGCTCATTCATTCAATGGAAGGACATCGTGGTGAGCCATCGAATAAACCTCCTTTCCCAAGTGAGTCAGGATTTAGAGGCAAACCATCAAATGTAAACAACGTTGAAACATTTGCCAATGTCCCAGCAATCATTTTAAATGGTTCAGAATGGTTTAAATCAATCGGGACCAAGAATTCAAAAGGAACGAAAGTATTTGCTCTCGCTGGGAATGTTAGAAATATTGGATTGGTTGAAGTCCCAATGGGCACAACCTTTAACGAGATTGTCTTTGATATTGGTGGTGGACATCCTGAGGGTAAAGAGATTAAAGCCATTCAAATTGGGGGTCCAAGTGGTGGTGTAATCACTAAAGACTATTTTGACACCCCTATTGATTATGATTCGGTAACAGAAATTGGGGCCATGATGGGTAGTGGAGGCCTTATCGTTATGGATGAAGATAATGATATGGTCGAAATTGCGAAATTTTATCTAGACTTTACACAAGATGAGTCTTGTGGGAAATGTACCCCATGCCGTATTGGAACAAAACGTATGTATGAGATTTTAGAACGCCTGACAAATATGGAAGGCTCACCGAATGATTTAGTATTACTTGAAACCCTAGGGGAAAACATCAAAAATGCATCACTATGTGGTCTTGGTCAAACAGCCCCTAACCCAGTCTTATCTACAATGCGCTTTTTTAAAGAAGAATATGAGGCCTATGCATACCGTACAAAGCGTACAAAATATGCAGTAGATGAAGAAAAATGTATTGGGTGTACTAAATGTGCGCGTGTTTGTCCAGTGAGTTGTATTAGTGGGAAAGTACGAGAAGTGCATTTTATCGATGAAGATGCATGTATTGCATGTGGTGCATGTTATGAAGCGTGTCCAAAAGATGCGATTATCAAACCATAGGAGGTCATGATGAAATTAATAGATAAAATGATAAGTTTAACCATAAACGATATGAAGATCAATGTTGAAGCTGGGACAACAGTTTTACAAGCGGCCAAAAAAGTTGGCATCGATATCCCTACACTTTGTCATTTAGATTTAGGCGAACTTGGGTGTGTTAACAAAAGTGCGAATTGCCGAGTTTGTGTGGTTGAAGATGAAACAAGAAATCGGTTAATTCCCTCTTGCGCTGAAAAAGTTACTGAGGGAATGATTATACAAACAGACTCATTAAAGGCTGTCATGGGAAGAAGAACTAGTTTAGAATTAATGCTTTCTAATCATCCTAAGGACTGTTTAACATGTGTTAAAAATCTTGATTGTGAATTACAAACACTCACTCAGAAGATGAATATTAAACAAATTCATTATGAAGGTGAAATGATGAATCATCCGGTCGATGAGTCATCAGGGGCTATTTTAAAAGATCCTAATAAATGTATCATGTGTCGACGCTGCGTTACAATGTGTGATGAAGTACAGACAGTTGGCGTTTTAAGTCCTTTAAAAAGAGGTTTTGACTCTGTGGTTGCAACAGCATTTCATTTAGATATCGATCAAACAAGTTGTACTTATTGTGGGCAGTGTGTGTCTGTATGTCCTACCGGTGCTTTAGCCGAATCAACAGCAACACCAAAGGTATGGAATTCATTAAATGATAAGAAAAAACACACCATAGTCCAAGTCGCACCGGCTGTTAGAGTAGCAATTGGTGAAGAGTTTGGGTATGAACCAGGTGAGATATCAACAGGTAAGATAGTTACCGCATTAAAGCGTTTAGGGTTTGATACGGTATTTGATACAAACTTTGGAGCGGACTTAACGATTATTGAAGAAGCGACTGAACTAGTCAATAGAATTGAAAACAATGGGAGACTACCGATGTTGACATCGTGTTGTCCAGCATGGGTTCAATTTATCGAACATCAATTTCCAGAACTTCTTGATGTCCCATCAAGTTGTAAATCTCCTCAATCGATGGTTGGTGCGCTTGCAAAAACCTATTACGCAGAAAAAAATAATATTGATGCTAAAGATATTACAATGGTAAGTATTATGCCATGTATTGCAAAAAAAGCTGAAGCGGTAAGAGAAGAGTTAATGAGTGATGGTGTTAATAATGTGGATCATGTAATTACCACGCGTGGTCTTGCACGGATGATTAAAGAAGCATCAATTGATTTTAAATCATTAAAAGAAACACCGTTTGATGAATTAATGGGTGAATCAACTGGTGCAGGATCAATCTTTGGTTCAACTGGTGGGGTTATTGAGGCTGCAACACGTACAGCGTATGAAATGATAACAGGAAAAGAGTTAAAAGAAGTAAACTTTGAGCAATTTAGAGGGTTTGAAGGCATAAGAGAAGCGGAAGTTAAAATTGGGAATATGACCCTCCGTATTGGTATTGCTCATGAACTTGGAAATGCCCGAAAGCTTTTAGAAGCAATTCGCGATGGTGAAAGTCATTTTGATGCAATAGAGATTATGGCTTGTCCTGGTGGATGTATTGGTGGTGGTGGGCAACCTTATCATCATGGGGATACATCAATCCTTGAAAAAAGACGTGACGCACTTTATGCGATTGATCGTTCCTTACCGAAGCGAAAAAGTCATGAAAATGAAATGGTTCTAAAACTTTATGAAGACTTTTTAGAAAAACCAGGGTCACATAAAGCGCATAAATTATTGCATACGACCTATAGCGCAAAAGCGCGTATATAAATAAAAAAAGCGAATTATTATTCGCTTTTTTCTTTTGTTGTTTCTTCAGTTTCAGTTGGTTGCATGCTTACTGTAATCTCATCGAGTGCATCCTTTACACGTTGAGCTAATCCTTTTAATTGATCCTTTTTGATTGAACAGATTGCAACCCGTAAACCACCATATACATTCACAAAGAAAATATTAAGTGTTTTAAGTTTAAGGTGCAATTCATTTTTAATGATTTGATCATCAATTCTAATGGTGACAAAGAAGCCTTCTTTGTATGGATATAAAGGCAGTCCAACCTCCGCACTTTCTTTAACTAATATATCCGCACGTTCTTTTAGTAATTGAACATACTCTTCTTTTTCTTCTAAGTACTTTTCTTTGAGGTCTTTATCTAACGCTATATCAGCGAAAACTTTCATGCCACCGTTATTGACAGTAGACCAAGTTCCTCTTGCGGTATTTGCACAGGCATTTTTGATTTTTTTTAAGCCTTGTTCATTTTCACTGATTAAGATTTGTGCGCCAACACGCATTCCATAGGCGGTTAGTGTTTTAGAAGCGCTAAAGGTTACAACCGTTAATATATTGTTTGGCAATCCTGTAAAGCGTTTAAAAATCTTTTTATACTCATTGCCTTTTAAATTAAAGTCGATATAGGCGATGTCATGGACTAATATAAACGGGCCTTCATCAGAAACTTCTTTCATAAAATCTATGACTTCATCCCATTCTGTTTCACTCATGGTATAACCACTTGGATTTTGACAAGGGTCATTAATAAAGACCAAAACTTTTCCTTGTTTTTGCATAACAGAACGGCATGTGGTTTTAAACGATTCTAAATTAAAATGATCGCCATCGAATAATTGATAGTTTTCAATCGGTGTGTTTTGTTCTTTAGCGATGGTTTTGTAAGGCCCCCATCCGATATCAGGGTGAATGACTATTTCACCAGGCGCTAATGTATTTTTAATCGTGCTACTTAAAGCCCCAGTACCACCTGGAGTTGCAATAACTTCACAGTTAATGTCTAAATCAACACTTTTGAAAAGCCAGTCTTTTACGGCTTCTTGAAACTCAGGTGATCCTTTAATGCTTGAGGCGTATTTTGCTTTTTGAATGTCTTCGACTTTATCGAATGCACGGTAAACACTATCAAAGGTTAAAAGTTTACCAGTCTCATCAAAATACGTTCCAAATGCACCGTTGACGACATTTTCAACTCCGAATTTTTTACTGGCTTCAATGGCCCCACTACTGGCTTCAAAAACGGTATCAACGATTTCACGGTCATAAACGACACTACTTATAAATTCTTTCATTCTATCACCTCTAGAGTTCTTCAATCAGTGCTTTGATACTGTTTGTTGCTTCTTCAGGGAGCTGATCTTTTTTGTTTAAGTCATTTAAAAAATCTATTCTTGTTTGCATACGTTCGATAAAACGTGCTTTATAGGCTTGGTCGCTAAAATCTGGCATAAACTGATCGACCTCTGCAACATCAAATTGAGAAGTATTTGCAAAAGGTTGCCATTTAACAGTGTCTTCAACAATACTTTCAATTGCGCCAAGTGTCATACTTGGTGTAATTTTTTGGGTATTAAAATGTCCGGTATTAATAATATAACAGTCAATACCATGTGTTTCAAATAAATCTTTAAATTTATTATAGTCTGAACTAAGCGGATAAAGTCTAAACGGGTTTGCATAAGGAACAACAGCTAGTTTAGAAGTATCAGCACCGTGTTCTGCACTAGAGCGTTTTGTGGCAAGCGTTGCACCCATAGTAGAAGCAAGGGTTGCATTTTTCACTTTTATAAGGGGTGGTAAGGTATCGTCTTTCATAATCCAAAAAATTGCATTAACAGGTTCTTCGAATTTATAAAGGCGTTCTGGCGTCCAGAATTTTGATTTAACCGCGCGACCATTGCCATTACGAATATCTTCAGTAACAGGGACAACCATGTTTGCTTCATCTTTAGTTGCTCCAACATTTTGGATTGTTAATAAGAATTGATTGTCTTCACTTGCAGTAGGATAATCGGCAACTTTATCAAAATAAGAAGGTTCTAAACTCACACTGGATAAATCGTTATTAGAAATAATAAAGGCATCATCATGTAACACGGTAATATCGTATTTTCCGTGATGTTTCGAATGAGTAATGGTACTTTTTCCAGAACCTGATAACCCAAAGACTCCCATTACAAACTGTTTATCATTGTTTAAAGTAATTCTTTTTTGTCCCCCATGACAAGCGGTATACCCTTGACGTTGTGCAACGGTCCAAGCCATAGTTAAACTTCCCTTTTTATGCTCACCAAAGTAACGAAGTCCAAATAATGCACCACAGTTGTGGTCTTTATCAAATATTGAAAGCCCTTCTTCAAACCCATCTACAAAGTGGTCTGGGTCAGAGTATAAGAAGATATCTCCTTCATCAATAAGTTTGGAATTTTGATAGTGCGCAGCAGTATCTTCATCATAGACTTGGAAGTTTAACATCCATGAATATAAAGTATTTTCAAAGCCCTCTGGTATAAGAAGATGGGCTTTAACCATAAAGTCTTCATGAAGCCCAATAATCACCGTTGCGTGATACATGGTGGCATAACGTGATTCATATACGCCATTACGAATAATCTTACTATAAGTATCAAGTGTATCATCTTCAACGATACGTCTTGCTTGGGCTTGACGCCCAGTAATGATACCATCGTTAAACATTAATATTTTAGCATCACTCGGAAGACCTTGTTCTTCAGGTCTATAGACTGGTAAGTCAGAAACAATGGTTCCGGGTGAATTTTTTGCGAGATTATAAGCTTCTTCTAAAGTTCTAATTCTAATGACATTATTACGATAAAAAGCTGTTTCAATTGTGGTTCTAATAGGACTAAATAATTTAGGTGAAGCCTTTCCAATGGCTTCGCGTTTTAAATGTGATTTTGTCGCCATAGTAAAAATCCTTTCTAAGACTGAGAAAAAAGCAGAAATCTGCTTTTTTTACTCAATATTCCATTGAAATTTTGTACGTGATTTCCCATAAGTTTGACGCATTTTTAATAGTTTTTCTATGCGGCGTTCTGCAAGTTTATTGGCTGCTTTATATGTTGGGATTTTTTCTTCGTCTGAGACTCTGAAAATTTCCATTAAGCGATCATATATTCCTTCAGTAGTGTGAATAGCAGAAGGTTCGTGATAACCAATCATCTCATGATAAACATTGATAACGCCACCAGCGTTGATAACAAAGTCTGGGGTGTATAGGATGCCTTTTTCTTCAAGCATTGGGCCATGTTTATCTTCGACTTTTAATACATTATTTGCAGCACCTGCGATAATTTGTGTTCTTAATTGTGGGATTGTATCATCATTTAAGATGGCACCAATCGCATTTGGTGAAAAGATATCACATTTTTTCTCGTAAATTTCATCTGGTTCAACAAAGATTGCAAGTGGGAATTCTTTTTTAAACTGTTTAATTTTTGTCTCATCCACATCAGTGAAGTAGATACGTCTTAAATTGTTTTCTCTTAAGTATTGTGCCATTTCTTGAACAACAGCTCCAACCCCTTGAAAAGCGATGGTTAAATCATCAAGGTTGTCTTTTCCGAGTTTATGTTTTACTGCGGCAAGCATTCCAAGATAAGTCCCTCTTGCGGTTAAAATAGTTGTGCTTCCAGCACCTTTTCTTAATACGCCAGAAACATAATCAGTTTCCATATCCATCCATTCGCAGTCTTGTAAAGTTATATTCATATCTTGTCCGGTATAAACACGACCATTTAAACTTTGGATATAGCGTCCGTATGAACGCATAAATTCTTCGTTTTTAAGTTTTTTTGCATCACCAATAATAACGGTTTTACATCCACCAATGTTTAAACCAGCAGCTGCATTTTTATAAGTCATTCCTTTAGCAAGACGCTTTACATCATAAAGGGCTTCTTCCTCAGAGGCATAATTAAAGAATCTTGTTCCTCCGCATGAAGGTCCTAAACGCGTGTCATGGATACAAGTGATCCCTTTAAGACCAGTTTCCTTATTGTGAAAATAAATTACTTGTTCAAATTGATCGTCATTCAGTTGAAATACTTCATTTGTTAAATCATTGTTTTTTTTCATGCTGTTTCTCCTTTTGTTTTATATTTTTTTATTTAAGTCAGCAACGAGTGCTGACAATGCAATCGAGTAAAACTTAGAATCGGTACTATCAGCACGCGAGGTTAATACAATAGGCTTTTGAGCCCCTGCAATTACGCTTGCGCTTTTAGCACCAGCTAAAAACATCATACTTTTATAGAAAACATTGCCTGATTCAATTTGAGGCATTAATAAGAAATCAACATCACCAGCCATTTTATCGGTAATGTTTTTATGGTCTGCGGCTTCTTTATTGATGGCATTATCTAAGGCGAATGGCCCACCTACTGTGCACCCCTTTAAGTCACCTTTTTGATTTCTTTTGATTAGTGTTTCTGCATCCAGTGTTGCTTGCATTTTAGGATTCACTTTTTCAATCGCTGCAATACAGCCAATACTTGGATTATCAAGTCCAATCGCGTTTGCGATTACAATCCCATTTTCAATAATCTCTTGTTTTATATCAACATTAGGATCAATATTCATTGCGCCATCACTCATCATTAATAACTTATGATAGGTTGGAATTTCCATGACACTAACATGAGATAACCGGTTTTTAGTTCTTAACCCGAAATCTTTATCAAGGGCAGCCCTTAAAATGATTGCGGTATCGACAAAGCCTTTCATTAAGAAATGGTTGTCATTTTCACTGACACGTTTTACAGCTTTTTCGCAGGCCATAACATTGTCGATTTCATGAATGATTTCATAGTTATTCGCATCATATCCTAAATCATCAAGTGCTTCTTTAATTAAAAACTCATCTCCAACAAGGACACCGTTGATAATTTCTTCTTGCCTGGCTCTTTCAACCGCTTCTAAAACATGGTGGTCATTGGCAACGGCCACAACCAATGTTTTAGTTTCTAACGATTTTGCTTTATTGACTAATTCTTTCATCGACGCTAACATTTCATCACCTACTCGTAAATTTTTGCTTGTTCTTCGTTGCGTAATACGCGGAGACCACCATAAGCTAAGGCTTCCATTTCATCTTCTCCTGGATAGACTAGCATATTCGCAATAAAACTTGTGCGTTCTTTAATTAAATCGACTGCATATTTATCATAAGCAAGCCCACCTGTTAATATAACCGCATCAACTTTACCCTTTAAGACTGTTGCGCATGATCCAATTTCTTTTGAAATTTGGTAACACATGACACTATATATAAACTTAGCTTCTTCATCACCTTGTTTAATGCGTTGTTCGATTTCATACCCATCATTTGTGCCTAAATAGGCAACCAATCCACCTTGTCCATAGTTTTTGCGTTTAATGTCTTCTAAAGTATACTCCCCTTTAAAAATCATTTTATAAAGTGGACCTAAAGGAACACTCCCGCTACGTTCTGGGGACATTGGACCATCACCATCTAACGCATTATTGACATCAATCACACGCCCTAATTGATGAGCCCCAACACTAATTCCGCCCCCTAAATGTGCGACAATAAGATTGAGTTCATCATAGGGCTTTTCTAAATCTTTCGCGGCTTTTAAAGCAACTGCTTTTTGGTTTAAGGCATGGAATAAACTATCGCGTTTAATTTCTGGCATACCAGTATAACGTGCAATATCATCCATTTCATCAACAGCAACAGGATCAACAATAAAAGAAGGAATCTTAAATTGATCACCAATTTCTTTGGCAATGACACAGCCTAAATTACTTGCATGTTCACCCCGTGGTGCTTTTTTCATATAGTCAATCATTGCATCATTTACAGCGTATGTTCCACTTTCAATTGGTTTCAACATACCACCACGACCAACAACTGCATCAAGTTCAGTTAAATCAATACCGGCTTTCTTTAAAGCTTCTAAAATCGCTTCATGTCTAAAATCGTATTGATCAATAATATTTTTAAATGTTTGAATCTTCTCAGTTTCGTGTTTAACGTTTGTTTTAAACACGCATTCTTCATTCTCATAAACCGCTAGTTTTGTACTTGTAGAACCAGGGTTTATCGCTAAAATTTTAAATCCCATAAATGCCTCCTAATTTATCTTCATAACAACAATTAAGATTATAACATGTTAGCGTTTACACAACAATAAGAAATCCTAACTTTTTAAGAAAAAAAACGGCTTGGTTTTTAAACCGTAAAAAAAGTGCAAATGCACTTTTTATAGATATTTCATTTTTGCGGTAAAATGTCTTAATACAGGGGGTTCATATGTAAAGGTTAAGCCTTTTAGAGCATCACGATTTTTATAGACTTCAATGACCGCATCTGCAACGACATCTAAATGCGCATAAGTATAGGTTCTTCTTGGAATTGTAAGCCTCATTAGTTGAAGCGGTGTATCGATATTTTCTAAAGTGTCTGGGTCACGGCCAAGAAGAAGAGACCCTATTTCTACGGCGCGAACGCCTGCTTCTAAATAAAGCGCATTGGTAACACTTTGCGCAGGAAATTGATCAAATGGAATATGGGGCGCAAATGTTTTACAATCTACGAATACAGCATGGCCACCAGTTGGGTATTGAATAGGAACGCCGGCATCTCTTAAACGTTCTCCTAAATATTCAACCTGCCCGATTCTGTGTTTTAAATAGTCTTCATCAAGTGCTTCTTCAAGCCCAACAGCTAAAGCTTCCATATCTCTACCACTCATACCACCATAAGTTGGGAATCCTTCGAGTGGTACAACATAGGTTTGACATTTTCTAAATAAGGCTTCATCATCTTTAATAGCAATAATACCACCGATATTCACTAAGCCATCTTTTTTAGCACTCATTAAGAAGATATCCGCCAAATCAAAAAGCTCTTGAGCAATATCAAGAATCGATTTATCTTGATAACCTTCTTCACGCATTTTCACAAAATAAGCATTTTCAGCATAACGTGCCCCGTCAATAAGACGTGGGATCCCGTATTTTTGAGCGATTTTACTTACCTCGCGTAAATTTTCCATACTCACAGGTTGTCCCCCTGCTGAATTGTTAGTGACCGTCATGATGATGCCTGCAATATTTTCTTTTCCTTTTTCTTGAATGATTTGTTCTAATTTTTCTGTATCAAAATTCCCTTTGAAGGGGTGATAATTTTTTGTATCAAAACATGCATCAATCGTACAGTCAATCGCGCGTGCCCCGGCAAGCTCTACATGAGCGCGAGTTGTATCAAAATGCATATTGGAAATAAAACTCATTTTATCATGATGAATAAGCTGTGGTAACACTACTTGTTCAGCGCCACGCCCTTGATGGGCTGGTATGAAGTACTGATAGTTCGTGATGTGTTTGACAACACCTTCTAATCGATAAAAACTACGGCTTCCTGCATAGGCCTCATCACCTTGCATTAAAGCACCCCATTGCTTATCACTCATTGCCCCAGTCCCTGAATCTGTTAATAGATCAATATAAACATCCTCACTTCTTAAAGCAAAGGGATTATATCCAGCGTTTTTTAAATACTCTAAGCGTTTTTCTTTGGTTGTTTGTTTAATCGGCTCTACCATTTTTATTCGGTAAGGCTCGGCAACATAACGTTTACTCATTAAAATCAATCCTTTCTAAAGTTATCCAACGCTCATTATACACGAAATCCATTTAAATGAAAACGCTTTTATCAAAAAAAGACAAATTTGTTTGCACCGACTTTGATAAGCGCTTAGAGAGTTGGTATAATAATGTTAAGGAGGCGTTAATGTATGTTATTTGAACCTTATCAATTAAAAGACTTACAACTTAGAAATCGTTTAGTGATGGCACCAATGACTACCTATAGCAGTAATGAAGATTTTACGATTTCTGAAGAAGAATTAAGATATTATCATGAACGAAGTAAAACCATTGGAATGGTGATTACAGCTGCAGTAAGTATTAATGACTCTGCGCAAGCTTTTCCTAGACAAATAACGATTAAAAGCGATGATTATATTCCTTCAATGAAAGCCTTAGCTGATGCAATTCATGAAGGGGGCTCAAAAGCGGTGATACAATTACACCACGGAGGAAGAATGAATGACCCTAGCTTATATGAGGATAAAGACTTAATTGTCTCTGCGAGTGCTGTTAAAGCACCAAGAGACACCTTAGCAACCCCTAAAGCAATGACTGAAGAAGAAATTTATCAAACTGTTGATGATTTTAAAGCCGCAGTTGTTCGCGCAATAAAGGCTGGGTTTGATGGCGTTGAGTTACATGGTGCAAATACGTATTTACTGCAACAATTTTTCTCACCGCACTCTAACCGTAGAGACGATGTATTTGGAGGCAGTGTACATAAACGTATGACATTTCCTTTAATGCTTATTAGTGCAGCCCGTGAAGCCATTGATAACTATGCTCAAAAACCGTTTATCCTTGGGTACCGTTTTTCACCAGAAGAACTGGAAACACCTGGGATAACCTTAGAAGATACTTTGAAATTTGTTGAAACTTTAAAAGATACAAAACTTGATTATTTACATGTATCCCTTGGTCATTACCGACAAACCTCAATTCGTAATAAAGACGATGAACAATTGGTGGTAAATAAAATTCAAGAGGTATTAAATCATGAAATACCATTAATAGGTGTGGGGGGAATAGAAACCAAAAAAGAAGCGGATGATGCACTTTCAATTGGGTATGATATGATTGCACTCGGTCTTGGAATCTTAGTAGACCCTTTCATTGGAGAGACATTAAAAGAAGAACGCATTCCAGAAAAACATTTTTCAAAACGTACGCAAATTCCTACCTTGCTGTATGAACGTTTATTAAAGAATAAAGATCGTTTTATGGAAAAAGGCTATACATTTGAAGGCTGATTATTGATATAATAAGAGTATCACTGATTGGAGGTAATTTTATGTATGCATTAGATGTCATTAAAAATTCTGCCTTAGCCAAACAACTTGGCGGTCCACCGATTTTCCACGATGGATTTTTAAAACATGTGTCGATTTCAAACCATCAAATGGTACTAGAAATCGAAATTTTGGCACAAAATAATCCATTACTAAATCATGACGCGATGGTAAAACTCGAACTCAACCAATTAAAATCGTTTTATCTCGGCGCAAAGGATTGTGATGCGCATATTTTAGTTATCCATGATTTAGATATTCAAAAAGAACCCCCTTACTTACATTTGAAACTGGAAAGTAAAGAAGGTTATATTTACGAGGCAGTGTTTGAAACGATTGAACTAAAAAAAGGTTAAAAAAAACCAGCATTATTTTTGCTGGTTTTTTAGCGCATTAAAGCCACCTTCTAAAACGTATACCATGGTATATTTTAAAGAAAGTTTTTTCGCAACACGTTTACTCTTAATACCGTTTTGGCAATAAATAAATAGTGGTTGATCATGGCGGACTTTTGTTTGATGTTTACTTTTTAAATAACGATAAGGAAAGTTTCTTGCACCCTTAATTTTATCGGCTTCATAAGCTTCTTTTTTACGGATGTCAATCAATTGTCCTTTGCGCATGTTCTTTTTAAAATCATCAACGGATAAGACTTGCATACGATTAGGGTCTTTTTTACCACGCATGGTAATTAAAGCACCAATTGCTAAACCAAGAATTATCGGGATGACATATTGCATAATATTTTCCACAAGCTTCACTCCTCTGCATTATTATAAAAGGATAGTGTATCCTTGTCAATTAATAGATTTTAATGGCTTTTTTATGATATAATACTTTAAGATTCAGACTTTTCATAATAAGGCGAAAGACTCTTTATAAAGCCCTTAGTTTTATCACTAAAAGATTGAGTTGCTAAACTGCCACAGGATTTCTTGTCGATAGGGTTGATTATTTCCTTCGTTTGTATTATCCTTGTCTTTGTCAAAGATTTAATTTAGTGTCTTTGTCAAAGATTTAATTTAGTGTATACTAAATAAAGGATTAGGATAGTATTATTGAACCTTTATTGATTTTTGAAAATAGTGTATTTGGAGGATAAACAATGAAAACTTTAAAAACAACTTATGAAGAAACATTTAATAAACCTTTACATGATTACATTATTTATGAGAAAAAACGTTCATTTCCAATTCGATTGCTTTTTGTCACACTCATCGTAGTAGCAATTTGGTCAGCGTATTTTATGGATTTGTTAATTCATATTGATTTTGATTTTTGGAATGAGGTAGAAATTACATTAGGTGTTGCTTCAATCCTTGTTATTGGGATTACCCTACTTAGTTTAAAATTTAGAAAACGTGAAAAAGTGCTCGTTACTAAAGATGCCCTTTTACATAAACGTAATCGCAAAGTGAGTGTCATTGTCTATGATGACTTAGTGACAGTTACCAAACCAGAACATGATGCTTTAGTCCTTGAAACAAAAGGGTTAAAAAGAAGAATTCAACTCAAAGGCTACCCTAAAAATATTGAAACGTTAGATAAATTGTTTAAAGCGCGTGGCTTTTTACAAGGGGACGCGTTTAATCATGAGATCCATTTCACCAATGACCGTGTCGATATTGAAGCAGTTGTTGAAGAGTTGGATGTGAATACTGAATATATTATCTCGCGTTTTAAAAGTAAATACCGTTATTTAAACATTGACTATATTGATGAATTGTCTTTTTATAACGTTCAAGTTGAAAAAATGCAGCTGACTGATAAAAAGCATGCTACATTGTTTACGACACATCTTGATGTTAAACAGAATCATCCTGAAAACACAAAATTTAAAGCTCAAAAAACAGATGCTGCGATGATCACATTTACAAACATTGATGCTTTAGAGATCAAACCATCGAATCAAGCTGCTAAAAAAGTCAAACAAACAATTCCAAGTCTTAGAAATATCTTGAAAAACGCTATTATATTTGATACGAATATCCAAAAAAAGAATGGACATTATAAAATAATTTTGACTGTTGAACAAGCTGTAAGTGAATATCATGTCATTTTTGTTTTTGATGAAGTTGTTACTGGTTGGAACGCTTTAGAAGAAGATGCATGGTTTGTAAACAAATAAAACGTTAAATAGTATAGACAAATCCCTATAAATTAACTATAATAATAGGGATATTTAGGAGTGATGAAAGAATGATTACAACGAATGATTTTAAAACAGGACTTACCATTCAACATGATGGAAATATTTATCAAGTTATTGAATTCCAACATGTTAAACCTGGAAAAGGTAGTGCGTTTGTCCGCAGTAAATTAAGAAATTTACGCTCAGGTTCTGTAACGGATAAAACTTGGCGTGCAGGTGAAAAAGTTGAAACAGCTATGATTGAAAAACAAGCAATGCAGTATTTATATGCCAATGGTGATATGCATGTTTTCATGAACAGTGAGACTTATGAACAAATTGAAATCCCTGAAAAACAAATTTCTGAGGAATTAAACTTCTTAAAAGAAACAATGGAAGTCAATATTATTTCTTTTGAAAATGAAATCCTTGGTGTAGACTTACCAGAAAAAGTTGCTTTAAAAGTAACAGAAACAGTCCCGGGTGTTCGTGGAAACACCGTATCAAACACAACAAAAGATGCAGTACTTGAAACTGGCTATAAAATCCAAGTCCCTTTATTTATTAATGAAGGCGACGACATTATAGTAAATACAAGTACTGGAAAATATAGTACAAAAGCTTAAAGGAGTGAACAGTATTGGATTCCCCCGCCCAGATTATTTTAGCAGTAAGCGATATTTCGCCTATTAGCATCGTTATATTAATAAGTTTAATAGTTGTTTCTAGTTTTTTCTCAATGAGCGAAACAGTCTTTTCAAGTATTAACCCTATACGTATACGCTCATACATTGAAGATGGAAAGAAAGGAAGCATAAGAGCTTACTGGATCCATGAACGATTCGATTTAACATTAACCACAATTTTAGTAGGTAATAACCTAGCCAACATTGCCCTCGCGACAATCAGTGTGGGTGTTTTTTCCCGTGTATTTAATGGCTCTGAAACCATGATTACCATTTTTAACACGGTAGTTATGACGACCATTATCTTGATTTTTGGGGAAATTATTCCAAAAAGTTTTGGGAAAATGCATTCAGAAAGTATTGCCTTAAAAATTAGTGCACCACTTTATGTCATTATCAAAATTTTAAAACCTATTTCATGGGTTTTTATGAAAATACGTGCCTTATTCTTAAAAGGCGATAACCGTGTGACAATCAGTGTCACTGAAGATGAACTTGAAAGCATCATTGATACTATGGAAGAAGAAGGTAGCATTGATGAAGACGAGGCTGAAATGCTGCAAAGTGTATTAGACTTAGGTGAAAAACGTGTGTATGAAATTATGACCCCACGTGTTGACATGGTTGCAATTGAGGTTAATGATCCTAAAGAAGAAATACTAAAAGTCTTCTTAGAACATCAATTCTCACGTATTCCAATCTATGAGAATGTCCGTGATAATGTGATTGGTGTTTTAACCGAACGTGACTTCTTTACGTGTTTAATAAAGAATGAAGAATTTGATATTAAAAGTATGATGAAACCACCAATTTTTGTGTCGAAATCAATGCGTGCCGATACTTTAATTGAAACACTCCAACGCGAGAATATTCACCTTGCCATCGTAAGTGATGAATTTGGTGGAACCAGTGGGATTGTTACGATGGAAGATGCGCTTGAAGAACTAGTGGGTGAAATATACGACGAGCACGATGATATTGATGAAGAATATTTACGTCAGATTTCAGATAATGAATATGGCGTCAATGCAGAAATCTATTTAACCGACTTATTTGAAGATATCAACTTAGGCACACCACCACACAGTGATAAAACATTAGGTGGTTGGTTATATGAATTATTTGAAGATTTACCTGAGGTTGATATGAGCTATACTATTAGACAATCAATCAGGAATTTTTTACAAGATGAAGACCCAAAAATTATTGATGTAACCTTTATTATTAAAGAGATTCATGAACGACGTATTAAGTATGTCCATATTGTCATAAAAGAGGTAACGGAAGAATCTGATTCGATCCTTAATACTGAAAAATAGGAGGATTCTATGGAGCGTTTACAAAAAGTTATTGCACATAGTGGACTATGTTCACGAAGAAAAGCAGAATCACTCATTGAAGAAGGAAAAGTTAAGGTGAATGGCGAAACCGTAAAAACCTTAGGCACTAAAGTCACTAAAGATGATGAAATTACGGTAGATAATAAACCCTTGCCAAGAAGTGAAACTGTTTATTATGTTTTTTATAAACCTGAAGGCTGTGTCTCTACGACCAATGATGAACACGGACGCACAACGGTCACAGATTTTATTCAAACACCCGAACGTATTTATCCAGTAGGTAGACTAGATTTTGATACATCAGGTGTTTTACTCTTAACCAATGATGGTGATTTTACCAATACAATGATTCATCCAAGTAGCCATATTGAAAAAGAGTATGAAGTAACGATTAAAGGAATTTTAAGAAAAGAAACCTCTAAAAAATTAGAACGTGGCATTGTGTTAGAAGGTAAAAAAACAAAACGCGCACGTATTTCACAAGTAGAGGCTAATCCTAAAAAAGAAACAACTAAATTACATATTGTTATTACTGAAGGACGCTACCATCAAATTAAAAAAATGTTTGAAGCATTTAGCCATGAAGTGTTAAAGCTTAAACGTGTTCGATTCGGGGTCGTAACGCTTGATCATTTAAGTCGTGGGCAATATCGTTTATTAAAGCCCCACGAGTTTAAAAAATTGATGCATTATGCTAACCGTAATGTTAAAAAATAACCCTCAATTCCGCGATGTATTAATTGTTGGGCTTTTAATTGTTTTACAAATTGTTTTTACCCTTTATTTCCCCGTTCGTTCCCATTTAACCTCATTTAACGATGCAACCATTACAAGAGAGTTTTTGTGGTTAGTCATTGATATACCGCGTTATGATTTTTCGACCTTTTATTTCCCGTTTTTAAGTGTCTTTTATACCTTGGTACTTGTAAAACTCTTGATGGAAAAAGAAAAACATCTTGCGCTTATTTATGGGCTAGCACTTGTGTTATTTGTCCAACTTTCTTTTGTGGTACAATTATTTTCACTTGAAGGTTCTTATTCAAATATTTACAGTAAAGGCGTATTCGTCAATTCTATTGAAAATGCCGATGCGCAACTTGCTTATGCAAATAATATTGATGTTTTAGCTCAAGATGTGACGTTAATTGTTTTACTAGTATTATTAGGGATTAAAATTGGGGTATGGGCTTACACTTCATATGCCGAACAAAAAAATTAACAGGCCTTTGCCTGTTTTTAATAGGAGGGGTTTTATGATTAGAGTGGCTGCGGCTGCACTGGTGATCCATGAGGGTAAAATATTACTATTAAAAAGAGATGATTATGATAAAGTAAGCCCAGGGCTTTGGAGTTTTCCTGGTGGGAAAGTCGAAGAAGGAGAAACTTTAGAAGATGCTTTAATACGCGAATTAAAAGAAGAAGCCAATATTGAAGGTGCAATTTTAGATATTATTTATGCGACGACGATTTTTACAGGAGAAGATCAATTACATCTCTTGCATTATTTAGTGAAACCTACGTCATTCAATGTCAAAATTAGTGATGAACATAGTGCCTTTAAATGGGTTAATCTTAAAGCAGTAAAAGACCATTTACCATCCGTGATTATTAAAGATTTTGAATACTATAATGTGTTAGAAAAACTAATAAAAACAATAAACAAATAAAAATGACGCGGTCATCATTCTGATGATCGCGTCATTTATTGAATGTAAGTTTTTAGAAAAGTCCTGTTCCAAATAATGCAGCAAATACTAAACTGATAATTGTCATGAGTTTAATGAGAATATTGATTGATGGACCACTGGTATCTTTGAAGGGATCACCAACGGTATCGCCTGTTACACTGGCTTTATGAGCAAATGATCCTTTGTTTCCGTGGTTTCCTTCTTCAATATATTTCTTAGCATTATCCCAAGCGCCACCAGCATTTGCCATGAATATTGCCATACTGATACCACTACCCAAAGCACCTGCTAAGAGTCCACCTAGTGCCTCACTCCCAAGTAAGAATCCAACAAGCAGCGGTGCAGATACCGCAAGGAGTCCAGGAATAATCATTTCTTTTAAAGCTGCTTTAGTTGATATGTCCACACAACGTGCATAATCAGGTTTGGTTGTACGGTTCATGATGCCAGGCATTTCTTTAAACTGTCTTCTGACTTCTTCAATCATTTTACCAGCTGCACGGCCAACACTACTCATTGTTAGTGAACTAAAGAGGAATGGAAGCATAGCACCGATAAGAATTCCGACAATGACTCTTGGATTGGTAATGTCAATACTTGTTAATCCTGCAGCAGTGACAAAAGCACTAAATAGGGCCAGTGAAGTTAATGCGGCACTCCCAATAGCAAACCCTTTTCCAATCGCGGCTGTGGTATTACCAACGCTATCTAGCTTGTCTGTGATTTCTCTTACTTTAGGGTCCATTCCTGTCATTTCCGCAATGCCACCCGCATTATCGGCAATCGGTCCGTAGGCATCAATCGCAATCGTCATACCCGTTGTAGCAAGCATTCCTACCGCACTTAAAGCAATACCATATAACCCAGCAATTTGAAATGAAAACAAAATAACAACACTGATTAAGAGGATCGGAATCGCAGTAGATTCCATTCCAATCGATAACCCACCAATAATGTTTGTAGCGTGACCCGTTTCAGATTGTTTTGCAATATCTTTTACTTTACGGTAGTCACTTGATGTATACATCTCGGTAATGATACCGATAAGAATTCCAACCGCAAGGCCGGCAATAATCGCAAAGAACGGTCCAAATCCATCAAAGACATCGATGCTTATATAATACCAAGTAAGACCAAGCGTAGCGACTAAAAATATCGCGCCGGCAACATAGGTCCCCTTTTTAAGAACTTTATGCGGTTCATCCGCTTCTTTAGTCCTTACTGTAATAGTTCCAATGATTGCGGCTAATATTCCAATTGCTGCTAAGAATATAGGGAAGAATGCGCCTTCTAATCCATAATAAGCAACCCCTAATGTAATGGCTGCGATGATTGAACCAACATACGATTCAAATAAATCAGCACCCATCCCAGCAACATCGCCGACATTATCACCAACATTATCAGCAATAACAGCGGGATTTCTAGGATCATCTTCAGGAATACCTGCTTCAATTTTTCCTACCAAATCGGCACCTACATCCGCAGCTTTTGTATAAATTCCCCCACCAACACGGCCAAAGAGTGCAATACTTGAAGCCCCTAATCCGAATCCGGTAAGAATTTCAGTCATACGCGATAGCTCAATATCAAAGATATGAGTTCCGATTAAATAAGAAACAATAAGACCTAATAACCCAAGTCCAACAACCGCCATTCCCATAACGGCTCCACCGCTAAAAGCGATATCTAAAGCTTTATTCATTCCAAAGTCACGTGCACTAGTTGCGGTACGGCTATTAGCAGCGACTGCGCCACGCATCCCTAAATACCCTGCAAGTGCTGAAAGAAAAGCCCCAAAAGCAAATGTTGTTGCGGTATAAAAGTCAATGGCAAACCCGATAACGAAAAATAAAACAAATACAAATATAACCAATATTTTATATTCTCGGCTTAAAAATGCCATCGCGCCTTCGCGAATATACCCTGATATTTCCTCAACTTCCTTGTTGCCTTTTTTGACGCGTTTAATTTTTGCAAATAATAATACTGCATAAAGCATTGCAATGATACTAAATACCAATGCAATCATTAAAAATCCTGTCATAGTAACCCTCCATTTAGTCTAATCATTTCATATGTCTAGAGTATATCAAAAAGCGCTTACATTAGCAATAAAAAAATAATATTTTATTTAAGATATCAGGCTTGATAGCCTACCAAAGGCCTTATAA
>Ga0194136_1000313_pt1 | contig 26197 bp, 24 predicted proteins | sample TARM_MetaG_T3A_1_FD_134023 | JGI IMG/M metagenome (GOLD analysis project Ga0194136, IMG submission 134023) | Freshwater microbial communities from Pennsylvania, USA, analyzing microbe dynamics in response to fracking - TARM_MetaG_T3A_14 (version 2) | ecosystem: Environmental > Aquatic >...
CAGCGCTTAAACACCACATCGGCCACCCGGCCGCAGCTGCGCAAAAAACCAAACCCACCCGACCTACAGACGTAAAAGGCAAAACCCGAAAGCTTCACAAGCTGTCAGGGTGACGGTGATAGATCGACACCAGCCGTACGCCTAGAACGCCGTGCCGGCCCGCTTCGGCTTCTTCTCGTCGAGCTCGGCGGCCTCGCGCGGCACGGCGACGATGCGCAGCGCGGTGATGCGGTTGCGCTCGCGGCGGAGCACGCGGAAACGGAAGCCGTGGAAGGTGAAGCTCTGGCCGCGCTCCGGGATCGAGCGCGCCTCGTGGATCACGAGGCCGGCGACCGTGGTCGCCTCCTCGTCCGGCAGGCGCCAGTCCATCGCGCGGTTGAGGTCGCGGATCGGCACCGAACCGTCGACCACCACGGAGCCGTCCGGCTGCGCCCGCACGCCGGCGACGACGACGTCATGCTCGTCGGAGATGTCGCCGACGATCTCCTCCAGGATGTCCTCCAGCGTGACCATGCCTTCGACCTCGCCATACTCGTCGACCACGAGGGCGAAATGGGTCTTGCGGCGGCGGAACGCCTTCAACTGTTCGGAGACCGGGCGCATCTCCGGCACGAACCAGGGCGGCAGCGCGATCGCGGAGGCATCGATCGCGGACATGTCGCCTTCATTGGCGCGCATCGCGCGCAGCAGATCCTTGGCGTGCAGCACGCCGACGATATTCTCCGGCTTCTCCCGCCACAGCGGGATGCGGGTATATTCGCTGGCGAGCACCTCGCGCACCAGTTCTTCCGGCGGCAGGTCGGCATTGACCATGGTCATCTCGGTGCGATGGACCATCACGTCGGAGACCTGCAGCTCGCTGAGGTCCAACAGTCCGCCGAGCATGTCGCGGTCCTGCTTCTCGACCTTGCCCTCGTGATGCAGCAGATCGACCGCGCCGCGCAGGCGCTCGGTCGGCGACAGGATGGCCTGATGCGCGCCGATCTTGATGCCGAGCAGCTTCATCAGGGCACGGACGATCCCTTCGATGATGGTCAGCAGCGGCCCGAGCACGAACACCGTCAACCGCATCGGCCGGGCCACCAAAAGCGACACCCGGTCCGGCGCATTGATCGCGACGGTCTTCGGCAGCACTTCCGCGAAGATCACCACCAGCACCGTCATCACGCCGGTCGCGTAGAGCACGCCGACATCGCCGAACCAGGCGGTGAAGATGCCGGTGGCAAGCGCGGACGCGCCGATATTGGCGATATTGTTGCCGAGCAGCAGCGCGCCGATCATCCGCTCGCGCATCGCCATCAGGCTCGAGACCACCGTGGCCTCGCTGTTGCCCTGCTTCGACAGCCGCAACATGCTGGCGCGCGAGGCGCCGGTCAGCGCGGTCTCACTCGCCGAGAAGAAGGCGGAGATGAGCAGGCAGAGCAGAACGATCGAGAAGGTGAACCATCCCACTGATTTGATCCGTGGCTAGAGCATGATCCGGAAAAGTGTGTCGCGGTTCTCCGAGAAGATCATGCTCGAATCAAAAAGATAGAGCGGGATGACGATCCAAAGGAGGGGCATCCCGATCTAAGCCTTCAGCTTGGCTTGCAGGAAGTCGCGCACCGGCTGCGGCTCGACATTGTTGGCAATCACGGCGCGGCCGACCGCCTCGAGCAGGATGAAGGTGAGCTTGCCGCGCTTGACCTTCTTGTCCTGCGCCATCAGCGCCAGCAGCGCGTCGGCGTCGGCGAGCCCTTCCTGCGTGAAGCCCGCGATATCCTGCAGGCGCGTCGGCAATCCTACCGCGGAAAGATGACGCGCGATCCGGGCGGCATCGTCGGTCGAGATCATGCCGAGCTGCGCCGAGAACTCCGCGGCCAGCACCATGCCGACCGAGACGCCCTCGCCGTGGAACAGGCGGTCGGAGAAGCCGGTTGCGGCTTCCAGCGCGTGACCGAAAGTGTGACCGAGATTGAGCAGCGCACGCTCGCCGGTCTCGCGCTCGTCGCGGGAGACGACGCCGGCCTTGGCGCGACAGGAGGTCGCGATCGCGTGCTCGCGCCCGGCGCCGCCGGCGAAGATGTCGGCATGGTTCTTCTCGAGCCAGGCGAAGAAGGCCTCGTCGCCCAGGATGCCGTATTTCGCGACCTCGGCGTAGCCGGCGCGGAACTGGCGCGGCGACAGCGTGTCGAGCACCGAGGTGTCCGCAATCACCAGCACCGGCTGATGGAAGGCGCCGATCAGGTTCTTGCCTTGCGGCGAGTTGATGCCGGTCTTGCCGCCGACCGAGGAATCGACCTGCGCGAGCAGCGAGGTCGGCACCTGCACGAAATCGACGCCGCGGCGCAGGATCGCCGCCGCGAAGCCGGCGAGATCGCCGACCACGCCGCCACCGAGCGCGATCACCAGATCGTTGCGCTCGATCTTGGCCGCGATCAGCGCTTCGCTGACCTGCGTCAGGGTGGCGTAGCTCTTCGAGCCCTCGCCTTCCTCGACGACGATCCGCGCCGTCGGCACGCCCGCGGCGGCGAGCGACGCCTCGGTCTGCTCCAGCCAGTGCCTGGCGACGGTGCGGTCGGTGACGATGGCGGTCCGCACACCGGGGCGCAGCGCCGCGACGCGGTCGCCGAGCGAGGCCAGCACGTCGCGGCCGATCACGATGTCATAGGCACGGTCGCCGAGCGCGACGTCGACGGTAACGGAGGCGGAATGTTTCAAGGGCGCAGTCATGAGGTCGTGTTCATTCCATCAGATGGTGGCTCACTGGCCGGACGCACGCCGCACAGATGCGCATGCAGGGCTGCGAGGCATTCGTCGACGATACGGTCATGCGGCACGTCGCGCGAGGCGATCGTCAGGTCGGCGCGGCGATAGACCGGCTCGCGCTCGCTGAGCAGGCGGTTCACGGTCGCCTCGGGGTCGGCGTTCTGCAGCAGCGGCCGATCGGCGCGCCGGCGGACCCGGCGCATGATGATATCACTGTCGGCCTTGAGCCAGATCGAGATCGCGCGGTCGCGGATCCGGTTGCGGGTCTCCTCGCGCATGAACGCGCCGCCGCCGGTGGCCAGCACCACCGGGCCGCTGTCGAGGATGCGGGCGATCACCCGCGCCTCGCCGTCGCGGAAATACGGCTCGCCATGGGTCTCGAAGATCTCCGGGATCGTCATGTCCGCCGCCGTCTCGATCTCGGTGTCGGCATCGGTGAACGGCAGCTTCAGCCGCGCCGCCATCCGCCGGCCGATGGTCGACTTGCCGGCCCCCATCATGCCGACCAACACGATCGACCGCGGCCCCAGCGCGGCCGTGATATCGGCCTCGAGGGTCGGGTGGGTGGTGGACGCTGGGACGGCTGCGTCGGACATCAAAAAGCTCGGATATTGGGACGAATTGTTCAGAATTCGAGCAACCTATACTACCCCCGGCGACACCGTTACCAGCGACTCTTGCAACCGCGCGGGGAACATGTTGGATGATTTCATTGGTTAATTCGCCGCCCGAGTCGCCTCCATGCCCAGCCTGTTCCGCTTCCTGACGGTCGTCGCCGTGATTTTCGGGATCGGCTACGGCATCGTCTTCGCGCTGGCGAATTTCGTGCAGCCGAAGCCGCGCGAAATGACGGTGACCATCCCGCCGGATAAGTTCCTCAAGAAATAGGCGCTATGAGTCTTGGCATGACCGCTTCCGCCAAGATCACCAAGACATCCGCCAAGCCGGGCACCAAGACCCCGGCCAAGATCCCGGCCAAGTCCTCCGACGCCAAACTGACCGCGCTGTTCCTCGACATGCTGGCCGCGGAACAGGGCGCAGGCAGCAACACGCTCGACGCCTACCGGCGCGACCTCACCGATTTCTCCGACTACCTCGGCCATGCCGGCGCCGATTTCACCAGCGCCGACACCGAGGCGCTGCGCGGCTACCTCGCCGACCTGGACACCCGCGGCTTCAAGTCGACCAGTGTCGCGCGGCGGCTGTCGGCGATGCGGCATCTCTACCGCTTCCTGCTCAATGAACGGGTCCGCTCCGACGATCCGGCCGCGATCCTGTCCGGCCCGAAGCGCGGCCGCGGCCTGCCCAAGGTGCTGTCGATCTCCGACGTCGACCGCATGCTGACCCGCGCCAGGGAGCTGACCCAGACCGACGTCTCGCCGGCGCAGCGGCTGCGCGCGTTGCGGCTCTATTGCCTGCTCGAGGTGCTCTACGCCACCGGCCTGCGCGTCTCCGAGTTGGTGTCGCTGCCGGTCTCCGCGGCGCGACGCGATGCGCGGATGATCGTGGTCCGCGGCAAGGGCAACAAGGAGCGGCTGGTGCCGCTGAACGATGCCTCGCGCCAGGCGATGGCGGATTACCTTGCGGCGCTCGAGGTGATGACGCCGAAGGCGAAGAAGGCCGCGCCATCGAAATGGCTGTTTCCGTCCTCCGGCGAGAGCGGCCATCTGACCCGGCAGCATTTTGCCCGCGACCTGAAGGAGCTCGCGAGCGCCTCCGGCCTCGCGCCGCGGCTGGTCTCGCCGCACGTGCTGCGTCACGCCTTCGCCAGCCATCTGCTGCACAACGGCGCAGACCTGCGCATCGTGCAGACCCTGCTCGGCCACACCGACATCTCGACCACCCAGATCTACACGCATGTGGTCGAGGAGCGGCTGAAGAGCCTGGTCCGCGACCTGCATCCGCTGGCGGAGAAGTAAGTCCAGCGCCCACCGGACATCGATACCGCCACCTGATCCGCCTTGACTTCCGCACCATCTCCGCGGAAAGAGCGTCACCTGCCTGCGATCCCGAAGCGCGCATACCGCCCGAATGCGCGTTAACCATTTGAAGTTACGTAACTTCTCTGTATCACGCCGAAACCGCTTCGCCCCTCGCACCGTTCCTCCCTATATTGAGTTGATGCCCGACCCGATGCGCAGCTATCTCGACTTCGAAAAACCCGTCGCCGAGCTTGAATCCAAGATCGACGAGTTGCGCACGCTTGCCGCAAGCGGCAGCGACATCGGCGACGAGGTCGCGCGGATCGAGGACAAGGCGGCGCAGGCGCTCACCGACCTCTACGCCAATCTGACGCCGTGGCAGAAGACGCTGGTGGCGCGGCATCCGCAGCGGCCGCACTTCACCGATTTCATCGGCGGCCTGATCACCGAATTCACGCCGATGGCCGGCGACCGCAAATTCGCCGACGACGAAGCGCTGATCGGCGGCTTCGGCCGCTTCCGCGGCGAGAGCATCTGCGTGGTCGGCCAGGAGAAGGGCGCCACCACCGACAGCCGCATCAAGCACAATTTCGGCATGGCGCGCCCCGAAGGCTACCGCAAGGCGGTGCGGCTGATGGAGATGGCCGATCGCTTCGGCATCCCGGTGCTGTCGATCGTCGATTCCGCCGGCGCTTATCCCGGCATCGGTGCCGAGGAGCGCGGCCAGGCCGAGGCGATCGCACGCTCGACCGATGCCTGCCTGTCGCTCGGCGTGCCCAATATCGCGATCGTCACCGGCGAAGGCATGTCGGGCGGCGCCATCGCCATCACCACAGCGAACCGCGTGCTGATGATGGAGCACGCGATCTACAGCGTGATCTCACCGGAGGCCGCGTCCTCGATCCTGTGGCGCGACGGCACCAAGGCCCAGGAGGCCGCCAACAGCATGAAGATCACCGCGCAGGACATGCTGCGCTTCGGCGTGATCGACCAGATCCTCAAGGAGCCCTCCGGCGGCGCACATCGCGACCCCGCCGCGATGATCGCGACCACCGGCGATGCCATCGCCCAGGCCTTGAACGACCTACGAAATCTTGATCCGGACGCGATTCGCAAACAGCGGCGCCAGAAGTTCCTCGATATCGGCCGCAAGCTCGGCTGAGGCGTCCAAACGGCCGGATTTTTCGTCCAAATCGGCCGATTTCGCCGTAATTGGGCCCCGAGGCGGGTCTTTAACGTTCCTTGAACCATGCCTGCTACCGTGAGGGCTGTCAGCCCCGGTTCAGGTTGCGAGCAGGGGTGGTCGAAGGCTAATATTTTACACAATGGCTTCAGGGCATATTCGCCGTGTTGGGGTCGCGAAAATCGCCCGGTGGGTGTGGAGCTCGGACTTGACTCATCGCACGCTCGTACGCGCGCTTCTGACTTCGGCGGTGCTCGCCGCGGGCGTCATGCTCGCCGGCTGTGACAGCGACCAGATTTCGCTCGCCCAGAACGCCAAGGCCAACCAGCCGGTCCCGCCGAAACTCGTCGCTGCCATGACCGAGAAGGACATGGATATGCAGTCGCCGATCCTGGTGCGGCTGTTCAAGCAGGAGGCCGAGCTCGAGGTCTGGAAGCAGACCCGCTCCGGCCAGTTCGCACTGCTCAAGACCTATCCGATCTGCCGCTGGTCGGGCGATCTCGGCCCGAAGGTCCGCGAGGGCGACCGCCAGGCGCCAGAGGGATTCTACTCGATCAACCCGAGCCAGATGAATCCGCAGTCGGCCTACTATCTCTCGTTCAACACCGGCTATCCCAACGCGTTCGACAAGGCGCTCGGCCGTACCGGCTCGCAGCTGATGGTGCATGGCGACTGCTCCTCGCGCGGCTGTTACGCAATGACCGACGAGCAGATTGCGGAAATCTATTCGCTGGGCCGTGAGTCCTTCTTCGGCGGCCAGAAGGCGTTCCAGCTGCAGGCCTATCCGTTCCGGATGACGCCGGTGAACATGGCCAAGCACCGCAACAATCCGAACATGCCTTTCTGGAAGATGATCAAGGAAGGCTATGATCATTTCGAAGTGACGAAGCAGGAGCCGAAGGTCGACTTCTGCGAGAAGAAATACGTGTTCGACGCCGTCAAGGCACCGAACGCCACGCGCGATCCGGTGTTCGATGCTTCCGCGAAGTGCCCGGCCTATGTGGTCCCCGAGGAGATCGCGAGCGCGGTGCGCGAGAAGGAGCAGCAGGACGCCGCCGAGACTGCCAAGCTGGTGTCCAAGGGCACGCCGGTGGCGCGCCTCAACACCGGCATCGACGGCGGCATGAACGCGATCTTCGCCTCGAAGATTCCGGAAGGAAACACCGGTCTCTCCGAAGGCGGCGACAGCCAGGCGCTGCAATCGATGTCGCTCGCCCGCGCGCCCGGCACGATCCCCGGCACGGTCAATCCGCCACGGCCCAACCTCGCGGTCCAGCAGGACGAGCCGGTGGTGGCAACGACGTCGTCGACAACGCCCGCAGCCAACACCCGTGTCGCTTCGGCGAATGCGTCGGACAAGTCCGAAGGCTTCCTCTCGAGCTTTGCCCGCAAGGTCGGCATCGGTGGCGCCACCGCCGACGCCAGCAAGACCGCCGCACCGGCGCCGGCCGCTGCCGCACCGGCCAAGCCGAAGGTCGCCGATGCCAAACCGCAATCGGTTGTGCGCGTCGCCCCGAAGGCCGAGCCGAAAGTCACCGCCAAGCCCGCACCGAAGCCGCAAGCAACCGACACCGCCGCAGCCGCGCCGGCGGCGACCCAACTCGCCGGCTCTGCGCCGGTTGTGCAGACCAACTCGTTCGACACCCGCTTCTCCGCGGTGAAGTAAGCGCGGCGCGACTGCGCCGCGACGTTGGCGATAAGCATCCCAAACAACACACGATGTCGTCCCTGCGAAAGCAGGGAACCATAACCACAGGGCTGCGTCGTTGGAGCGCGCTGTGGCCACAGCTTGGCAAGGCAATTTGCATTCATGGTTATGGGTCGTCGCTCAGGGCCGGGACGAACACCGAGCGTCTCTGCCCGTCATTCCGGGGCGCGCCTCTTGGCGCGAGCCCGGAATCCATTGACCCGCAACACAAGTGGTGGAATGGATTCCGGGCTCGCGCTGCGCACGCCCCGGAATGACGGGAGAGACCGGCCACGCCCTCTTGATCACATTGCTCTTGCCATCCACGCTCAGACCTTCGCGGAATCACACGCGGGGCACAGCCGGGAGATTACGATGAACGATCAAGCCGTGCGGGCGGCGCTGCAGCGCCATTGGGAAGCGTCCGATGCCAGCGACTTCGAGCGCGAGCATGACATCTACGCCGAGGATGCCGTGCTCGACTATCCGCAATCGGGCGAGCGGATCCGCGGCCGGCATCACATCCAGCAAAGCCGCACGGTGCAGCCGAACAAGAAGCGGTTCGCGATCCGGCGTATCCTCGGCGGTGGCGAGCTGTGGATCACCGAGTACATCCTGACCTATGACGACAGGCCATCCTACGTGGTGAGCATCATGGAATTCCGCGACGGGCTGGTCGTCCACGAAACGCAGTATTTCGCGGACCGGTTTGACCCTTCGCCGTCGCGGGCACATCTCGTCAAGCACGTCGACGGGACGTCATCGCACTGAGCCGACGCATTGCCGCAGCAAGCGACGGCTACATGCCGTGGCTCTTGAACACCTTCTTGCAGCTTCGGCTCAAACTGTCGCGATTGGTCTGAAGACAGTTCTGCACGGCGCCGTCATTGCCGAGGTCCTTGCGGCAAAAGCGCTGTGCATCGCGCGAGCACGCCTTCTGTTCCGCCGAGGTGCCTGCATGCTGCGCCAGCGCTGCACCGCTGCTCATCGCGACAACGGCAAAAAGGGCTGCAATCGAAAAATAACGCATCGGTGAAGTCCTCCCGCGGGCCAACGGCAACCGGGGACGCTTCGTTCCTGTGGAACCGGAAATCTATGGCGCGAGATACCGCAGCAGTTCCGGATCGCTCCGCACCTTACCTGCCTCGCCCTGCAGCGCGACGCGGCCGCGGTCCAGCACATAGGCGTAGTCGGCGACGCGCAGCGCAAGGTCGAGATGCTGCTCGACGATCACGACCGAGATGTTCTTGGCGAGCTCGATCAGCCGCTCGGTGATCTCCTCGATCACGCCGATCCAGACGCCTTCGGTCGGCTCGTCCAGCAGCAGCAGCTTCGGGTTGCCGAGCATGGCGCGGCCGATCGCCAGCATCTTGCGCTCCCCGCCGGACAGCGTACCGGCCGGCTGGTCGAGCCGCTGGCCGAGCTTCGGGAAGATCGCCAGCACCCGATCGACCGCACTGGCGTCCGAATTGGACAGCGAGCCGACCGCGAGGTTGTCACGCACCGAAAGGCGCGCGAACACCGAATGCTCCTGCGGTACATAGCCGATACCGGAGCGCACCCGCTCCTCGGTACGGCGGCGGGTGATGTCGCGGCCATCGAAGGACAACTCACCCTGCGAGCTCGCGAGCTCGCCGACGATGGTCTTCATCAGCGTGGTCTTGCCGGCGCCGTTGCGGCCGAGCACGGCGACGCCGCCACGCCAGGGAATGCCGATGTTGACATCGAACAGGACCTGGCTGCGGCCATAGCCGGCATCGAGATGCCTTATATCGAGGAAGGTTTGCTCAGGCACGGCGAAGATAAATCTCCTGGACGCTCTTGTTGGCCTGGATTTCCGCGACCGTCCCCGACGCCAGCACCTTGCCCTGGTCGAGCACGGTGAGGCGATCGCAGATGTCGCGGATGAAATCGAGGTCGTGTTCGACGATGACAAGCGAGCAATGCTGCTTGATCGGTTGCAGCAGCTCGCCGGTGACGCGGCGCTCCTCGAGGCTCATGCCGCCGGTCGGCTCGTCCAGCAGCAACAGCCGCGGCTTGCCTGCGAGCGCCATCGCGATCTCGAGCCATTGCTGCTGACCGTGCGACAGCGCCGCCGCCGCATCATGCGCGCGATCGGCGAGCCGGAACTGGGTCAGCATCGTCATGACCTGATCGTGGAGCTTCTTGCGGGTGCGCGACAGCACCAGATCGAACAGCGAGCAATGCGCCTGCAACGCCAGCAGGATGTTGTCATACAGCGTCAGCGTGGGGAGTACCGAGGTGATCTGGAATTTCAGGCTCATGCCGGCGCGAGCGCGCTCGGTCGGCGTGAATGCCGTGATGTCGGTGTTGACGAAGGAGACCTTGCCCGTGGTCGGCACCTCGGCGCCGGCGACGCATTTCATCAGCGTGCTCTTGCCCGAGCCGTTCGGGCCGATCAGGCCGTGAAACTCGTTCTCGCCGACGGTCAACGCCGCGCCGTCAAGCGCAGTGAGCTTGCCGAACACCTTGCTGATCCCTTGCGCCTCAAGGAGCGGCATTGCCGGTCTCCTTTGGCGCCTTGCCGAAACTGCCCACCCGCTCGCGCTCGCCAAGCACGAACGAGATCAGCCCGAGCGGGCGGAACATGATGACGAGCAGCAGCAGCACGCCGAGGATGATCGGCCAGATGTCGCGGTAATTGTCCGACAGCCAGAAGCTGACGCCCTCGATGATCACGGTGCCGATCACGGCGCCGATCAAGGTGCCGGAGCCGCCGAACAACACGTAGAGCACGACCTGGGTCGAGAACACGACGCCCAGCATGTTGGGCCAGACGAAGCCTTCGTGGAAAGCATAGAGGCTGCCGGCGAGGCCGGCGATGGTGCCGCCGACCGCGAAGATGATCGCCTTCAGGTGCTGCGCCTTGTAGCCGAAGAAGGCGATGCGCTGCTCGTTCTCGCGCAGGCCGGCGAGCGCGAGGCCGAACTGCGAACGCACCAAAAAGCGGCACAGCAGATAGACCACGACGAGGATGCCGAGCACCATATAGTAGTAGACCGGCCCCTCTTCGAACTCGTAGCTGCCGAGGGTCAGCGGCGGGATCGAGGGGATGCCGTTCTGGCCGCCGAGATAGTACCAGCCGCGCGCCAGCCGATCGGCGGCATAGGAGCCGGTGAGCGTGCCGAGCGAGACGAAGATCACGCTCGAAGGATAGCGCCCGAGCAGCAGGAAGCCGCCGAGCAACAGCGATGCGGTGAGGCCAATCAAGGCGCCGGCCGGCAGGATCAAGAGGATCGAGGTGACGTTGAGGTCGCGCGCCATCAATGCCACACCGTAGCCGGCGGCGCCGAAGAACAGCGCTTGGCCGAAGCTCATGATGCCGGCATAGCCCCACACCAGGTCGAACGACAACGCGAACAGCGCGAGGATCACCACGCGGGTGGCGAACACCGTGAGATAATCCTGCAGCACCCATGGCAGGACCAGTGCGATCAGCAGCACCAGCCCTTCCACGATCGGCAGGACCTTCCATCCTGCCGATGCCTGTCCCGCCGGCGCGCGTGCGGCCGGTGCACTTTCACCCGTCACGACATCTGGTTCCTCACCGACGCGTGCGACGGCCTCGCTTGCTCTACCCATTGATCGCTCAGCACTCCTTGGGATCAACGAGACCGTCGCTGCGCGCCACGATCTCATAGTTCCCGCCTTTGGCAACAGCGGTGTACATCTTCATCTTGCAGTGACGCTTGCCCGGCACCATTTCGGCCGGCCCGCCCGGCCCTTCGGCGATCTTGGCGTGGTCGAGCGCGGCCGCAACCGACTCGCGGTCGATCTTGCCGGCCTTCTTGACCGCCGCTTCCCACAGCTTGAGGCCGCGATAGGTTCCGGTGGCGGCGCTGCCGGCCGCGAACAGGAAGTTGCCGGGGAAATCCTTCTCGTAAGCCGCTTGCAGCTTGGCGTCGAACGGATCTTCCTTGGTCAGCACCTTGAAGTAGTCGAGGCAGCTGGCCAGCCCCTCGATCTCGTTGGCCTGATTGATGTTGAGCGTGTTCTCGTCATAGTAGACGCAGGCGAGCCGACCGCCGTTCTTGAGGAAGCCCGCTTCATAGAGCTGCTTGAAGAACGGACCGACGCCGGGCGGAATCACGGTGTTGAACACCACGTCGACCTTGTTGGAGATGACGCGGTTCACCGTGGCCGAGAAGTCGACCTGGTCGAGCGGGTAATACTCCTCGAACACCACCTCGCCGCCATTGTCCTCGATCACCTTGCGGGCGTAGACGTTGAGCGTGTGCGGCCAGACATAGTTGGCGCTGGGCAGCGCGAACTTCTTGCCGCCGTTCTTGATCAGCCAGGGAATGAAGGTGTCGCATTGCTGCGCCGGCGTCGGCCCGGTGCAGAACAGATAGGGCGTGCACTCCTTGCCCTCGTAGAGCTGCGGATAGATGTAGAGCGTCTTGCCGCGCGCCACAATCGGATCCTTGATCGCGTTGCGCATCGACGACGTGATGCCGCCCAGCACCATGTCGACCTTGTCGCGCTGGATCAGCTTGCGGACATTGCCGACCGCGACCGATTCGTTCGAGGCGGTGTCCTCGATGTAGAGCTCGAGCGGCCGGCCGAGCAGCCCGCCACCGGCATTGATCTCCTTGATCACCATCTTGGCGACGTTGGCGTCGGCGTTGCCGGCATAGGCGATCGGGCCGGTCAGGTCGGTCGCGATGCCGACCTTGATCGGGCCCTCGGCGGCGTTGGCCCAATCCGGCCTGATCACCCAGCTACCGACTCCGGTCGCGAGTGCGCCGGTCGCGAAGGCGAAATTGCCCATGAAGCGGCGGCGCGTCAGGTTCATGCGTTCAATCGACATGGTGATTAGACCCCTTTCCCAGCAATGAGGCCTTGCGGCCGGAATTTGATGAAGGCGATGGCGAGCACGAAGACGAGCACGTCGGCGACGACAGGCGACATCACCCATGGCAGCGCCGCGCTGAGCGTGCCGATCAGGCCGGCGCCGGCGACCGGACCGATGAAGGAGCCGACCCCGCCGACCATCACGGCGACGAAGCCCTGGATCAGGAAACGGATGCCGAGATCGGCGAACAGGCTGAACACCGGCACGATCAACGCGCCGGCAAGCCCGGCCAGCGCCGCGCCGAACGCAAAGGTTGCGCCGTAGATCAATGGTGTCGAGATGCCCGAGGCGCGCGCCAGCGCCGGGTTCTCCAGCGTGGCGCGGACCCGCAGCCCGAACGAGGTGCGCGCCAGCAGCAGGTAGCAGGCCCCCATCACCAGCAGCGTGATCACGATGATGGTGAAGCGCCAGGCCGAGATGTGCACCGAGCCAAGGTCGATCGACCCGCCGATCGGCTCCGGCACGGTGAGATAGAAGCCGCCGATCAAGCCGCGTACGCTTTCGCGGATGATGAGCCCAAGCGCGTAGGTGCCGAGCATCGCCACGATCGGCGCGGCGTAGAAGCGCCGGATGATCAGCGCCTCCAGCACGAAGCCGAGCGCGCCGACCACGAAGGGCGCCGCGATCATGCCGACCCAGACCGGGGCGCCATGGGCATAGGCCAGGTAGGTCACATAGGCCCCGAGCAGGACGAACTCGCCCTGCGCAAAGTTGAAGATGCCCATCATGCTGGCGATGATGCCGAGCCCGAGCACGACCAGCACGATGATCGCGCCGAAGCTCACGATCTCGAACACCGCGGCGAAGGTGCTAGCCATGGTGTTCGATCCCTCCGGCCTGCGACAAGCGGCGCCTCACATCTTCTTCCAGTCGCCGGCCTGCTCGAAGGCGTGCGCGGCGCGGTAGATGGTGCTCTCCTCGAACATCCGGCCGACCAGCATCAGCCCGACCGGCAGCCCGTCGACCATGCCGCACGGCAGCGACATCGCCGGGTGATGGGTGATGTCGAACGGCGCGGTGTTGGAGATCATCTCGAGCGCGCGCGCGACGTATTCCTCGCGGCTGGCATTGGCCTCGGGCAGTTTCGTCGCCTTCATCGGCGTGGTCGGCATCAGCAGCAGGTCGTAGTCCTTGAACGCCTTGTCGTAGGCCGCGGTGAGCCTTCGCGAGATGTTGAGCGCCTTGCCGTAGAAGCGCGGACCGAAATTGTTGTTGATGTAGGTGCCGAGCAGCATGAACAGCTTGGTGGTCTCGGACAGCGAATCCGCCTGGCGGCGCCAGCCGCGATGGAAGTCCATCAGCGAGGTCGAATAGAGGTCGCCGCGGCTGAGGCCGTAGCCGTCGCCGAACATCATGGTCTGGGTCAGGCCTTCGGTGCCGATCGGCGTCCAGATCGCGCCGCCCGCCATGTGCATCGGGATCGAGACATTCTCGACCGAGGCGCCGAGATCCTTGAAGCGCTTGGCCGCCTCGCGCACGCTTTCGTTCACCGCAGCTTCCGCGGTCGGCTGCTCAAAGCCTTCCTTGAGGATGCCGATCTTCATGCCCTTGACGCCCTTGCCGAGCGCCTTGGTGTAGTCCTCGACCTTCGGCGCCTTGATGCGCGGGTCATAGCCGTCGTCGCCGGCGAGTACTTCGAGCAGCAGCGCATTGTCTTCCACGGTCGCGGTCATCGGGCCGGTGTGGTCGACATAGATCTCGATCGGCATGATGCCGGTGTAGGGCACGAGGCCCCAGGTCGGCTTCATGCCGTAGGTGCCGCAGAACGAGGACGGCATCCGGATCGAGCCGCCCTGGTCGCCGCCGATCGCCATGTCGACCTCGCCGAGCGCGACCACGACGCCGGAGCCCGACGACGAGCCGCCGGCCGAATAGCCCATCTTGTGCGGATTGTGCACCGGCCCGTAGGAGCCGGTGTGGCTGCCGCCGGACAGGCAGAAGTGCTCGCAATGCACCTTGCCCTTGATCTCGGCGCCGGCGTCCAGCATCCGGGTCACGATGGTGGCGTCGAAGTCGGGCACATAGCCTTCCAATGTCGACGAGCCGTTGGTCATCGGCACGCCGGCCAGCATGATGTTGTCCTTCAGCGCCACCGTCTTGCCCTTGAGCTTGCCGGAGGCCGCGCCCTTCACCGTCGACTTGCGATACCAGGCGTTGTGCTTGTTCTCCTCCGGCGCCGGACGAGTGCCGGGCGTGCGCGGATACTTCACCTCGGGCAGTTCGTCCGGCATCTGGGCGACGAGATTGTAGGCATCGACCGAGCCCTGCATCAGGCCGCGGAACGAGGCCACGTCCTCATCGGTGAGTGACAGACCGCACTGCTCGGCGACGGCACGAAGTTGCGTTGGCGTGGGAAGGACGACGGTCACGGCGCTCTCCTGAAGCTTTTGATCCCTGGATGATCCCTCGGCACGGGGCTGGGCTGCGCGCTGACCCGCGCGAACCGCTCACCCCGTCGCTGTATTGAAAACGGAAATATTTTCCTTTTCAAGTATTATTTCGCGAAACGCTTGCCCGAGGGTGTTGCACCGCCACTCAGATCGCCTTGATCACCCTGAAGTCGAGGCCGTCGGCTTCGGCAAGATACATCGGCATCCTGGCATGGCCATTGCGCACCGTGATCGAACCGCGCGGACTGCGATAGACCAGATTGTCGGTCGCCGCGAGCAGTGGCCGGATGTCCAGCGTGCCGGCGCGGTTGGCGGCGGCCTCGAGCAGGCAGAAGCCTTCATAGGCGGACTCGCCGCACGACCCGATCGGCGGCGCGAACGGCCCGAACATCGCCCGATGGCGGTCCCTGAAATCGTCGCCGGCGTGCGAGCCGACCGAGGGAAAATAGCCGGAGGCGCAGAACAGGTTCTCGGTCTTGTCGGCGCCGATGCCGAGCAGCGACGTTTCGTCGACGCAGCTGGCATAGCGCAGAATGGTGCGGGCGAGCCCGGCCTCGGCGAAGGCGCGGTTGAAGGTCACGCTGTCGGTGCCGATCAGCGAGATCAGCACGACATCGGGCTTCGCCGCACGGATCCGCTCCAGCTGCGCCGCGTGATCGTCCTCGCCGACCGGCACGAACTCCTCGCCGACCACCGTGCCGCCGGTCTCCTTGATGTAGCGCTTCACCGCGCGGTGCGATTGCCACGGCCAGACATAATCGCTGCCGATCAGGTACCAGCGCGCGGCGCGCTTGGTCTCGGCGAGCCAATGGATCGACGGCCGGCTCTGCCAGCGCGGCGTCTCGCCGATCGCAATCACGCCCGGCGTCCGTTCGCCGCCCTCATAGACCGGCGTGTAGATGTAGGGGATCTTGCTGCGGGTGATGAGGTTACGCAGTGCGAGGCGCACCGCGCTGGTGTGCATGCCCATGATGAGATCGACGTCGTCGGACGCGATCGCCTGCTCGGCGCGGTCCAGGACTTCGTCGAGCGGTCCGCCGGCGTCGTAGACCTGGAACTCGATCTCGCGGCCGAGGATGCCGCCGCGCCGGTTGATCTCGCTAACTGCGAGCTGTGCGGTCGAGGTCGTGGCCGGCCCCCACATCCCCGGCGAACCGGAGCAGCAGACGAAGCCCGCGACCCGCAGCCGGTTGCGCGCGCCGCGCGGACCGAACCCGCTGCGATCCATCGGCGCAAGCGCGCGATCCGACGCCGCCGACGCCAGATTCCTGAACAACAGGGACGGCGGGAACGGGAGGTTTCTTGCGGTGACGTTGAGCGTCGAATGCACACCTGCTCCTGTCTGGCACCGCACCCTGGGACAAGCGCGGCGTCGGCCTCGCGGACGACGGTGCCAAGCTAGATCGTCTTGATCACATTGAAGTCGAGACCGTCGGCTTCGGCAAGATAGATCGGCATTTCGGCACGGCCGTCACGAATGGTGACGGTGCCGCGCGCACCGCTGTAGACGAGGTTGCGCGCCGCTGACGACAGCGGCCCTGTCGACAGCGAACGGGCCCGGTTGGCCGCCGCTTCGAGGAAGCGCATCCCCTCGTAGTTCGACTGCCCGACCGAGCCGATCGGCGGCGCGTGCGCCCCGAACATCGCGCGGTAGCTGGTCTGGAATTCGTCATTGGCGCGCGAGTCGACGCAGCCGAAATAGCCGGAGGCGCAGAACAGGTTCTCCGTCGCGTCCGGCCCGATGCCGAGCAGCACCGTCTCGTCCATCGCGCCCGCATAGCGCAGCGTGGTGGCGGCGAGGCCCGCCTCGGCGAAGGCGCGGTTGAAGGTGATGCTGTCGGTCCCGATCAGGGTGATCAACACGACATCGGGCTTGGCGGCGCGGATCCGCGCCAGATGCGGCTCGTGATCGTCCTCGCCGAGCGGAACGAACTCCTCGCCGACCACCTGGCCGCCGGCCTCCTTGATGTAGCGCTTCACCGCGCGATGCGATTGCCAGGGCCAGACATAGTCGCTGCCGATCAGGTACCAGCGCCGCGCCTTCTTCACCTCGGTGAGCCAGTGGATCGCCGGCCGGCTTTCGGCCCGCGGCGTCTCGCCGATCGCCATCACGCCGGGGGTCCGCTCGCCGCCCTCATAGACCGGCGTGTAAACATAGGGGATGCGGCCGGCCGTGACCTTGCGCAGCGCGAGGCGCACCGCGGAGATATGCGAGCCCATGATGACGTCGATCTCGTCATAGGCGATCGCCCGCTCGGCGCGGCGCACGACCTCGTCGATGGGCCCGCCGGCGTCGTACATCGACAATTCGACCTCGCGGCCGCGGATGCCGCCGCGCCGGTTGATCTCGGCGACCGCGAGCATGACGCTGTTGGCGGAGATCGGCCCCCAGATTCCCGGGGCGCCGGAGAAGGTGATGAAATTGCCGATCCGAAGCTTGCTGTCGGTACCACCGCGGCGCGAGGAGCCCGGCTTGACGGTCAAAGCGAGATCGGCCGCGCAGGACGACGGGCTTCGAAACAGGTGCGGCGGCGCGACGGGCAAGCCGCCATACGCCTGGTAAGAGACCGTCGAGAGCACGCCAACTCCTGTCTGGGAAGCAATACGCAACGCAGCCAGCGGGCGGTCACGGCATCCGCCCCTTGGTTGGGGGAATATCCTAGGGGAAAATATTGAATATTCAACAATTGAAGTGCATATAGAAACGGCATGCGTTGCCGGACATTCATTCACCGGGTCAGGAACCAGGTCTCACGCCGTGGCTAAACCGCCGAAAGAAAACTCCCCGATCACCGAACACCTCACCTACCTGCTCGCGCAAGCCAACCGGGAGATCAACCGGCAGTTGGAGACGCGGCTGGCTAAGGAAGGCGTGCCGGTCGAGCAGTGGCGCATCCTCAAAGTGCTGTCCGACGGCAACGGCCACTCGATGGGCGAGCTTGCGGACGCCGTGCTGCTCAACCATCCGACGCTGACCAAGATGATCGACCGCATGGTGTCGGACGCGCTGGTCTACCGCGTGCAGGACCCGAAGGATCGCCGCAAGGTCTTGATGTTCGTCTCCGACCGCGGCAAGGCGCTGTGCCGGCGTCTGAACTCGCTGGCGGTGAGCCAGGAGGCGCACATCGTCGAGAGCTATGGTGACAAGTCGACCACCGAGCTCAAGCGCCTGCTGGAAAGCCTGATCGGCAGCGCCAACTAAGGCCGCGCCGGCCGGGCGCCGCCACGATCGAAATCATCGAAAAAAACGGCAGGGAAATGTCGGGATATGGCTGACCGGTGCGTCCTCTGGGCGCGCCGGTGGCGCAGCCTTCGCGCCTGGGCGCTTTAGGTCCACCCGATCGACAAACTAGCGAGGACATCCCGTCATGCCTTCGATCACACCGTTCCTCTGGCTCGACAACAACGTCCGCGATGCCGTCGCCTTCTACAAATCGGTGTTCCCGAACGCCGAGATCGAGACCGTCAGCGACTTCATGGCGAGCTTCGAACTCGAGGGGCAGCGGTTCTACGCGCTCAATGGCGGGCCGCAGTACAAGTTCAACGAGGCGGTGTCGTTCTTCCTCAGCGTCGAGACCCAGCAGCAGGTGGATTACTTCTGGGAGAAGCTCACCGACGGCGGCCAGGAATCGCGCTGCGGCTGGCTCAAGGACCGCTTCGGCCTGTCCTGGCAGGTGATCCCGACCGCGCTGAGCCGCTACCTCGGCGACCCCGATCGGAAGGCCGCGGACCGCGTCATGCAGGCGATGCTGAAGATGCAGAAGATCGTGATCGCCGACCTCGACAGGGCGTACGCGGGCTGAGAGCTGCCGACGATCTGGAGCAGCCCCTAGCCTGATCCGGCATCTGAGCGCGCTTCCTTCGAAGCACGCTCAGTGTTCGATCGGCCGCGCTAAACCCCTTCGGCTTGCCTGGACGGGTCGACACTGACATTGCGCCGAAGAAATCCCAAGACATCGGCCTCGGCGATCGGCGGTGAATAGAAATAGCCCTGCACCGTGAGGCGCCCGAGCTCTTTCAACACGTCCAGTTCCTGCTGAGTCTCCACACCTTCGATGACGCAATCGAGACCCATGTCGCGGCTGAGCGCCAACAGCGATTTGACGATTTTGTAGCTCGCGGGATTCTCGTTCAGATTGGTGACGAAACTTCGGTCGATCTTGATCTTTGTCAGCGGGAGCGCATGCAGGCGAGACAGGCTCGAATATCCGGTTCCAAAGTCATCGAGCGAGATTCCGCAGCCAAGCAGCCGCAGCAACTCAACCGAGTTGCGGACCTCCTCGAAGTCATGCGTGAACGCGGTCTCGGTGATTTCGAGGTCGATCCTGTTCGGCGGAAACCCGCTGTTGCGAATGATGCTGACGATGGCCAACGTGTTCCGGGACGAATTGAGGTCATGGGCTGAAAGATTGAATGAGAGCCGGATATCGCTCGACCAGCGGGCCGCCGCCGCCAACGCCTTCCGAAGCAGCGGCTTGGTCAACAAGTCGATGATGCCTGCCCGCTCGGCGACCGGGATGAACTGCGCCGGGGGAATTTTGCCGAGGATCGGGCTGGTCCAGCGCGCCAGCGCTTCAAAGCCAACCGTCGCTTGCGATCGAATGTCGACGATGGGTTGAAACAGGACTGTCAGCTCCTCATCAAAGTCAGCCAGCTTCAGGGCTTGCTCAATGCGGGCGTCACGATTGATCTGCGCTTCATGGCTCGAGGAAAACAGCACCGCTTCACCACGTTTGGCGCCCTTGCCATGATAAAGAGCGTAGTCGGCACGCTCGAACAACTGCTCTACGGAGGATGCCATCTCCGGATAAACTCCGATCCCTATCGATCCGGAGATCTTCACGGTTGCTTCGGGCAGAACGAAAGGCAATCGCAGCGATTGCGCAAGCTGGTCTGCTTGTGCGACAAGCGCTTCGTCCTTCGGCGCGTTGGCGACGACATACGCAAATTCATCTCCGCCGAGGCGCGCCAAGAATACATCCCGGTCGGACGCACATTGATCGGAAAGCCGCCTGGCAACCTCGATCAGCAACCGATCGCCGACCGCGTGACCATAAAGGTCATTGACCGGCTTGAATCCATCCAGGTCGATAATTGCAAGGGCGACACGCGATTGATCCGACGAAGCGTCCTGCAGCACGTCCCCAATGCGACTGAAAAATGCCCGCCGGTTCGGCAGATCGGTGAGACTGTCTAGATTCGCGAGGCGCAAATTCTCGTTGCCGAGCAACTCCGCCCGCGCCTGCGCTTCGACCATCCGGGTAAAGTCACGATATTGAATCGATATGACAATAACGATAGCGACCGTCACCAGCGTGAAATTGACTGCCATGCTGACGAAAACGGGAACCCCAGTCGACGCAAAGAACACCACGAAGGGAAGGCTGACGGTGAGCGCGACAGTCACTGCCGCCGAACGCGAATGAATCAGGCACACCATGCTGCTGAGCATCACGATGGTCTCGAACAGGCCGACAAAGGCTTGCTCGTACGCGTCACCATACGGGAACAGGGCAAATCCCCACGCAGCGAACGCCAAGCCGAGAATGGCGGCCAGCAAGTTCGTCCGTCGCAGCTCACGAAGCGCTCGCTCGTCGGTCAGCGCGAGCTCTCGCTTACGCCACCACACGACCAGCCTGACGCAACAAACGACGCTGAGCAACAAGGCAACACCGAGCGTCAGCCAATCGGGCGCTTTCCCGATAAAGTTGGATGAGACGACCCATGCGTTTGCAACAAGGATGAAGTAGAGCAACGGAACCAATCGCGAGAGCGCCGCGAGTTGCGCACGGAGCAAGCCTGGCTTTCCGCTGTCGACCGACAGGAGCCCGACCGCCGCAGATAGCCCCTTCCTTACGACCATCACGCATGCCTTGCGCGTGCCGGCAAACCGAGAACCGCACAAACGCAGCATTCTGACTTGCGACGATTCCAACACGCTGAAGCCCCCTCTCACGCCAACAAAACTGGCCGCAGATGGGTGAGTTGAGGCGAACCGATCTCGGCGATTTTCACTGCCACGCCGATTTTCCCCGAGCGTCGCGTCGTTCGCCTCACCTACCCGCCAATTGCCTCAATAGAATCCGGACGAAGACAACGACAATCACACCCACTCTGTCGCTGACGCACACGCACCAAGCTGACAGCACGCCAGAATCGCTAGCCACCAATCAGGCGACTGACATTGTATTTCGCACGCTCTACCTCGAGGCACGCAACGGCGATCCTCAAGGCCAGCTCCTGACGACGCTCCTCGTCTGCCAACGTCTCAAGCAACGGATTTATTTCCTGCAGCGCGCCCTCCAGGAGGCCAATCACCCCGGTCAATCTGGCCCGCAGTTGACCACCGGCATCGGCGGCGTTTGCGCCCTCCGCCGCCAATCGCCGTTGGTTGCCGCACTCGGGATTGTCGGGCCCCGCGGCATCTGGCATCGAACCGCTGTTCACCGCGATCGGTGGCGCTTTGCGTGGGAAAATCAAGATATTCTCCATGATTAGACACTCCAGGTCAGGCAGGTCCCGACCAGCCGACGATCGTATCGGGAGCCCCTTCAATGCGTCCGCTCAGCCTCGCCCGCTTTCAGCGGCAGACACCTCCGCAGACCGGCTCGGCCGATTAGCCCAGCGCCGCCGCTTCGGACGCCGCACGCTGCATACTCGACGACATCTCCTTTGTGACCACGCTCTGCTCTTCGACCGCGGCGGCAGTTGACGTCACGTACTCGCTGACATGCTGGATGGCTGAGCGGATCGTTCTCAGCGCCTCGACCACATCGTTCGAAATTCCATTGAGACTTTCGATCTCCTGGTTGATCTTGTCGGTCGCCTGCTTTGCCTGATTGGCAAGATTCTTCACCTCGGCCGCCACGACCGCAAAGCCCCGCCCCGCCTCTCCGGCGCGAGCCGACTCGATCGTTGCGTTGAGCGCCAGCAGATTGATCTGGCCGGTGATCTCGTGAATCATCTGCACGATCCCGCTCATCGATTGAGCCGCTTCGGTCAGGCGTTGCGCCTGCTTGTCCGCCCCCTCGACATGTCCGACAGCCGTCATCGTCGTTTCCCGCGACTTGGACATAGCGGACGAAATCTCCTGGACCGATGCGTTGAGCTCCTCCGCGCCCGCCGCGACCGACTCCATCATCCCGCGGACATGCTCGCTCTTTCTCCGCGCGATCACTTGCGCCGTGACGTCGGAAGCGTACTTCACGACCTTGAACGCTTTGCCATTCAGATCGAGAATTGGATTGTACGACGCCTGTATCCAGACCTCGCGACCGCCCTTCCCGAGCCGGAGATACTCTCCGGCCTGATAGCAGCCGTCCCGCAATGACTTCCAGAATGCCCGATAGTCCTCGCTGCCGCTGTCAGCCGGCGCAACGAAGATCGAGTGATGCCTCCCCTGGATCTCGTGAAGGGAGTAGCCCAATGCATTCAGAAAATTTTCGTTGGCCGTGATGACCGTGCCATCCATGTTGAACTCGATGACCGCCTCGGACTTTCCGATGGCAGAAATCTGCCCGGCGAAATCGGCGGCCTTGAGCCGTTGTTCGGTTATGTCGGTCGCGAACTTGACCACCTTGATCGGCTTGCCCTGGTCATCGAGAATCGGATTGTACGATGCGAGAATCCAGACTTCGCGGCCTCCGTTGCCGATACGCTTGTATTCGCCGGATTGATATTCGCCGCGCGTCAAGCGTGACCAGAACTCTCGATACGCCGATCCGTCGCGCTCGTCCGGCGCAACGAACATGCGGTGATGCTGCCCCCTGATATCGGCGAGCGAGTAGCCGAGCGCCCCGAGAAAATTCTCGTTGGCCGTGACGATGGTGCCATCGAGTTCGAATTCGATGACGGCCTGCGTGCGATTGATCGCGGCAAGCTTGCCGGCCGCATCCAGATTGCGGGCCTTCGCCCGCGTGACGTCGGTCGCGAACTTGACCACCTTGAACGGCCTGCCCTGCTTGTCGACGATCGGATTGTAGGACGCCTGAATCCATATTTCGCGACCGCCCTTTGCAACACGCCTGAACTCCGCCGATCGCAACTCTCCACGGCCGAGCGCTGCCCAGAATTCGCGATACTCGACAGTGTCCCGCTCTGACGCGTCGACGAACATGCTGTGATGCTTCCCGCGGATTTCCTCCAGCGAATAGCCGACGGCGTCGAGAAAATTACGATTCGCCGTGATGATCGTGCCATCCACGTTGAACTCGATCACGGCTTGAGACCGATCGAGCGCATCGATCAGGGCTTGCGCGTCCGCACGCTCTTTGCGACCAAACATTGATGTCCTCCTGATTGGATTGGCCAACGATTCGCGATGAAATTCAGGCCTTCGAGACCGCCGCGCCGTTGGAAATGTTGACTAGGATGGCCTCTCGGAAACCACGGGTTTCAATCACCGGTACGTGCGGATCGCCGACAGCGAACGGAGCGTCCTGTCGATCCTTTGAATATCGGATGCCACGATCAGCAGGCTCACGAATGCCGCATCCTGCTCCTGCAGCGACATTCCACCCTGTGCGACGGAACCATCCAGGCCGGCGCGAAACCGGCCCAGCTCTTGCCTCTGGCGTTCGAGCAATTGACTGAGCCGAAGATAGATCGAGTCGGCACCGGGCAACTGCGACTCCGAATCAGCCGGTTCGGACAGCTGCATCCGCCTCGCGCGGAATCTGACGACATTCTCTGGCACGCGTACGGTTCCATTTCTTCGTGACCACGTAACCGCGTCAAGCCTCGCGGAGTTAGATTCATCTACCGCCGAGAGCTTAACGGAGCTGCTGCCCTGTTCGCGTCAAACTGAACCAGATCGCGCCAAGGCTCGCGCGTCGCACCACTCCTGCGCCAACCAACAGATGCGACATGCAAGCCCGTTAGCGCCACGAAGGACCGGTTCGTGCCACGACGAAAGGTTCCAGCTTGATCGATCGAGCGTCATGGCGTCGAATCACCTGAGCACCATGCATCGAGAAGCGATGTGATCGTCGCGCGATCGCGAACGACTCTGGAAATCTGCCGAAGCACCGGCACGGACGCAGCGTTGCACTCACATGAACCGGAACTCACGGCGTCGGAAGACGCTGGCGCGATCGCGTCTTGATCGCACCGCGTGATTTATTTTCGTTAAGTCGCGGCAACACAAGCTCAATTTTCGGCGAATATGCACGAGCGCGGCGCGTCGACATCATGCTTCGCAATGACGAACGCGATCCGGGTCAGACCTGCTTCATTTCAAACTCTGCTCAGCCCTCTCGCGATGACACGGCGCGAACCAGCGGAGGGACGAATGCGGCTTGACAGCTGTCCTGATTTACCGAACAGATGCCGGAGGCTCATTTGATATTGATCGACTGGTTGGATAGACGCGAAGCCGCAGCGAAGGCGACGACAATGGTCTGAGCAGCGCCAGTGGATGTTCCGTGAATATTTGGTATTCGGCATTTGCCGAACGAACATTTGCAGGGCTGCTCTTGGATGAATAAAGACGACGACCGTCACGATCTCATTCTTGATCGACCCGACGGTTTCTTTGTGCACGACGCGCAGGGCCGATTTCTCGATATCAACGAACAGTCGTCAATCGATCTCGGCTATTCGCGCGAAGAACTCCTGGCGATGACCATCAACGATATCTCGATCGGAGCGACCCCTGCCGAGAACGCGGTGAAGTGGGGAAATGCAGAGCCAGGAATGGCGATGACCTTCCGCGAGATCGCGGTCAGACGAGACGGCTCGAGTTATCCGGTCGAGATCAGCGTCACGTGCCAGATGATGCAAAACCGAAAGGTATTTGTCGGGCTGGCTCGCCGGGTCAACGACCAAGTCCTGCAGCCCGACACCGCCCCCGCCCTACGAGGCTCGTTGTTCGAATTGTCTTCGTTGCAGCAACAAAGGCATTTGCTCGATCGCTTTCAAGTTCTTGCAACCGACATGGATCGGCTCAAACGGTCGGCGCTGGCAGTCTTCGGCGTCAGAGAGTTGCACGTGTCTTCAGCCCCATTCGAGGTGCGGGCCAGTGTCGTTTCGCTCAACGAACTCGGCCTGGTGTATGTGGCGACAACGACCGACTTCACGTGCAGCTTCCCCGAAGAGGCGCATTTTCGTTTGCAGTTTGCGATTAGTGGTAGCGGCACGACAGCAACGGCAGACGCATTCGCCGAAATCGACGAGCAGCGCGCATGTATCCTCCCGCCGGGGCAACACTCTGAACTTCACTTGCGCGGCGGCCACCGACGTCTCGCGCTACGAATTGCTCCTGACGCGTTCAAACGCAAGTTGAGCGCCTTGATGGGCGGAATGCCAAGCGGCGAGCTCGTTTTTGAGCCGTCGCTGGACATGACACTCGAGCGCTCGCAGCGCTTGCTGCAGACGACACTGTTTCTCGCCGAGACCGTGAACTGGTCGTCGTCAGCGAAGGTTCCTTCGCTTGCGTTGCGCGAGCTGGAGCAGGCGGTCATCGTTGCGGCTCTCGAGGCCGGCCGACACTCGCATAGTCGCTTTCTGCAGGGCGCGGCTGCCGCTGCGGCGCCTCATCACGTTCGGAAGGCCGAGGAATATATCGAAGCCAATTGGTCTCGCTTGGTTCCGATCGAAGAACTCGTTGCGGTCGCGGGCGTTGGAGCGAGGACGCTTTTTCGTTCGTTCAGCCAATTTCGCGGCCGCTCGCCCATGCAGTTTGCCAGACTGGTCCGCCTGCAACGGGCGCGCGAGCTGCTTTCGGCACCCACTTCGGAGACCACGGTTATCGGGACCGCCCTGGCTTGCGGCTACTCCAATGCAAGTCATTTTGCACGGCATTATTTCGAGGCCTTTGGCGAGCGTCCGTCGCAGACGCTGGCGCGACACAGCTGAACATCGGTCGGTCCGGCCAATTCCAACGACGTCGGTGCGAAGCGGTCTTCCGAAGAGACCATGCGCAAAAGGCTAAAGTGCATCGCGCACTAAAGCGCGATGAGATTTGGTTGAATCATCATCGCGCTTTAGACCTTTGTTTGAGCATGATCTCTTCGGAAAACCGCTTCGCACTTTTCCGGATCATGCTTTAGCCGGTGCAGCGACAGATCGTGGGATGGGCCAAGCGAAGCATGCCCACCGTCGAAAGCAACGCAAGACGTGGTGGACATGCTTTCGCTTTGCCCACCCTCCAATCGCGACGATCGCAGCCGATTACGCGTACCTGCCGTGGCAGTGCTTGTATTTTCAACGGAAGTGAAATTGTGGAGTCGTTTCAACGAAGTACGAACCCTATGGTTTGCCCTGTCAATCTTTTGTCAAACGGCCTGCCTTTTCTTCAGTGCATCGTGTGCTGCTGATGCGCTCCAGCGTTGTCAGAGTCTCTGATGCGTTTCGTGGTGGGACCAGTGCTTCGGGACACCTAACTGCTTTGGA
>Ga0194136_1000317_pt1 | contig 26005 bp, 23 predicted proteins | sample TARM_MetaG_T3A_1_FD_134023 | JGI IMG/M metagenome (GOLD analysis project Ga0194136, IMG submission 134023) | Freshwater microbial communities from Pennsylvania, USA, analyzing microbe dynamics in response to fracking - TARM_MetaG_T3A_14 (version 2) | ecosystem: Environmental > Aquatic >...
CGATGGAGTATATATCACTACTCCATATACTCTCATAGTCACTAACACCGATACAAGCTATAACGTAAAACTGTTCATATTTCCAAAGTGGATAGATAGAGTTAACGGATATACATTCGAAGCATATCTACTTAATCTAGACAGAAACATAATCTTTAACGTAACAAATAAGATATACCTTGCATCAAACTCACCATCGTTTAATCCACTCGCATACGGTATAACTCAACGTCTTATATTTAATTTAGACTTATCAACCGTAAGCGGAATCTTTAATAGCTTCCTTCATACTCAAACTGTAGATATCATATTAAGAGCAGCACCTGACGATACTTTCGCTTCTAATATATGGGAAGTAGGTACTCAGATACCAGTGTCTTTCGGATACTTTGGAGCTAACCTAAAAGCACAAAGAAACAACATAACACAAAGATCAATAACTATACATAACAACTTTACTACAGTACTAGAGTTCTTAAATCATCTCTACTACCCAACAGATCCATTAATAAACATACTTACAGAAGATGCTCCGTTAATTCCTTCTCATATAGAAGTAACATATAACGACGAATCAGTAATAAAACCCATAGATGAGTTTAATACACAATTCACCTTCAATCAAGACATACGTTTAAACTCAAATGTACGTATAACCTTCTTAAGACAATCTATAGGTCAGTTCTTTAAATTAAGTGTAGCTGTACTTACAGTTCGTTTATAGAAAGACTCCTATGTATTATAAGCTTAAGTTTGCCTTTCTATCCCTACTATATAAGTTATTCATATTTAAGATAATTATTATACCTAAAGAACAATACAACAATATTATAAATCTAAAAGAGATATCTAGACTTATAGTAGAAACAACACATGGTGACTTTACCTTTCACTTCTTTGAAAATAGAAGAAAAAAAATAAGGTATAAGCATGATTATTATGTAAGAGTATTTATAGTTGAAATAGAAGTACCAGAAAGAAGTAACACTCGATTAAAGCAACTTAACGATAGGCTTGTTATATCCTTTCTTATACTTGCAAATAACATAAACTACAAAGTACTCTGTAAAGTACTACTTGAAAAATGCCTAGATAAACATATAGACTTTATATCAATTACAAACTAGAACTCTACTCTACTTGTGGTTAGCAAGTAGAGTAGAGTTCTTACTGCCGCACCAGCTTTTCTAAAGCCGTAGGAGTCGTTTCTTTCATATTGATAGCAGATATTAATCCTTCATTAAAGTAATTACCAGCTATCTTATTTAACGTAGACTTAGCAGAGTAATAAACGTCATTTAAGTCTACATACATATATGGTTCTTTAAGCTTATTTCTATGAAACACCATCGGATCATTTTTATATCTAGTCACAAAGGACACTATAACTTCATTAGATATAGGATTATCGCCTATGCCGCTATCCGCATACCTAGGTAAATTATCCATCAATCGAACAAGATCTTCGTACTCTAAGAACCAAGCCATCTTGTTTAACATGAACAAGTTATTAAATATCTCATAACTTAACAACTTGTTCTTAATGACCGTAAGATTATCAATCAGTACACTATCCTTAGCATACAAAAACTGATAGTACTCCATATCGCTTTTTTCAACTTCATCAACTATTAAAGGTTGAGTAGTGATCATAGCCGGTATCAAAGACACCGAATACTTATCATTTACTATAGTACAGAAAACACCGTACACGCTTGTAAGCTTACTCATTTCAAGTAAATTCTTACCTTCATAGAACTTAGGAAATTCTATAATCGTCTTACTTTTGCAGTACAGCTTGTTATCTTTAACATACATCTGTGACCTAATAAATTCAGCATCTCTTTTCATATATACTCCGTGGAATTAAACTACCTCAATGGATTTGTTTTAAGCTTTATAAGAAGGTTGTTCACTACTGATATAGTCAAAGAAACCTATACTCTCTATTTCCTTATAAAACCTACTTGGAAATATTACTATATCGTTAAAAGGTACCAAAGGTCCTTTTCGAAGCATATACTGATATATCTCTCTCTTTACTTGTTCAAATCTCTTATTTACTTCAAGAATAGTTAACGAGTGTTCAACTAGTCTACTATTAATGTTATATAGACTAACTTCACCGGTAAGAACTAATAAAGAACTTCTATCTATACCCGTTTCTTCTAACTTCTGATAGAACATTTCAAGAGGATGTTCTATCTTACCGTCTATTAGCTTCCACCCACTAATATCCTTCGTACTTTTTTCCCACCCTAGACAAGCACTATACACACGATATTTAGTTGTTTTTAAATAAGCTACAACTTCTCTATACGAATTAAACCTATACTCTATTCCATCCGGAGATAACCAAGTAGTCTTTTTTACACTTTCTTCTTCTTTAATTAGCTTTTTACATACATACCTCTTAGGCATCATATACTTAAGGTTTTCTACAGCGTTATTAGATATATTCTTATCTATATGCGTAACCTTTAATTGTTCAGCTACCTCTCGTAAAGTCTTTCCATACATCATGAACTCATTCGGTATAGGTAAAGATACATACGCTATAGCTCTACTGATAGACATATACTTACGTTTATTATTTGCATCTATAAATATACGAAAAAGATCAACTTGCTCAACACAACTGTTCTTATTTAGTTTACTTGGTGTTTTACTTGTTAAAGTAAATATAACTTGTTGTGTATTTGGATTGACAGCTAATCTACCGTTAGTAGTCGGAACTATAAAGAACCCTTCTCTATATTTATAAGGTATAGGTCCTTCGTCATAGAACCCTTCTTTACTATTTAACTCTGGATGGTCTTTATATAGATTGCAAATACTGAATGTCTTGCTAGAGGGTGATTTACTTCTTACTTTGGTTATCTTAGGAACTTTAACAACCGGTTCTTTAGGTAGTTTAACAGATGGAGATTTATGCGTAACTTCAGCTATATCTTTCTTAATAAGCTGACTATAAAAATGACTGTAAAAATCTTGCATGAGTTTTTTCTCCTATGTGAAGCACCGCGAAAAGAAGTAGAGACAACTATTATATACGTATCCATAACTATTTTAGATATAATATATTTTACAGCGTAGTTAAAAGTAGTTGATGTCTAATGTACTATAGCTGTAGAAAACGCCTCTAGAACGCTGTAGGCGCGTTCTAGAGGGTGTTCTGGTGGTGTTCATGTTACCTTAGCCTCGTTATAGATATTAAAGTACCCAATCTGTAACAAAGCGTTCATAAACCTTTCAGGAAATATAACTAAATCATTATAAGGAACTAAAGGCCCTCTCATACCTAAATGAGTATCTAACCCCGAAACAAATATACCACAACCACTACACATTTCATGTAGATTATCATAACAACTAAACTGCTTAGTCTTAATGCTGTATACAGCGTATCTATTTTTAAAGTGTGTCAACTGTGCTCTATCGACAGAAAATAGCTCTAAGTTGCTATAGACGCGTTCTAGAGGGTGTTCTATTTTACCTTCTAATAACTTCCATCCGTTAACCTCATCAACATTCTTTCTCCATCCTTTACATACTTTAATAACAGCAGCTTGATTACAACCTATAGCTTTAGCTGCTTCTCTATGAGATCTGAATCTTACTTGTCTTTTATCAGGAGATAACCAAGTACTAGGAAATACACGAGGATCTCCTTCTTGATTTAACTTCTTACAAAGGTTCTCTTGTCTATTTAACCATTGTAAATTCTCTATAGAGTTATTTGAAGGATTTGCGTCTATATGATCTATATCTAGAGCTTCAGCTACTTCTTTTATAGTCTCACCGTAATGTGCATATTTTTTAGGTATAGGTATAGAGACATAAGCTATAGCGCGACTAGATATAATTGTAGTTTTACCACTACATAGCCGGGAGTTTAATGAGTACTTTCTATCTCCTCTTTCATGAAAATGTGGAGATAATAACTCGTTTGAATAAGTAAAAACAGCTTCTTGAGTTTTTGGATTAATAGCAAATGTACCGTTAGTAAGAGGAACTATAAAGAATCCTTCTCTGTGTTTATAAGGTATAGGTCCTTCGTCATAAAACCCATGTTTGGAATTTAATTCTGGATGGTCTATAAACACTTGCTTAAGTCTATCTACATTAAACTGCATCTGTTTTTCTGAAGCAGTAATCCACTCGTAATTACCTAAAGGTGTTTTAATAGCGTTGACATAATTACTATTTAAAAAATCTATGCCCTCAGGTAATCCATTACGCACATAACATATTAGCCTGTACTTAGAGACTTTTTTATAGCTACCGTCGGAAAACTTAAAAACTATAGTAGGATTATCTTTGTTAGTATGGTTAATTATACCTTCAATCTTATTTATCTTTGTACCACGAAGGCTGTAGAACTCTTCTTTAGCGTCATCGTAAAAATACTTACCTTTAGGTATAGGTATATGTTTAAGCTGGTTGCCAAGTAACGTGTGTAAATCTTTCATGGTTAACTCCTTATAAAAGAAGCGGTAACCTAATGTCAGGCAAGAATAACTAACACGTCACTCTTTACAAACCTACACTAAAAATTACCGCAATTAACCATAGTATTTATGTCTAGCAATAAAAAATTATTGCGCTCAGTTTCTTCTACCTTTAGGACCTGTGAAGAAATACTTCTGATACTTGGGTAGGTTATTTAAAAACACATCTCTAGTATGTGCAAAATTGATATCGCACGCTGACCTAGTCCCATACAGAGCTCGTCTACTTTTCATGCAATGTCTATCAAGGTGTCCAAACCAAATATTCGGATTACAGTTTGCAGCCATACCACAAGCTCGTCTTCCACTTAACACATCGCGCAACCCACCGTTATAAGCAGCATTTACCATATGAAGTCTTTGAAAAGCATCAGGCACTCTCTGTAGACTTCTATCAAGATCTCTTATCATGAGAACTATAGTGCGTATTTGAAGATCAGGTCTTTGATATACGTTATTCCAAGATAACTCATATAACTCTTGTCTATGTTTATTTCTCATAGCAGTTAAGCTATCAAAACGTATACTTCCATCTGGTCTAAAAGCTCTCGTAAGCTGCCCTAATCCAGCACCTTCTTCTCTATGTGACTTAAGTCTAGAAGTAGGGCTCCAACATCTTCTATGTCTTAATGTTATACAACTCTCATGTTCAATCAGACTCGGTATGTAGTTATAGTCATATAACTCAGGAAATATTCTCGTTATCTCCATGTAAATAGTATCCTTAAACGTAAAAGCTTGAGGAGGAATAAAGTCCCTACTTATACTTGGAGTAGAGAACAGTAAAGCAAAAGAAAGTGCAAGAAACTTCAACATGACAAAAGACCCTTTAAAATAGTTTGAATTTCACTAACCACGTTTACAGAAGGAGAAATAAAATGCTCTATTCAGAGATGAGAAGAAATATAAAAACAGGTGATTTACTTATATGGAAAGTTACTAAGATTTCATCCTTCATAGACTTTGTGCTATATCTCTATCAAAAAATATTTAAAACTGAATATTCGCATGTAGGTATAGCTATAGTGTTTGGGGATAGAGTATTTTGTCTAGATGCCGCTCCACCTTTAGTTAGACTGATGCCTCTATCTATGATGAAGGATTTTTCAGTTCTTCATACAAATATTCCTTGGAGAAATAACTTCCATAGAGGCGCATTTCATAGATCTGCTCTTCAACATATAGGTAAAAAGTACGACCTTACTGATCTAGTAAGAGCGTTATTTAAGTTAAGTAAATCTGATAATGAACTCTACTGCTCTGAAATGATAGCTGTTATCTTTAAGGACATAGGATTTATTAAAGATGAAGGTATAGGTATAGATCCAAAAACTCTAGTCGAATACTTAAAGAATAAGACTGGAAATGAACCTATTTTTGTTAGTATAGATCGAGATAACACAAATGGCGTATAACATACCTTCACTTACTTTAGATACAACTGGTACTAACGTTAATAATCGAATTATTGACGAACCACATACGTTATCGAATAGAAACATAAGAAGTATAGGACCGAATTATGGTCCTTTTTTTGCCGAAAGTGTGGTAGTTAGAGATGGTATAAATATACTTCAAAGAGGTATAGACTATCAGATAGTCGAGTTACATCAAGAACTAACGTTAAGGTTTGGTAAAGAAATATCTTCTGTTATACTGATTATAAATAGATCAGTAAATACAAATCTTACTATTACTTATCAGGCTGTAGGTGGTCATTTTGCTTTTAGTAGTTCAGCTATAGCAAATATGTATCAGACAGTTCTACAAGATAATAGACCTGTAAACTGGACAAACATAACAAATCGTCCTTCAGAGTTTAATCCTGTTATACATCGACATCTACTTGACGATATATATGGTTTTGAACCTGTAGTTGATTCTTTAGAAAGAATTAAGAGAGCTATAACTCTTGGTCAAGTTGAGATAGTTCTATCTATTATAGATGAGTTAGTATCCGACTTTACTTGTAAAGAATTAAATAGAACTTTTCCTGTAAATAAACTTATTAAGCATGATGCTTTATTAGCTGTTTTAAGCAAGCATAGGGTACTAAGTCCTATAACTATAAACTTAAATACGTGTGAAAACACTAAGGGTAGAATGTTACTCTTTAGTATAGATACTACTCAATATCCTGTAGGAAGAACATTATATTGGGAGTTCTTTAAACCTTCTGGTACTATAAATCTATTCTCTACATTTACTGGTTCTTTTGTAACTAATGGTGGTATTATACAAAGAGGTGTGTATCTTACTACAGATGAACGCGTAGAAGAGCATCCTTTATATTTAGGTGTAAAGGAAAACACTACAGACACAGAGTATATAGCTCTTACTTATAAGGTAATTATACTTGACGCTGCTACTACACCTGAAAATAGATTTCCTTATTTGTATTTTGAAAATAGTGGGTTACATGACTTTAACTATTCGAGAACGTATACTGATACTACTGTAGGTTCTGTTATATTTTTGATGCAAAGACTTCGTGACTAAAAGAGCACTTCTACTACATCTAGAACTAATTCTAGGTGTAGTAGAAGAGTATTACCAGTTGTAGAGTTTACTTAACGAAGCTTTAGATTCGTATGTGCGTATAATCTCATTATACATAGACTTACTGTCTTCTGTAGCTATAGGAGAAGCTATGTTAGTTTTTGCAAATCTTACTAGATCTTCTTTGTTTATATAGATATCTGATAATTGTTCAAGAACTGGTGAGTTCCATTTAGTTGCTATTGATATACCGGGCTCTATAACGTAGTCCCATGTAACGATAGTTGTTAAATGTCTTTCTGTTCTATTATTCTTATAAGCATTATCTGTTATACCTCTTACTGAAAACGCTACATTCTGCTCAGGTGTAGTAAGAGCACTTTCAAGTGCGTGCATTTTTACACCAGCCGGTTTGACCTTTGCTAGTACAGCTATAAGTTGTGAGTTATTTAGATGTGGATTTTTCTTTCCGTATTCCATATCTAACCATACTTCTTTTATATGAGCGCATACGTTAGTTTCATCTATACGCATAACTCTATGATAGTAATCTTCCATAGACATAGAAGGAGCTTTTACTGGATGACCTAACTCAGCGTATAGAGCACCGTTTTTTATACGTCTCATGAGAGCAGAAGACGACTCAAAGAGAGCTAGAGCTGAATGAGCTACGTAGTATTCTTGCGCTGAATTATATACATTTAGCCCACCTACAACTAATGTATAGTAGCCGTTTTCATCTGGTGTAATTATACCTTTTTTATTTGTAGATCTTAGTGCTACTTCTGTAAACTTTACTGTGTTCATAGTACTTCTTTTTTGTTTAAGTGTTGTACAAGAGAAGCATCTTCACCCCTAGTTAACTTAGAGTAACTAGGGGTGAAGATGTTCATTATTATATTAGCCAGCCATGCTGGTTACGGCGCTTCTACCGACTTCTTCAGTCCACGCTTTGTAACCACTGCCAACTGCTTCTACGTCTGGATGTATTCCAGCTGCAAATGCAGGTTTCATAAACGGATCAGAGTTAGTAGTATTAATTCTATCGAGTATATTTTGTGCAAAGAGTTTTACACCTAAACCAGTTTGAGAAATACCGCTAAACTCAATATCAAGAGTCAGAATTTCCTGAGCACTTGTTAAGTCTCTCTTAGCGGTAATCTCACCAGTACTAAGCGGAAACATATTTGTAGTAATCCATGCTTTATCGACTTTCTTATGTAATGGATCTGGTACAAAGAATAAGGCTGTAGCAGAATACCAATCAGCAAGCAGATCGGTTGTTTCAGCGCTATTCAAAATACCAGCCAATGCAAACTTAGTCTCCGGGTCCATCATACCGTAACGAATCCAGTAGTCTAATAACGACTGAATAGGTCTGCCATATTTCTCTACAAAAGTAAATCTTGGAGTAGATCTTTCTCTTGTAACGTTAGTGATTTCTTGTTGAACTTCACCAGCACCACCAACTGGGTGCTCATCTGTATCAACTTTAACACCAGCATTAAAACCATCTATAGTTCTTGCATGAAGTTCAAACAAAGATTTCAATGCTGATATCCATTTTTGACTATCAGGCATGACAGTAAATAATCTTGGTGATTCTAACAGTATACACACAAGAGGTCTAGAGACATAAGCTTGGTTATTTACCCATTCAACAAGGTTAGGACTCCATCCTTGCTGACCACCAAACTCCAAGTCTAACAGAGCCTTTTCTGGATTTCTGTTATATGCACCCGTTATCAACGCTTCAGTAATACGTGCCATTTTTTACTCCTAGGGTTAAGCTTCAAGATCCGACATACGGAAAGCGTCTACGCGTGTAGTCATCACCGTCTTCATGTTATTAGCGTAGATTTTAATAGGTAAAGTCCAGCTAAACCCTCTTAAGTTATCTAATTCAGTAACAGTTGCATTTGGTACAATAACAAACTTGTTATCAAACTTATCTTTTACAGCATTTGCTACAAAGTTGTTTACTTTTTCCTCAAGTTGAGCATTTGTCAAACTGATAGAACCGGTAAATTCTCTCCATGCGGAATGTGCTACTTTGTTTAAGAAAGAAATAGCTACAGCAGTAAAGAAACTATTCAGTACTGAAGTATCGTTATCGTAGACGGTCTGTATAGCTGGAAAGAATTGAGTTCTAACTTTGTAGTTAAGAACAAAGTTCAATCCAACGCTCCACAACACGTTTCTTGTGCTAGTTGGTACCCAGGTGACATCGATGTCTTTTAAAGAGCGTATAACGCTTCCTGGAGCTCTGTCGAAGCTAAATCCGTTTCTCCATGCGCCGTTAGAAGCACCCATATAACTTGAAGCCATACGAGCAAGTTCATAAGACGTAGGAACACGTTTAGTATAGAGACTATTAATGATAGTACCAGAACCAACCATAACAGCGCCTCTCATTACTGGAGTGCCAAAGGTAGAAGATTCGGGATACAATTCAATTGCTGTCTTTAATGCTATACCGACAGAAGTCTGTGTGGATAGATTTAAACCAGGAGTATTATGCGCTACAGTCGAAAGAACTACAAAAGTATCTTTACGTCTAGAAATAAACTTACACAAATCTCTCTTCGTTGCTAAAGCAAAACCAGAGTCATAAATGATGCTTTCAGGATGCAGAACAAGATCATGATACTCAGTAAGAGTATTCATATACTTATCCATATCTTCAGATACTAAACTATCTAATAGTTCAAGAGTGATAGTACCGTCAGAAGAACCTTTCAAGAATAGGTTGCTATTTCGAGTAAGACGCGAGCTATCGGCGGTATCTACAAGTTTAGCTGTCTGGTAAGGAGAGCCGTTTGAGCTTGTAAATGACATTATGTTATAAGCGTAGATGTTGTTTTCTACGTTATTGATAACTGCATCTCTATGATCATCGCTGATAACTCTTTCAGCGTTATAGAGCATAGTCAATACAGTTCTTAAGTTCTCGTTATAAACAAAAGCAGTACCTAAGCCTTTATCTAAATGAGCCGGTACATTGATATATTCATCTGCAATGATTTTCTCTAAAGAAATAACTGCGCCAGAAGTAGGATCTACGCCATTTTCTTGTAAAGTAAATCTAGAGCTTTGTGCACCAAAGGTGTTAAACACAGCGCTTAATCTACCAAAGACAGGATCAGTAATTCTTAGAAAAGAAAAACTATAAGGATATTGTTTACCTTCATTCAAAATGTTTGAAGGAAATGGAGTTAAATCTGATTCTAATAAAGCATGTAAACGCACAGCATGTTTATTACCAAACTCACCAGGCGAAGATGCTGCAAATTCAAAGATAGGATATTGAGTAGATTGAGTACCGGTAGTAGAATCTACCTGCGTACCGTTTCTAACAGCCAATAAACCACGCTGATACGTACCGACAGGAGCAACGGTTTCTCTTAATACCCACTTGACTAAAAAGCCAGCAACAGTAATAGGAGTACCAGAAGAATTAACCTCTGGTACAGGAGCTCCTGTTGCGTCGGTTACTAAAGAACCATCTACATTTTTTCTAAATAAAGGAACTTGCGTAGGAAGTACGTCAAGAAACATACCGATGTTTGCAACGTCCTGTGAATCAGGCGCATACAATCTATGAATTACGCAGTTATTTGCTTGTGACGCAACTTCTTGTAAAAACACAGACTGGTGTGTATAGTACTTTTTATTTACATCAAAAGTATCGTCACCATATAAAGCGGTTAATGTTGTTTGATTAAAGTCAACATACACAGGACCTAATGGACCTTTTTCAGCAAAGATATAAAACTTAGGTAAATGTTGAGGAATTTCAAGAGTAGCCTCAGGAACTACTCTTGTAGATAAGTCACGAGTACCTTGGTCAATGACCATCGGTGCTGCATTTACTATTTGAGCCATACTAACTCCTTAAAACGTTAAAAAAACTTCAGCTAACAGAAAACAACTAGAGACGGTATTTTTTGAGTACATCGTTAAAAAGGTAACCCATGAAACTCTCATCTCCTTATGAATCAATATATTTGAAATATCAAAACCATGAGAATCTAGCACAAGAGATACAAAAATACGTCCTTATAGACTATGAATATATTAAGGATAAAGAACATAAACAGATAGAGTCTTTTGTAGGCGAAGATAATGCTTTACACCCTGTTATACTTTATGGTTTAACTTCTACAGAAGACACCATTGCTTCTTTTAATCACCCTATCATAAGTGAAAAAAATAACTTTATAGCTATAGATGCAAGAGTGCTTGTTAAGCCTGATACTCAAACTCTTAGTTATGAAGTAAGAAACGATTCAGAGTACAATCTATTATTACAGAGACTTATACTTTCTGGTCTATGGAAAATAGGAAAAGAATCAGATATGTACGCATTAAAGTTTGCACACTTTGCTTTTGGTTCTTGGATATCTGAAAATCTTACCAAGAGATTTGCTCTTGATCTAAACGATCAAATAAGAGTAAAGATAGTTGCTTATCTCTACTACGCTCATCTATTTTCAAATGAGTTTACTGAAGATGATTTCTCTAAGTTAAAGATAAGACTAGCTGAAGATATATACGCACTAAATACTGTCGATGAAATCTATGAAGATACTAAAGATATGTATACTTCTATAGACGGTTTTTGTAAAGCTTGTTATAAAGCTACAAATAACTCTCGTCTACAAGGCTTTGGTGTGGATGTACTTATCAATATAATAGCAAATAACTGGTTAAGTATCAACGGAAAAGAGTTAGTTATACTATCTCTAGAACACCCACCTACGTGGATCTCTATCATCTATGCTTCTCTAACACTTAAGAGTTTCAAAAGAAACTATATAACTACTATAGTTGAAAAGATTAACAAAAAAGATAAAGGAAATGACTTTCTAAAGAGCTATGTATTTCTTACTAAAAGTTACCTTAAAGAATAAGGATGTCTTATGCAACCAGTTCAGCAGTTCTGTTTAAAGAACATATATGCTTCTCCTAAGCAAGACGAACAATTTAGCATACAACTTCATAGAGTAAATAAAGTAGATAGACCATTTATACGTATAGCACACGTCTATAATGTAGTAAAGAAACTTCCAAACGCTATAGACTTCTTTCACGTGTTTGTTATAGGACATATTCGAACAAAGACTCTAAACCTTCTCTCTCAGCAGAAAGATTGGTTTAGAGATGTATGGATAAGATTTGACGAAGACATGGTGTTAAGAAACTATGTACCAAAGATATATAACGACAAAGGCTATTTGTACCCGTTAAGAAATTGCTACTATTCTTTTATAGATGAAAATAGTCTAGTAGTAGCTATAAGAACAGATGCTATTCATAACAACTTGTTCGACATAAAGAGCTTTAACCATCTACATCTATATAGTAATGAGTACTTTAATATAGGTACATTCTCTCGTATAGATTACATGTATTCTATAGCTCATTCAAATATACAGAAGGTACAAATTCAAGAATTTATAGAAGTAAAAGAAAGGTTAGGTGGAAAGTGTCTGATATACGTAAACGGAATGTATACAGAAAAACTTTCTTTACTTATACCGGATGGAAGTGTAGTAGAAGTAGTATATGACCCTACTATACAGTATACATATACTCACAGAATAGACTCACTACGCACATTTAGCTCTACTAAAGATAATAGATTAAAGTACCTCATCTTCAATAACTCTATATCAGACGTATTTCATTTTCATGATGACGTAGAGTTCTATGTAACCACTTCTACGTTACTCAATAATACAGGAGTATTCTTCTACAAGCATAAAGATTATGTAGTAAGAAACGTAACTGATAAAGACTACAGTATAACTACTAGTTATATCAATAATACAGCTGAACTTTTAAATAGACTATACGCAGGGGGTATAGATGATAAACAAATAGTTCTATACGTAAGAAAAACAGCAAGAAGTACAAGTATAGTTCATTCATCGTTGAGGCTTCATGAGTTATATAAGTTACCTTACGACGTACAATTAAATACGTTACTTGGTTCAGCTAAATCTATACCAAATCTTCGAGCAGAGAATCTTGAAAATAGCGACTACTTTAGTTTTGCAGGTGAAAAAGATATCACTAAGCTTACTTCTACTTTATCTACCAATGTACTTGGTTATGACGCTATAACGTATTACTTTGGATATAGTTATGCAAGTAGATCTTTACCTACAGAAACTATACCTGTACCACCTATCTATAGACACGGATCAACCGTATTTGAATACGATATAATCGGTAGATATATATCAAACTCTATAACTACAGATAAGGACTACATACCTATAAACTCCACAGCAAGACATGTAGAGTTTGTGTATGGAACAACACCTTCTGATTTTGGTAAGCTATATACTTCGAATGAAGTTATACTTCTAAAACATAACGAGTATACTGTTCTTTCAGCTGACTTTATAGATACAAAAAGAATAACTGAATGGATGGATATAACTTTAGATACCTCAAAAGTAAACGAAGTAAATAACACACTACAGATAACTGAACACTCAACTAAAAAAATAAAGGTAATATACTCAAATGAGATTAACGTATACGATATACAAGTACCTCTAACATTAGGTGCTTTATACTTTCCTATTACTATGCGAGAAGATAGAGGTAATGGTATACTTTCACATAGAGCAGATATACCATATCTAAACATAGAAGTGTTTCTTAACGGGTATAAACTAGTGCATAACCTTGACTACTTTATAAACTTTCCTTATATATCTATCTGTAATAAGAAGTATATCGACTATACATTACCGCAGCAGAATGTTCACATAAGAGCATACGGATTTACACTAAGTAAATATAGTATCAATAAACACGAATCATCGGGATTTATTAATCACGGAGTATTGAGTAGAAATAGCGTATACGATATTAGAGACGATAGAGCTTTTAATATCTATGTAGATGGATTATTACGTAAAAGAAGTAATGTAAGATTTGCTGAAAACGATACACAACCAAGAATAGATGATGTAGGAAATGGTTTACCTTATTCACTAAAAGAATCCTATATGTCTATTAAGCCAGTAACAGGACTAAATACAAGAGAGTTTTTTACTAAAGCAAAAGCAACAGAAGAAGTATTTTCTACATTCTTTACTGCTCTAGTACCAGAAGAAAAAATGCCATCTACTAATGTTATACTCACTAAACACAAACTGTTTAGTCCTACCATATCAAAGATTATACACGACATGCTAGATGGAAATATACCGGCTATTACTTATACTTCACCGTATAACGATGTAGACTTAGTCGGTATACTAGATAATCTGTATTCAGATTTACTATTATTAGATCCTGTACGGAATCTTAGAAAAACAGATATAGTTGAAATACACCCACACCTAGGTAACACTATAGTAAATCTAAATCTATTTCAGTATAGGTTTCTACAGAACATAGTTAGAGTTATAACAACTAATGCTTCAAACACTATAAACCTTTCTGGATATGTAAGTGTAACAGTCTAAAAAAGAAAGTGCACCACCAGTACTCTTATCGGGTACTGGTGGTGTTTTACTTAATACAACTCTTAATTATACTCTTGAGTTGCTTTTAGAAGAGCGTTAAGTTTGTTGTTATACAACCAAACAGTATGCCCTTGTTTATGTGTTGCTTTGATAAGAACTTTAAAGTCCTTAGTAACGTGAACGTCTTGAATAGAAGCTAGTTCATTATCTTCGTCTAGCAACTGAATCAGTCTGTGTTCTTTATTTGTATAGAACACATTTACAGATCCATCTTCAAGATCATAGCGTGGAACTTTCACAGCAAACACAACGCCATCTGTTACACCTACTGGCGTACATTCAAGTTTAGCGTCTTTTCCTGTAAGAGAAAAAACAGTACCGAACTTATCAGCTACAACAACAGACGTCTGTTTTTGACCGTCTTCTTCAGACGACTCAACTGTGATAGTTATATGTTCTGTTTTATATGTTATAGTTTCTACCTCAGCTAACTTTGTTTTAAGAGATTTATAGTTTGTTATATTTTTAGTAGTCTTATCAGAAACAACTCTATCTAAAGGAGTAAAAAGTTCTTCTTCAGACACTAGTCGTTTGAACTTTGCTTGAGTACTGTTCATCAATTGCATCATTTTTCCTAAAAGAACGGATTGAACAAAATTACTTACCGCAGAGAAGTACAGACCGACTCATGTTGCCTTCGCCTTCTACCAGAAAACAATTAAACAGCTTCATGATTTATATCCTTGTTTCAAGAACTACGATCTACACTCTAACTAAAAAACTTTTAGTTATAAAAGTATAGATCAATGTATATATATGTAGCCATAGGTATAACAAACAGCAAAAAAATACTCACCACCCACAACTTGTTACGGTTGTGGGTGGTAACACTACTACACTTTCCAATGACCCTGCACGGCTGAAGTAACAGCCTTAACTAGTGCTGGGCGAGACTCTTCCGGAAATACAACCCAAGACTGAACTACTTCAGTCCACGACACCTGTGTCCTACCTCTTGCCGTTACTGCCTGTGGTCTCATTCTTGAAAACATATTCAAGAACTCAATCAGCTTACAATACTGTTCAGTACAGTTTGCTGTGTTTAGAATCATGTCAACCAGAATATCCTGGTCGTATGAATTCCACTCTTTTTTACCTAAAAAGTTTAACAATAATTCTATCTGTTCGTCTTCCAGTTCCCCCTCTTGGTCTTCAAAGAAAACCTCAAGAAACTTCTCAATAAACTCTGAACGATTCGCAATCATCATGTTAAACTCCTGTTGAAGAAAACTCTACACATCTCGTCAAGTTATCTTACGATATGTAAGATTTTGAACTTCAATAGATATGTATCAGTAACTATATATGTAGCTGTAAATAGTTCAAAAGTAAAAAAGAAACACTCGGTCTACCGCCTTTGTAGCAGTAGACAGAGTATAAAACATATAGCAGTTATTACTTCTTAGCCACTAACGACCGTAGAGCTACAGACTAGGGGAGCATCCGTAGGTACTGCGCGGTTCCATCCACAGATCATTCAGTTTTGGTAACGGCTAATCAACTATTACTAGTCTTGCGACTAGCTATTTCGCTATGAGCTGTTGGCAGCATTTAACAGACCCAACCTTGTGAGCTGGGTAATTGATTTTTACAACAATAATTATACCTTTTGATTCAGTACATAAACTATCGCTGAGCGTTCATCGTTAATTGTACCGATAAGGTTTTCCATTGTATCTAAAAACTGTTCTTTTGTTATTCCTGGAGCATCTTGAATATAGATTCTCCAATTTAGATAAAGTTCTCCATGTCTATCTAAACCCCACATACCAATTTTGCAGGCTGTTTGACTTTCTAATAAATACTCCATTACTTCTTGTTTATTTGGAGAGCTACGAATGTTTACATACGGCAGAATATCGTCAATATAGATATTGAGATATTTTCCTTCGTTATAAAGTGTAAGTGTTACTTTATATTCAGAAGAATCTGGTAACTTAAATTCAATAGAACCTAAATGTTCTCCTGCTTCAGTTACTTCTAGATCTACACCTAGATATGTTGTTGCGATAAGATGCTTAAGGGAATTAAAGGTCATAACCATGATGTGTTTCCTTTCTTAAAGACAATGTGAGTATTAGCCGATATGACTACTACTTCAATAACTATATATGTAGCTGTAAATAGTTCAAAAGTAAAAAAGGTAAGAGGTATAAAGCCTTTTACCTTCTTTATGTGTTACTCTACATCGTCATTATAAAACTCACTATAGTCATTTAACCCAGAACCACCTATAAGAGGCGCTGAAAATATAGTGTTAATAGTAGCAGTTCCGTTATTTCCACCCAATAAAAACACTCTTGAAGAAGTTACTATAACAGAACTAGCATGTAAATTTACAGGTAATGTTCCTATGGCAGTAAAAACACCCAACGTACCATCCGCCTGTATAACAGCGCTATGTATAGTGTTAATAGTAGCAGATCCATTCCATCCACCCAATAAAAATACTCTGTTTTGTGTAACTGCTACTGAACTATGAGATAAATTACTAGGTAATGTTCCTACAGAAGTAAAGGCACCCAACGTACCATCAGCCTGTATAACGGCACTAAATATCGTGTTAATAGCAGCAGATCCGTTATTTCCACCTAATAAAAACACTCTTGAAGAAGTCACTATAGCAGAACTACGATGTAAATTTACAGGTAATGTTCCTACAGCAGTAAAGGCACCCAACGTACCATCCGCCTGTATAACAGCACTAAATATAGTGTTAATAGCAGCAGATCCAGTCCATCCGCCTAATAAAAACACTCTTGAAGAAGTCACTATAGCAGAACTAGCATGTAAATTTACAGGTAATGTTCCTATGGCAGTAAAGGCACCCAACGTACCATCCGTCTGTATAACAGCGCTATGTATAGTGTTAATAGTAGCAGATCCAGTCCATCCACCTAATAAAAACACTCTTGAAGAAGTCACTATAGCAGAACTACGATGTAAATTTACAGGTAACGTTCCTATGGCAGTAAAGGCACCCAACGTACCATCCGTCTGTATAACAGCGCTATGTATAGTGTTAATAACAGCAGATCCATTCCATCCACCTAATAAAAACACTCTTGAAGAAGTTACTATAACAGAACTAGCATGTAAATTTACAGGTAATGTTCCGTCAGAAGTAAAAGCTCCCAACCCAGTAGCGTTGTTAAACCCAAACTGTTGTTGCCAAGGCTGGCCAGAACCAAAAACAGTACCTACAGACAATGTTTCCATGATGTGTTTCCTTTCTTAAAGACAAAGTGAGTATTAACCGATATGACTACTACTTCAATAACTATATATGTAGCTGTAAATAGTTCAAAAGTAAAAAAGAAGAGGTGGTTAGTCTCTTCTTTTTTACTATAGTTATTATAACGCAAGATTACCTGTTTTTAATGCTCTATAAATAGGTTTATAGTTATAATCTATATTTACAACAAGTCTTTCAACGACTCGAGTAAGTTGCTTAACAATCAGATAACTCGGATATTTTTTTACTTTGTTTTTCTGTGCAAAATTTATAATTAATTATGTTACGAAAAAGTTCATCTATTAAACAGTATAACTGTGTGGCTGTTACTTTGACATTACCATCGCTAAAAATACCCCATTCTATGTACAAGTTATTTGTATTTTTATGAAAACTCCATCGGCCTATATCGCGTGCTGTTTGACTTACAATGGTATAAAACGTTTTTATGATAACGCCACTTAACGTTAATACAAGCCAATACCGGCTCTCTGAAGAAACCTAGTTCTCGCTATATTTTTTCTAGTAGCTCTATCATTACGCTTAGTCGATATAGGAAGATTGTAGTTACCGTTTATAACCCACGGTGAGTATGCTACTATTTTCAAATCTGAGACTTTAGCATTTCTAGATATTCTTTCAAGGGAGTATGGTGCTAATAAACTTAATCGATTATCGGCGTAGCCTCCTACAAGACAGCGTCCATGTTTAGGATGAAATACTAGAGTACCTTTTTTGATACCTAAGGACATACTTCCACCGTAACGTTGTCTTTTTCCGTTAACATATTTACAAGCGTGATGAAGCTGTCTACGCGGAACTTTTATCTGCTTAAGTGTAAGTAACGTAGTGTTATCTGGCTGCACGTGACCGCCTATATAGTAGTTAGCAAGCACCCATGAGTCTACGCAGTGCGCACTAAACGTCTCGGATAGCTTATTCTTACTTTTACCTAGATTAGCGGCTTCTCTTAGTTCGTGTGTCTTATATCCATCAACCTTAATTAACTCAAGACCCTTTTGCTCTATACGGTTGTATAGCCAGTTCTTACCTGCTTGTACAGGAGAGAAGTTGCTGTTCCATCTTTTCTTACCTTTTCTGGTAACGGCTTTTACATCCTCTATAACCACAGTTCTTATGGGATAGAGGAAACATAGGTGGTTGAGTATGTTGAGCTTTAACTGCCATCTTGCTAGAGTAGATGGTGGTACCCAGCCTTTTTTAGAGCGGTTGTCAAATCTAGGAGCTCTACACGGAGTAGTTCTAGATCTGCGAGCTCTGCGTAACTCTCTACGAGTTTTTAGAGCTTTCTTTATGCTGTTGCCATCACAGGCGTGAGATTGCAGATTTAACAGAGTAGCGTGTTCTGACTTAACAGTAAACGCTTCTCTCTTAGATCCAGGGTCTATACCTACGACTACATGCTGAGTCTGTTCTTCGGTAAGAACAAGCATCTGTATGTAGAAGAAGCCTTTTTTCCAGCACTTTTTAGCTCTACCTTGCTCTACAAGCTTACGAGCTCTAACGGGTCTACACGGCATGAGAGGATAGCCGAGTACGGAAACAACCGGTACTAGTGGTTGTTTGTTTGGTTCAGAAGAGTGTAACATAGAAGATTCCTTTTTAACGGTAAGTTCAGGAGGAAACGAGTAAGGACCCCTTAGCCACTGACGATCGTAGAGCTACAGACTAGGGGAGCATCCGTAGGTACTGTGTGGTTCCACCCACAGGTCGTTCAGTTTTTTTAGTGGCTAGTCAACTATTACTGGTCTTGCAACCAGCTGTTCCGCTATGAGCTGTTGGCAGCATTTAGCAGACCCAGCCTTGTGAGCTGGATAATTGATATTTAGGTTACTGAATCAGTAAATATATATGTTATTAAAAAAAGAACAAAAGAGTCGCTCAACACTTCAAGTTACCCTGAAGCATTGAGCGAATAAAAATTAAGGAGATCGCAATGATAAAACAACGCCTAACGAAAAGACAACTGACCCCAAACACAATTGTCTTTAAGCTAGGCAAATACAAGCAGTTCAAAGTCCCCACTAAAAACTACTCGTATCAAACTATTAGTTTTAAATTAAAGTATTTCAGAAAGTATGTTACTATTTGCTACATTTCGAGGAAGTACTTTAAAACTTGAGTCTTCTGCATTTATATCTTCTTGTATAGGAATGTTTAATCCAGGAAATGGTAACATCATATACTTATCTGATTCATCGATAACTGTAGGTACACGATGCTTACCTCTTCTTACAGAGAGTATCTTTTTCTTGTTATGGTTAAATAGATGTATGAACAACTCAAGATCTAAGTCTTGGTCTATAGATCTAGAACCATCATAGTAACCTTTTTCAGCTATCTCATTTACAAACTGATGTTCAGGTACACCATTTCTTATTAACTGTTTTGCTTCTGATGAAAGCTGTATAGGAGTAATTACAGTTATATTCTTCGAAGAACAGAAGTTTCGTATACGACGTATAAGATCTTTTCTATCGCTTCCTACAGGTCCAGTAACACATCCAGTAGTAGGAAGTAATGTAATATAGTCAAGCATTAAAAGCTGAACTTCATATCCATTTGCTTCTAGTTCAATGATCTTATTGATGACGTTTAAGTATGTCCATTGTGAAGGATCTACTCGAAGTAGTTTGATGTAGAATCCGTTAGAAGTGAGCTTCTCTACGATATAAGAACTTAGCTTCTCGTTAGAGATACTGTCGATCTCTTTGATATTAAAGTTCTTATCTTCATGTGACCTTAGGTAGATGTACATGAACTGAAGATTGTTTACGATTGAATCTTCAAATGAGATGCGAAGAAGTAACGGCTTCTTATTTGCCGGTACTGCAAAGGGTTTATTATGCATAGCAATTTGCATAAATAAAGATAGAGAAAAACCTGTCTTATACTTATGTTGTAACGCACCTATAGTTACAAACTCACCTCTACGTACACCGCCTTGTAACATCGTATTTAGTCCTTGCCATCCTGTTTTAAAGATAGCTAGATTGTTGTTGATGTTCTTTACTTCTTCAAAGGCATTTCTTAGATTATCTTGAACTTCAAAGTCAACTTCATTAATAAGAGCTGGATCTTTGATCTTAGTCATGTTTAATGATAACGGTTCAAGCTGAGTCATTAAATCACGTACGTAATCGTTGATGTTAGTAATCTTTGATCGATTGAACTTTAGATCATAAGCTGCTTTACTTACTAACTCTATAACGTTTGACTCTTTGTAATAGTTACTTAACAACTTTACTAACGAAGTAAGAGTTCTCTTGATAGCTGGTTCTTCTAGAGTTACTTCTACTGCATCCAATATAGCCTTAAGTAGATTTGGATCTTTATCAAGAACTATGGTAAGTCTTTGCTTAAGATATTCGATAGGTATACTTTCCTTAATCTCAAGCAACTCAAGACTATATGTCTTTAGGTTAGAGATAGAATTGTTTAACAACTGAGGCTGTTGAGATGTTTCTATCTTAACTTTTTCAAGTATAGTTCTTAGTAGATCATCGTGGTCATATACACCGATCTGTCTTGAACGATATATAAAGGTGACGATCTTACTTAACACGACTCTAAAATCCATGATTACTCTTCTCCTTCTAAGTAGTCAATCTCTATACGACGTATATAAGAGTATTGAGCTATGTCTTTAGTTGAACATATTATTGGGTCTATATTGAAATTAAAATAGCAAGTGTTTGGTGCTAGAGGCACACCTATGACTAAGTAAAAAGGTATGTTATCATTTACAAAGAGATAGGTATCTCTTGACGTAACTGTGTTTGCTGGTAGATTTTTATAGTGTACTGAACTATGTATATTTGCATACTTGTTTTTAATATGTAAAGGAGCAGATAGGTTATGTACTTCTCCTATAGACAGATAAGGTCTATAGCCTTCACCTATGTTGGTTTTATACACCTCTATACTAAAGTCGTTCTTAGTCTTTTTACCTAGAAAACTGTAGGTGGTTTTAAGAAGTAGTTCTAGTAGTTCTTTTGATGACTTAATATGCAGATAGGTGTTTCCAAGAGCTATATGTTTTCTTACGTATCTTTCCGCTTGTAATTCTTCTAAGTGTAAAAGAAATGAATGTGTCATAAGTTCTACTCATGCTAAAACACTAAATTATTCTAGAAATAAAAAAGAGCTACTCCTTCTTTCCTATAGGTGGAAAGAAGGAGTAAGAAGCATTAGGTAGCTGCTGCGGCTATAAGAATAGCAATCGACACACAGATAAGACCAACACCGATGATAGCTAAACCAGAACCCTCAGGTGTAGTTTTTGCTTTTCTAAATAGTTCAGCAAGATCAAGGTAATCAAGTAATGCTTTTCTACTGAAATGTAAAACACCTACAAATAGAACGCTTGTAGCTAAAAGAATCAGTACAGTTAAAGTACTAGAACCAAATGGTAGATTCTGAACAAGAGCGATATCTGGATCTGTCAGCAACAGAATCAGAACGACTAGAAGAGAACCAATGCCGATAAAGATGTTACGAAAACGCATGTTTAAACTCCAAAAGAAAAAAGAAACTACCAAACAATCTACCAAATAATTTACACAGAGGTAGAAGAGAGTACACTCGTATAAGTATACTTGCTCTTCCACTTCAAACTAATACAGATTTAATTATACGCCACACCATAGTACGTGTTTTTTTACAGTATAGTTTTTTTAGAATATTCGTATCTGGATCTTTATAGAAAAGAATTACAATCGTTGATTTATCACAATACTTAACTAGTAGTCTTGTCTTATGGAAATCATGAATTGGAAGAGTCTCTATTCTTGAAGCTGAATAGAATATAATAGGTACGTTAAGTTGATTGCTATTGTTATATTCGGTTTGAAGTATATTTGCTAAATCTTCTTCGGAAACTGTTCTACCAACAGTATACATTTAATTGAAGGTATGGAGGAGATTATAGTCTTTTGCTTTCGCTTTTTACTTTACGCAATAGTTTCTTTCTATTTCTTAACAATCGCTTAATTAACAGGTCATGCGGTATTTGCTCCGCAGCTTTAAGTCGATCTTTTAGCTTATCGATGATTTCTTTTGTAGAGTCATGTGATCCAACAGGTGTTAGAGGATATTGGTGTAAATTAACGTCTTGTTCTGAATTAGACGATAACTGTTTCTTCTTAATTCTAGTTCTATAATACCTAATCCATAGCTTTGTTGCGCTAAGAGAAAGGCGGGTTTTGGCAAGATCTAGTTCGGAGGTCATGGTTGCGCTAAGAGAAATGCGGGTTTTGGCAAGATCTAGTTCGGAGGTCATGGTGTTTTTTTCCTACAAAGTTGTTACGGCTGTACGATCTATAATAGACCGCGTCTTGTCATGAAATAATTCACGTCTTTTAACTGTATAGTCCTTATGCTTTCGAATGTTTGCATTATATATATGGCAGTACTTAACGTCTCTATCAGATAGCTTACGAAGTCTACCTAGTGTTTGAATGTTTGACATACTTGAAGATATAGAGGTAGTATTAATAGTTACACGTAAGTTCTTAATATCTACTCCAGTACCTGCTGATATAACAGTAGACACAATAATGTCAGCACTATGAAGGTTATCAAATGGGTCATCTTCACAGTAACGGTTTACAGTATAGTTATTATACTTATTTGCAAGTACTTCAGCAAGCTTAGTTGCAAACTTTACTGTAGATACAAAGATGATTAACTTATCGTTATCTTTGTACTCAGCTATGTAGTACTTGTCTATACATTCAGTAATGATTTTTATGTAATTACTACAGAGAAAGTCTTTTGATGTTACGCTTTGTTCATAGACTATATGCGAGTATACTGTACTTCTAAATGGAGATGTTCGTATAAACTTAAAGTGATTTGGTTGTGTGTTATATGAGATAAAATAAGCGTCTATGTATCGATCGTAGTCTGTAACTGTATAGACGTTGTTCTTTGGGTATATGACTTCATGCATCTTCTTTACTATAAAATTATCAGATAACAATGTAGCTGAAAGACCTATATGGTACTTTACATTGATGTGTAGAAGTATCTTAAAGATAGCATGAAAGTGTTGGTGTGTTTCATCGATGATAAGTACACCGATGTTAAGCAATGAAAATAGGTCTATGGGTTCTATACCATATTCTTCAAGTATTTCAGATGGGTTTGTTTCAAATCTCGTTACAAACTCTTGCAGAGTACGAGAAGAAAATACGATATAGTTATTTTCTATAGCGTCTGATTTGCCAAGTTCTATAAGAGCTTTTAGTGACTTTTGTCCTTGTATGACAAGAACTTTATCTGGTGTAGTATCGTGTATTTCACATATCTCTTTTACCCATTTTTCTATATATGTGGGAAGTATAACTATACCTGTTCTTTGACCTAATTTAGAGATAGCTGTAAGAGATATGATACCTTTTCCTTTACCTGTTTGAAGAGGTAGAAGTTTTGACCCAAATGGAGTAGTGGTTAAAAACTCTACTGCTGGTTTTTGATAGTCGTATAGATTCCAGTTTGGTCTTATGGACATTATAGCTGGTTCTACTTTGTAGTTTGTTTTATCTATAAGGTTATCTATCTTGAGAACGTAATGAGCTCTTTCAAGGAACTCTTTTAGATGGTGGTATTGATTAATGTGTAGGTAAAATACGTTATAGTTGTTTACCTTACTTACGTATACTTTATCTTCACTTTGACTTGCTTGATTAAAGCTTGCTTGCTTAGACGTATAGAAACGAAGAAGAAAGTTGTTTAGGTTATATAGTAAACCTCTATCGTCGGTCTCTATCTTTACAGATAAATTATACAGTGTCACTACAATCATAAAAGGAGTCCTTGTTAGGGAAGAAGTGAAATTAAATTCTTTTGTGAGCAACAACTACGCATAGATTGTTGAAGAAACCTAGTTCTAGCTATGTTCTTTCTAGTAGCTCTATCGCTACGTTTAGACGATATAGGAAGATTATAGTTACCATTTATAACCCACGGTGAGTATGCCACTATTTTCAGATCTGAGACTTTAGCGTGTATAGTAACTCTCTCAAGTGAGTATGGTGATAGTAAACTTATTCGTCCGTTATAGTTTCCGCTTATAAGACAGCGTCCATATTTAGGATGAAATACTACAGTACCCTTCTTTATCCCTAAGGACATACTTCCACCGTAACGCTGTCTTTTTCCGTTACTATATCTACAGGCAAAATGTAGTTGTCTACGTATAACTTTTACCTGCTTAAGAGTAAGTAGAGTGGTGTTATCTGGTTGTACATGCCCGCCTATATAGTAGTTAGCAAGCACCCATGAGTCTACGCAGTGGGCACTAAATGTTTCAGCAAGCTTATTTTTAGTCTTACCTAGATTGGCAGCTTCACGTAGCTCAAAGGTTTTGTATCCATCAACCTTAATCAGTTCAAGACCCTTCTGTTGTATACGGCTGTATAGCCAGTTCTTACCTGCTTGCACAGGTGAAAAGTTGCTGTTCCATTGTTTCTTACCTTTTCTGGTCATAGCCTTTACGTCCTCTATAACCACAGTTTTTATGGGATAGAGAAAGCACAGATGATTAAGTATGTTGAGCTTTAACTGCCATCTCGCTAGAGTAGATGGTGGTACCCAGCCTTTTCTAGAGCGGTTGTTGAATCTAGGAGGTCTACAAGGAGTAGTTCTAGATCTACGAGCCCTACGCATAACCTTTCTAAATTCTAGAGCTTTCTTTATACTATTGCCGTCACAGGCATGTGATTGTAGATTTAACAGAGTAGCGTGTTCTGACTTAACAGTAAACGCTTCTCTCTTAGATCCAGGGTCTATACCTACAACTACAGGTTGAGTCTGTTCTTCGGTAAGAACAAGCATCTGTATATAGAAGAAGCCCTTTTTCCAGCACTTTTTAGCTCTACCTTGCTCTACAAGCTTACGAGCTCTAACAGGTCTACACGGCATGAGAGGATAGCCGAGTACGGAAACAACCGGTACTAGTGGTTGTTTGTTTGGTTCAGAGGAGTGAAACATAGTGTGTCCTTTTAACGGTAAGTTCAGGAGGAGACGAGTAAGGACCCCTTAGCCACTGACAACCGTAGAGCTACAGACTAGGGGAGCATCCGTAGGTACTGTGTGGTTCCATCCACAGGTCGTTCAGTTTTGGTAATGGCTAATCAACTATTACTAGCCTTTCGACTAGCTATTCCGCTATGAGCTGTTGGCAG
>Ga0194136_1000318_pt1 | contig 25975 bp, 19 predicted proteins | sample TARM_MetaG_T3A_1_FD_134023 | JGI IMG/M metagenome (GOLD analysis project Ga0194136, IMG submission 134023) | Freshwater microbial communities from Pennsylvania, USA, analyzing microbe dynamics in response to fracking - TARM_MetaG_T3A_14 (version 2) | ecosystem: Environmental > Aquatic >...
AGCACGCGGGGGGGCGGCCGGCGGTGGTGCCTGTACACGGGGGGCGGCAGCTTCGGGTGCGGCCGGGCATGCACGGCCGGGCGGTGATCCGGGTGTGGGTGAGCTGGGACACGGTGGACCAACGCTTTGGAGAGCCGAAGGGGGAAGTGGTGTGGGTGTATCCCCCGAATCTCGAGCGACTGGACGTGCCGGGGGAGATCGAGTCCCGGCTGCGCGGGTTGAAAACTCCGGAAGTTCGTGAGTTGCGCGAGGCCTTGCTGGCCCGGGCGGAGGTGGCCTGGATGCCGGAGGGGAGTGGGGCGGTTCCGGACAACCGGATCCCGGACGGTCGTCGGGCGGAGCTGGTGTCTCGTGACCACGTGTGGATGCGGTTGAATGCGAACGCCTCGGAGGTTCGGGCATGGGTATCAATGGCATTGCCTGGAGGAGCCTGGATTGAACGGGAGGGCGCCGGTCGTGGGGATCTGGAGGTACTGGTGCCGGCGTCGGTGGCCGCGGGGGCGGGCGGTGACGCGATGCCGATTCGTCGATGGATGGACGCCCACCCCTGGGCGGTGGAGTTCGCCGGATTTTCCACCCGGGACCTTTTATGTCCCCTGCCCGAGGAGACTCGATGAAGTGGACCGAACGTTCCGCATGGCGGAAGAACCCCCTGTATATGCTGATTTGTCTGGGGCTTGTGATTCTACCGGTGAGCAACGCGGTGGGACAGGTGCCGTTGTATCTGGCCAGCGTGGGCTGGCTGGTGGCCGCGTGTCGCGGACGGGCGCCGGTGAATCGCCGCACCTCCGTCTTCCTGGGCGGGTTCGCGCTGATTGTATTTGCCAGTCTGTTGTACGCCGCGCATCCGGAACAGGGGATGCACAAGGTGAACCGGTTTCTGATTTTCCCACTGGCGGGGGCGGTGACGGCGGCCGCGTTGAAGGGGACGGAACCGGAAAGGCGGGTGTTTTCGATCGGTATGTCGCTGATGGCCGGCGTCTGTCTGTTGGGCGTGTACGATCTGATCCGGTTTCCGTTGGAGATTCGCGGTGGCACCGCGTTCGAGGACGTGGGGAACATGACGTCGCCCCAGTTTTATCTGGTGGGACTGATGCTGCTGCTGGGGTTGCGGGCGTATCGACCGGAGCGGTTGGGCCGCTGGTTCTGGATCTGTCTTCCGCTGATAACGACCGGCTTGCTGTTGCATCAGAAGCGGGGCGTCTGGTTGGCGACGGCGGCCACGGTGGGGTTGTGGACGTTGTGGAGTCGTCGATGGAAAACCCTGGCGGTCCTGGGCGTCGCGGGGTGTCTGGCCCTCACGCTACCCTTCGTGCAGGCCCGTCTGCATCGGTTACAGGAGGTGATTCAGCCCACGCATGGTGGACGGATGATTCTGTGGACGCAGGTCGCGCCACGTATTCTTCCCGAGTACCCCTGGGGGATGGGGTTCAACGGAAGCACCTACGAGGATTTCCGGGAAGTGCTGCCCGACGACTATCATATGGAGGTCGGGCTGCGCCATTTGCACAACAACTTCCTGCAAATCCGGCTCGAACTGGGATGGCACGGGGTGGTCTGGTGGACCCTTTGGATGGCGGCGGTGCTGTGGATCGCGTTCCGCCCGGGCGCGCCGGGAGAGGAACCGCTGCTGCGCGGCGCGGTGGCGTTTGCGGTGCTGGGTCTGTTGATCAACGGGCTGGTGGAATACAACTTCGGGGACAGCGAGGTGCAGAAAATGTATCTGGTGCTGTTCGGGTTGCTGGACGTGTTCGCGATGCGCCGGTCCGCCTCGTCCTCCGCGGGGGATTGACTTTGTGATTGCGCGTTCGTACGAACGCACGGTCATGCCTTCCGACCTCTCCAACGTATCCGTGGTGATTCCCGTAAAAAACGCCGCGGCGTTTTTGCCGGATCTGTTGCCACGAATTTTGAGCCAGAAGCCCGCGCCTCCGCGGGAGATTCTGTTGTTGGATTCGGCCTCGACGGACCGCACGCGGGAGATCGCGGCGGAGTTCGAGGCGGTGCGGGTGATTGGGGTGGAGCGGTTTTCCCATGGCGGGACCCGCAACCAGGGTATCCGCGAGGCGAAGGGGGATTTTGTGGTGTTGATGACCCAGGACGCGCGTCCGGAGGGCGAACACTGGTTGCAGGCATTGTTGGCGCCGTTCGACGATCCGAAGGTGGCGTATGTGTTTTCCCGCCAAGTGCCGTATCCGGACGCGAGTCCCATGGAGGGGTATTTTTTATCCGTTCGGTTTCCGCCGGGCGAGCCGGTGCGGTATGAAACGGGTGGGGAGCCGGTGACGTGCATGGAGCAGACCTTCAGTTCGAACGTGAGTTCGGCGGTGCGGCGCGAAGCGGTGCTGGAGCATCCCTTCGACGACAGCCTGATCATGAGCGAGGATCAGCAACTGTCGCGCGATTTGCAGGAGGCGGGGTATGCGGTGGTGTACGCCCCGGCGTCGGTGGTTACCCACTCCCACACCTACACGCTGATGCAGACCTTTCGCCGCTATTTCGACAGCGTGGTGTCCGGGAAAAAGGTTTGGCCCCATCATCGAGTGAGGGACAGTGCCCGGGTGGGCCGGAACTTGTTTATACACGAGTTTCGTTTTATTGTGTTTTCACACCCCATTTGGGTGCCATACTTTCTACTACAACAAGCGGTGAAGGTATTGGCTGCGTTAGTGGCGCACGCGGAACCGAAGCTCCCGCGCGGGGTGGTTCGGTTCTGCAGCATGCACCGTTATCACTGGCGGTGACGCACGCGCAGCCGCAGCCGGGCGAGCACCCGCGGGAGGGTCCGGGTGTCGCGAAGGAACCGGAGGGCGCGGACGGGGCCGAGTTTGATCCAACCGGAGAGGGTGCGGAAAGGGACGCCCTTGGCGCCGTGGGACCAGTTGGCCAGGGTCACCGTCAGATCCTCGTTCACCCGGGCGGCGGCCTCGTCGGGATGGACGCCACCGTTGAGATCGGTCAGCAGGGTCCGCACCTCCGCGAACTGTTGGCGGAGATCGGCCTCGTCGTCGGTTCGGGTGGAGGTTTGCGAGGCGGGGTGCAAACGGAAGGCGGCGAGGGGAGCGTTGAGGCAGACCGCGCCCCCGGCGGAGTGGATCAATCGGAGCCAGAATTCCCAGTCGGCCAGAAACCAGAGGTCCTCCCGCAGGGGATTGGTGCGGGCGAGGAGGTCGCGGTGGAAGCAGGGGGCGGCGATCGCCAGGCCGTTCTGGGCCGCGCACCGCGCGAAGACTTGGGCGGCGGAAAGTGGCGCGTCGATGGGGAGGGGCGGACGCCAGAGACCGAGGCGGCGTCCCTCGGGATCGATGAAGCGGGTGGAGTGGCAGAAAAAGGCGGTGCCGGGGAACCGCTCGATGGCATGGTCGAGAGTGTGGAGACGTTCGGGGGCCCAGAGGTCGTCCTGATGAAGGAAATGCAGCCAGTCGCCCCGGGCTTCTCGCAGGCCGGCGTTGGTCGCGGCCATCCAGTTGGAGCCTCCTTCGCGCCGCAGGACGCGCAGGGGGAGGCGGTCGCTCCAGTCGCGGAGGAGGTCGGGGCTCGCGTCGGTGGAGCCGTCGTCCACGGCCACGATTTCCAACTGTTCGGGATCGACGTCGTGTTGGCGGTGCAGAGAGGCCAGGGAGGCGTCGAGGTAGGCCTCGCCCTGATGCACGGGCATGATCACCGAATGCCGGATGCGGGCGGGGGCGGCCATAGCGGGATCAGCGCCGGCGCATGCCGAGGATGCTGATGAAAAAGCCGGAAAAGACGGTCTGGATGCTGATGGCGGTGAGGGTAAACCCCGGGATCACCAGTCGCATAGTTTGACTGTATTGGAGGTCGCCGAAGCCGGCCTCCCACCATTGGAGCACGGCCAGGGCGAGCAGAGTGAGGCCGAAGAGCAGCATGGCCACCGCGATGCCTACGCCCCGTTCCAGCGTCAGCACGGAACATAGGCGGCTGATGCGTGGATCGGGAGGGAGGAGTCGGTCTGAGATGGCGAAAATCCGGGTGAAGAAGCTGAAGGCCACGGACTGGTAGCCGAGCATGATCAGCAGGCTGGCGAACAGCAGGGTATGGGCGTCCAGCACGGCGGGGCCAAGGTGGACGTTGGCGTAGACCAGCAGGTAGCCTAGAATTCCGAGTCCGGCCAGGATCAGTCCGGGGAACAGGAACAGCCGGGAGGGGCTGCTCATGAGGAAAAAGCGGAGCGTGCGCCAGCCGTCGTGCCAGGTTTTCAGGTGGGGACGGTTGGTGGTGCGCCCGTCGGGGTGCAGGGCGATGGGCACCTCGTGGATGCGCGCCTTGTACAGGCTGGCCTTGATGATCATCTCGGTGGCGAACTCCATGCCGGTGCAGTGGAGGTCGAGCCGTTCGTAGAGTGCGCGGGTGAAGGCGCGCATGCCGCAGTAGACGTCGTGGATGGGCGCGTCGAACCAGGAGCGGGCGATGTGGGAGAAAAACGGATTGCCCAGCCAGCGGTGGAGGCGGGGCATGGCGCCGGGTTTGACCTCGCCGCCGCCCTTGGGCAGTCGGCAGCCCTGGACCAATTCGTAGCCCTTTTTCAGTTCGTCGTAAAAGCGGGGCACCTGCAGGAAGTCGTAGCTGTCGTCGGCGTCAGCCATCAGGATCCATTTGCCGCGGGCGGCGTTGATGCCGCCCATGAGCGCGCTGCCGTAGCCCTTTTCGGTCACGTGCACCACGCGGGCGCCGGTCTCCGCGGCGATGTCGAGAGAACCGTCGGTGCTTCCATTGTCGGCCACCACCACCTCGCCGGAAATGCCGTGCTCCCGCATGCTGCGGAACGCTTTCTCCAGACAGACGCCCAGGGTGGAGGCCTCGTTCAGGCAGGGGATGACCACGCTGAGGTCGATGCCTTCGGAGGTGGGGGCGGGCGTGGGGTGTGTGGTCGCTTCGGGCATGGAGTTGAGTGTGAATTTCCGGTTCCGGTGTACTAAAGTCCCCCACTTGTATCGGGAAGGCCCATATCAAGGCAAGCCGCAGGTGATGAAACTTGTTCAGCAGATATGCGTATGAAATCAGTCGACTTTCCCGATGCGTTTACGGTAGTGGCTTCGGTAGGCCAACCATACCCGATCGGGGTCACCGTCATCAAGTACAGTTCCTTCGCCAATCCAGATGAGACGGGTACAGAGTTCTTTGAGTAAATGTTCGCTATGGGAGATAATCAGGGTGGTTCTTCCTTCATTGATTTTCTCCTGTATAAGTGTTCTGGATTTTACCGAAAAATCGTGATCCCCCACTGAAAGGATTTCATCCAAGAGCATGACGTCAGGATTGGTAAAGTACGCGATGGCGAACCCCAAGCGGGACTTCATTCCGCTGGAGTAAGTTTTTAAAGGTTCATCAAAAAAATCGCCAATATCGCTCAGTTCCCGTATTTGATCCATTCGTTCGAGAAGATGTTTCCGAGTCATACCGAGCAGTACGCCATTGACCAAGGCGTTGTCCCGACCCGAGAGATTGGGCCGAAACCCCGCTTGGAGAGACAAAAGTGTGATCATGAGGTCACGTCGCTTTTCCAAGGCACCCTTGTCGGGTTTCAGGATGCCGGCCAAGATTTTCAGGAGAGTGGATTTTCCGGTGCCATTGTCTCCGACAATCCCTACGATTTCCGATTCATTTATTTGCAGGTTGACATCCCGAAGTACCCAAAAAGGGTCTGATCGGAAATTACGACGGTGCGTGGGGTAGTAGATCCCCACGCCACTTAAAGTAAAAACAGAATTTGTTGGAAGCGTCATGTGATTTTGGCGAAGGAGGTGTCGTGTTTGATGAGTAGCAACGTCGCAACGGATAAACCGGCCATACTCACCAGAAATACAGAAATGACGTAACTCAAATCAGGAGGCTGGTTTCGAAGCAGTACGCTGCGCATAGAGGATAGCATTCCACTCATGGGGTTGAGGTAGACAAGTGTTCGGAGCGATCCATCAAGTTGATCCGGTTCGAAGAAAATTCCAGACATGAAAAAAAGAAGGTGCATTCCGTGCCCGATCATGTTTCGGAGGTCGGGGAAAAAAGGAACGATCATGGAGAAAACCGTCGAGCAGAAAAGGATAAGAGTGAATTGGGTGAGCAGGAGGAAAGGGAGATGAACCATTTCGGCTCCGGGCCGGACACCGAAGGCGGCAAGGAAAACCCCCAGAAGCAGTAGGGAAACCGAAAAACGGAATGCGTCTGCCAGTACGCTGACCAACGGAAATATAAATTTGCTTGTTTGAACCTTGTTGAACAGCCCCGCCGCCTGGAGAATGGAACCCGCGCCACGCATGACGGATCCTTGAAACCATCTCCAGAATACGATCCCGATACAAAGAAACGGAACAAAGCCTGAATCCGCTCGGTTGAGAATCAGTCCGAAGGCGATATAATAGATCAAAAGGCTGAGAGCCGGGTCCAAAAGCCACCAAAGCCATCCGCATAGGGAGGTGTTCGCTTCCGATTTCAATTCGGCGCGTACGAGGGTGTAGATAATTTCGAAATGACGGAGTGACTTTTTCACAGGGGCATTTTTATGGATATGCATAATCACTGTTTGGTTTTCCGTTTCCAAAAAAAACGATGGCGTTCGAGCGACTTGGCGTAGGTTTCGCATTTTTCAAACCGCGCTTTTTCGAGATCCAGCGTCTGATTTAGACTTTCAATGACCTCTGCCATTTTTTCTGAACGTTTTTCGTAATCTTGAACGGATGTGTACAACGCGTATAAAATATTGGAAGTCAGGGTTGTCTGAACAGGGATTCTATCGGGTGTAGGGAGCTCGGTTTCCCTCGGTGTCGAAATCAACCTTTTCGCTTTTTCCCTTACTGGATCAGACAAACAGGACAGCTTGGTTGTAAAGTGGTCGGAAAATATCTTCAGTTTGTCGGGAAAGTTTCTGGCAATCATCCGTTCCACGCCCTCTTCAATCTTCGTCATTTCATGACTAGGCATGATGTGTTCTCTGTATTTTCTAGGGTAGAAACGGGAAACAGAAATATTGAGATTCATTTCATTTATCTTATCCTCTAGAGTGGCCGGGTCCATTTCGCAGGATGTGTCGATAAGCATGTTCGAGACAGGAAGGGTTTCCAGCCATTGAATCCACCACCAATAATAAAACACCGTGTAGAGCACAGGTTCGGGAAGAGCCCTGGCCATATATTGGCATGTTAGTATCAGGTGATGAATGTCATTGAAACCGCTCGGGGCGCGAAAGTCTAAACGTCGCGCAAGAGGGGAGATTAGAGGATGTTTGGCACCATATATCGTCCAAAGGAGGTGTATAGCGTGAAAGTAGCCTGTAGAAAAGGAGTGGTAGGATTGAAACTGGTCACGGGGATCCCTGATGATGCCGATAACCGTGGAGGGAAAAGTTTCGCTGAGCCATCGAGCCCTCAGCGCGCCACGGCAACATTTGAAAACGGCTTTTTGGTTCCCAGCGTGCTGAATGAGACCCTGAAGGTAGGCCTGAAGTCGATCGCGAAATTCCTTTGGACCCTCCTCTGTTTCTGGGACCGCAAATAGAGTTTCGTATCCCACGGCGGCTCCATTGGAAGACAGAGGGTACTCCTTGAAGTAATTTTCTGCGATATCCCCATGGCGCATCTTATTAAATTCAGCTTCAGAAAGCTGTTTCTGCCACTGAAGAAGATCGCCCGCGAGATATTCATGGAAGGGTTCATAAAAACAGGTGTATTCCTCCCGCCGGCGGAACTCCTCCCATATGTACGTGCCGCATGACCGGAAAGGTGCATGGATCCAGACGCTATGAGGAAGCGGAGGTGCGGGCATTACTTTGATTCGGCGTTCACTTGGAGCAGGTACGCAATCCGTTCACGCATTCTCTGTCCCGCCGCCTCAGGAGAGTAGGAATTCGAGATTGTCTTCCGGGCACGTTCGCCCAGTGCGGCCGCGGCATGGGGAGTCTGCACACACCAGCGAATATGTTCCGCAGCGTGTTCAATCGATGGTTCGGCCCAATGCATACCTTTTTGATAGGGGCCGAAGTCTCGGTCTAGTTCGACCACGTCCACATCGACCGGCAAAGAATTGAAGGGGGTCATAAAATCCATGTTGGAAGACCAGCCCGTGGCGATCACTGGCTTCCCGAGTCGCATGGCCTCGGCGATTGGCAGGCCAAAACCCTCCGAGCGGTGTAGAGAGATCATCGCGTCGCAGATGTTGGTCAGGCTGTCCACTTCCCGTGCGTCTAGATAGCGGTCGATGAGGATCACATCCGGGGCTTCAGAAATTTCCCGTAGCTGCTCCCGGATTTGTGGGGATGCTTTGGCGAGATTGACGACCTTGAGTACCAGAGACGCGGGAGATGATTCCGGCTCAGGGAATGCGGTCCGGAAAGCCTGGTAGGCACCCAGCGGATTTTTTCTTTCCAGGAAGCTGAGGCCGTCAGCCATACAGAGGAAAAGGGGGCGGTCGCGTGGCAGGCCGAAGTGAGAGCGGTTAAAAGCGGGGTCGGGATTGACGGTGACGGGAGGGGGCATCACGGTGACTGGGATTGTGCTATGGGGAGCGATAGCCCGTTGGCAGAATGTGGAGGCAACCCAAATTTCGTGGTAAGGGTCGAATGCGCTTCGCCACGACTGGGGAAATTCCGGCAATTCCCAGTACCAGTACCCGATATTGAACCTACCGTTAAGGCGACGTGTTCCCAGTTCCTGAAGGACGGGAGCTGTCATGTCTGCGTTGACTTGAAAGAGGTTCACGGCGAACGGAAGATCCCCGTCTGGAGAGGTTTTCTCCGGAGTGGATTCGTTTTCACGGGAGAGGCAACCGATGGAAACCGCCCGGGTGGACACCGGAAATTCAGATTGGGATCGTAAAGCCTCCAAGGAAAGCCGGGCGGCTTTCCCGACGCCACTTTCGGCCTTCAGGTAACCGATCAGGTTCACGCCCGGAGGATGCCGGGGGTCAAGGCGTCCCCGGGTGGGCGTGCGGCCGGGTGAGAATGCGAGTCGTTTGATCAGCAAGTGCAGGCGGTTCCGTGTGCGGACGGAGGTGAATCGGCTTAACAGCGGGTAGAGCCGGAATCCGAGCTTGTAAACCATCCTGAACACGCGCGAACAAGCGGAACGAAAGGCGCCGGCCAGCCATCCCGCTGGATGGGAGCGCCAGCTCGGCGGGCGCAGGCGCGTGCGAACGTCGTTAACAAATAACGGGTCCACGCCCGATTGGGTTTCTGCGTTTTCCACGAACCAGACCGCGAAACCGTATTCCTCTCCACTTCGAAGTTCCGGAAACGCGTTTAGTAGATCGGGGCGTGAATGGTACACATGCAGGGCCGCCCGGTTGAGAAGGTGGTGTCCGGAGGGGACTTCCAAGGCGAAATTAATCCATTTTTCCTCGTTTCCCGTAGCGTGGAGTGGGCCGAGTTTACGTGCGACAACCGGATCTTCGCGGTACAGGTGGTGGAAAAAAGATGGAATGGCGCGACCACTGGGAAACGTATCGAAGCCGTATGGAATGGGACGGTAGGTTTCAAGGCCGTTTGCATGGATGGCGTCTCGGTAGTCGGCAATCAGAGTGCGTCCAGGCTTCCCAAGGTCGGTGATGGAGAAGCGGTCTTGGTGTTTGCTGAGCACGTTTCCTTTGACGGCGAGTCCCGAAAAATGGAAAAAGAAGAGGGGGGAGTCGTTCACCAGAACGCCGCCGTCTCGAAAAGTGAGGTTTCGGTGGGGAAGGTTCCAGTATGCCACATTCCAGCCGGGATCGTGAATTATTCTTGCTCGTGTGATGAAAGAGGGCGCATAGTCCATCCATTTCTGGTCGACAAAATAGCCGTTGGGAAGATCAATCACACAATGGTCTCGAAGACGGGCGTCCCACCAAGACAGCAGGCGCTCGGTTTCATCGGTGGCGTTTAGCGCCAGAAAGCCGAGGTTATAGATTCCGGTTTGGAGGAACACCTGCTCCCCTGGAAAGTCATCGTCGTCAATCGGCGCGCAGATGTGCGGGGTGAGTAGCATATCGGCGCTCTCCAGCTCGCTATGCAGGCGGCTCATGGAATCGTACAGACGAATGTCTGGATCGAAATAGGTCGCCTGAGTGTAGCCAAGCTCCCGGAGTAGATAAAGAAAACATGCTGGCTTGATCGCCGTGTTCAGCTCAATGACCGTGTATTTGCTGATCAGGTCGTCCAGATTGTCGATCGGTAGAATCTCCATGCCGCATACCTTCGCCACCTCGCCCGGCAAGGAGGGACAGCCCCCGGCCCGGTCGCAAAGAAAAATGAACCGATCCACGTCCCCTCCGTGATCCCGCACACTCCGCATCAGGGTGATGGCGTAATGAAGGTAGTTGCGCGAGCAGATGGTGAAAACGGTGCGACGAGGAGTGTGTTTCATACGAAAAGCGCGGGAAAGAGGGGCGCATTTAAAAAAGAAAGAAGCACCTAAAGATTGCCTGTAGCCTTGTCAAGGGCTTGGTGCGGTTGTGCCTGCCGGGGTGGCGTTCTTTCAGCCGCCCTCCCTTTTTTTATCAAACGGATAGAGGCAATAGGGAAACTGAGCTGTCTTACAACGGCATGACATCATCGGGCATAATTTTCAATATACCATGTGGCTGGAAAGTTTGTTCGAGAATTTGTAGATTCAATGGATGGTTTGTTCAGTCGATCCGGCTTCGCAAGATGGCGCTGGAACAGGGCTTGCGGGCGGGTGGGACTCCGAATTGAGCAAGGGAAAGCGAGAAGACCTACTCCGGAACGCACGGTCCCACTCTGGATATGGAAATTGGAAAAGAATGGGTAGGCGATAGGTGCGGACCGGGGAAAGCCCGAGGGGGGTTACCGAAACATTTTGTTCAACATCTCCGTGATGCGGAAGGTTTTGGATGAGTAAAGGCTGTCGAGGTCTGCTTCGAGCCGTCGGTTGCGAGCGCGAAGACGGTCGTTTTCGGACGCAAGGCTTCTCACCTTCTCTTTGACACGCGCCAGTTGGGAGTGTTGGGATCCTGTGTCCTGGTTTTTTTGTCTAAGCAACGCTTTTCCTGATTCCAAACCCACGTGTAGGGCAAGAAGCCTCGCCTCCTCCACCTTCGGACCGGTGTCCGAGGGGGCTGAGACGGACTCGTATCCTTTTTCAGCCATGGCGTGTCCGTTGATCAGTTGGAAGTAAGCCAACTCCAGTGGCGTCAGGGAGTTGGGTTCTCCGGCTGTCTCCCCTTTGCGAAAAAAAGCCGGGTTGACGGTGTGAAGATTTTGAAAGGTTGGCACTTCATTTGATATGGGGGATAAACCGCTTGTCTCCTGCAAGGATTGGATCGCCGCTCCAGGATTCTTTATTACATCTTCGAAACAAAGGGTTCGGACACGGTCCGGGTCGGCGGACTGCCAGCTCAGCACGTGACGGGCCCAGCTGTCGGCGAAAGGGTGTCCGTTGATCACCTCAAGTGGAGTGAAGAAATGGGGACTGAACGTTCTGAGGTAATGAATATATGAAGTTGTGGCGGCGAGGCCGTTGCGAATGATGTACAGTGCGCGGTCCCGAGCATCCATCCCCTGGAAGGGTTCGTGGGTCTTAATGAATATGGGCTCCGGGAAGTTTCTGGCCTCCTCGAAATCGAAGTTGGACGGTAATTCAAGATGACCGACCATTTCGCGTGTGTCCCGATCAGCGGCGATATCGTGTGTGTCTCCATAGATGGAGTGGCTGCCCCTGCCGAACGTCTGCTTGAGAACAGTGCGGAGGAATGTGTTTCCGGAGCGGGGATAAGAGGCCAACCAGACGATCATGGTGTGCAAGGGGGCAAAGGTTCGAGGGATTGGACGTTGACGGGGGAGGGGGTATTGTCTAATCCAGCCATCCATGGCGAAGTTATTCAAATCTCGACTACCTGCTCAAGCCTATGGAAGCAAGCGGAACCCCTTGAGAAAGGGATGTTTGGTTTCGTATTCACACCGACAATCACACGGATGACCCCTCGACGATACGCACACATCGTCAATCCGGTATCCTTTGGCGTCTCGGAGGATCTGGACCGGGCACAGCCCATCACTTTCGCGGCCTTGCGGAAAGCCCGAGAAGCCGTCAGAGGAAAGTTGGAGGTGGACATGTTCTCGGCGCAGTTTCCAGAGGACCGTCTGGCGGTTCCATCCGGATTATACCCCACGCGCGATCTTGATCGGTCGGCTGAAAGTCTTTATCCTTATAGGCCATCAAGAGCGTTCCCATTGATTCGGGACATTCTCGATCGGCTTTATGAAGCATCTTCTCGGGCGGATGTACTGATCTACAGCAACATCGACATTGTTCTCCGTCCGGATTTTTATTTGGAGGTGGATCGTCGATTTGAGGCTGGAGTGGACGCATTGGTTGTCAATCGGATGAATGTTCCCGGATTCTATACGTCTCCAGACCAACTGCCGTGCATATTCAGGGAGCCGGGGAATGAACACCCGGGACATGACTGTTTTGTCTTCAAACGCGAGTTGTATCCTAAATTTCAATTACCGGATTCTATTTTAGGAATTGGTTGCTGTTTTCGACCTCTGCTTTTAAACTGCATTTGTTTCGCCGATTGTTTTGAAGAGGTGCATGCATCGGGTCTGACGTTGCATGTCGGCGGAGACGAACAATGGCAGCGTCCGGAATGGGGTGAGCATGCTGGGCACAACCACCGGCAAGTTCAATCCCTTCTGCAATTGCTGGATGCCCGAGGATTTGTTCCGGACCACAAAATGATGTGGAGATTTTTTAGTTCATTTGTTCAACCGGCCCCGCTTCCGAAAGAAGCCATGCGGGCACAGTTGTCTTTTGCGAGCCTGCCTTGGACCGGCGAAAGGGGAGATAGTATTCATTTGGATCTCCAAATCCAAAACACAAGCCAGTTCGCATGGCCCGCAGGCTGGAAAAGTCATGTCCAGGTTGGCCTGAGCCTGTGTCGTTCCAATGGAGAGGCGCTCACACCGGAACCCCTGAGAATTCCCCTTCCCGAAACCGTGCGTCCGGGTAAAAAGGTTACCGTTTCTTGGGAAGGGGAATGGCCTCTGGGGGAGTTGGTGGTTGGGTGTGAGGTGGATTTGGTACAGGAAAATGTCGGCTGGTTCAGTCAGCGGGGTGAAACGCGGAAGGTCCGGGCGCAGATACATCGTGATGGCCCGCAGGGAGCTTTTTCGCTATGAATCGGGTGTCCCTCTTCCTCATTCAAAATCGAGTATGATTATGAAAAAAGTCCGACTTCAATTTACCCCTCCTCTTGTCAGGGTGCATGACGTTCAATTCTTGGACAGTATTCCCGTCCAAATGAAGGTTCACGTGCGAAAACCCTTGGTCGAAGAACGGAGGAATACTCATTCCTTGTTGATCGTTGGGGATTTCGAATATACGGGTGAGGACGAGCCATTGGAGATGCAGGTTTTTTCACAGGGATTCCTGCTTCATAACGTGCCGGTTCGTCCTTCATCGCGTGAGGGGAGAAATCGTCGGTATCCTTTCCGGATCGGGATCTCCACTCTCGGTCTTCCGGCCTCGTCACAGATCATGCTACGTATCCACATGCAGCAGGGCGGGGTTGTGGATGTCATCAGGGTCGACATGGAGCGACACCGTGCCATTCCGTGCCGACCGACCCAACTCCAGCCCTGTCTGGTAACCGGGCTTGGCCGGTCTGGAACCACCCGGCTGATGCAAATCCTTTCCAGTCATTCCGGGATCGCTTGTGACGACACGTATCCGTATGAAACTCGCATGGCGCAATATTTCATGCAGAAATATTTCGTGGGCGTTTCTCCCGCTCTGCACCTGCCGAACTACAATATCGACAACTTTTATAACCAGAACCCTTCGGTCCGTGTCGGACCCTGTCCATACTTCCTGACGCCGTATTCGGAGGGGACTCGTGCCGAAGCTTGGTATTCGAGGGAGTACTTGCCACGCTTGGAAAAAAATACATTCAGGGCAATCGATAAATTTTACCTAACGGGCGTGAAACGTGGGATCATTCGAAAGAGCCAACCTCCCATGTATTTTGCTGAAAAATTCCATCCCACACATATGCCTTTTCTTTTCAGGGAACTTTATCAGGGGGCTCGGGAAATATTTCTCGTTCGAGATTTTAGGGATATGTTCGCTTCGATGTTGGGGTTCAACGAAAAACGAAATTCGGAGGATTTCGGCAGGGCCACCGTGGATTCCGATATGCAGTTCCTTCGAAGTGTCGGGCAAAGCGTGACGCAACTGACAACCTCTTGGCGACAACGGAAGGAGGGGGCCCTATTGATTCATTACGAGGACATGTGCCGTACACCCGGGACCGTGGCATCGAAGCTGGCTGAATATCTGGGCTTTCCCCACCTCGACCTTCCCCCGCCGGACGTAAGCAACGGTGCTCAACATCAAGAAAGGGGCATGGCCGCACATGCGACGAGTCCCGACGCCGCGACCTCCATCGGGAAATGGAAAACCGTGTTGCCGCCCGACATGGCGGAACACTGTGACTTGGTATTTAGACCGGCTTTGGATCTTTTTGGTTACGACTGAGGGCGGTTGGCGCTTATCGAGTTTCCTTTTCCGGGGGATTGTCGCCCCCTCCCCCCCCCGTATCTTTATTGGGGACTCATGGAGGCGGTATGAGTTTCATGGAGAAAATCCCAATACCCAGTTTCCGTGTGTCCCGGTTGATGCCCAAGGAGAGGGGGGAAGTTGGGTCGGGGGGGACGATTTCCAGCTCGTGGACTACGGACTCCCCCAAGTTGAAGTTGATGGCATAGGTATTACGTTTTTCTCGTAAAACCACCTTTTTTTCGACCTTCCCGGCGCGAACAAGGAGTGTGCCGGAAGTGTTGGGACCGAAAGCCACACAATCGAGTTCCAGCGTAAACCGTTCCGGCAGAGGCTCGATGAACTGGATGTCGACATGCCTCGACAACTCCGCGTCGGTCCATCGCCCTCCCCAAGACTCGGGCTTGGACACCCCGCGAATGTCGCGTAGGAAATCAGGAAAATTTGAACGTGAAAAATCGATGTCATCCTCAAGGGTGGCCGCGTAACGCGGCCCCAGGTGATCTGCAATGTACCTTGCTCGTTTCATGAGTTGATAGGGAGGGAGATCTGCGGGGGGATCCCTGTATGTCTTGTCGAAGGAATAGAAAAAGACTGGAGAATTCGGGTGATCGAGCCTGTTCTCCGGTCCCAATAGATGGTCCAGTGTCTGCCGCAAGGCCTTGCCGTGGTCCTCGAAGGCTCTACCGTCCACGTAAATTCCGTCGAACCCCATGCGGGAGGCAATGGCGATTTGGCGGTCGAGGGGCTCTTCCGCGAGATGCCGGTAAAAGAGGTCACCCTCTCTTCCTTTCATGCCTCCAAAGCTCCATTTCAGGAAATCGGAATGCAGGTAGCCAATCAGCAGGTCGTACGCACCCAACTCATGACGGACATTTCCTTCGGGAAAAGGGTTATAGGGTAGCTGATACACGGCCGCGCCTTGTGGGAGTGAGGCCTCGATGTTCCGAATGAAAGAGCGGTCGTGTAAGAATTGTTCCTTATACATCCGTTGGAGGTGCTGTTGCTCCGGTGAAGTCTGGTCCCAGAAGGAAAGCGTGCAGATCAACAAGCCCAGGATGGTCACGCCGATGCGCTTGCTCTTTCCGGATCCAATTGGCAGCCAAGATTGCAGTATCACGAATAACGAGACCAAGCATCCATATGCGATGAACACGGAAATGCGGTTCCAGCCACGTATTTTGTTTGAAACCAAAATCGAGAAGAGGGATCCAGTTCCCCCGACGGTACCAAACAGGAAGCAGATGAGCACTAAGATGGACAGCAACGATAAATGAGGATTACGCCGAGCCCCCCCCAACACGCGGGCGGTATAAACAAACAACCCCGCCAGCCCCAAGGTTCCGAGGAGCCCCATGGCCGCAGACATGTTTTCATTGTTGAGTGGAAACAGGTTTTTGTAGTGTTGGGAGTATCTCGCCAGAGTGGGAATCCGGTGCCGGATTCTGGGATTCACCAGATGGGTGAGTTTGAATGCGAAGGTCTCTGCCTGGCTTGGATGTCGTTTCACGGCTTCGGGGTTAGGGCCATGCTCAAGGGTGTAAGCAAGGTTTGGAGTTAGATTCAAACCCACGCCTGTTAAAATCATCGCTACGCACACGGCTCCCGGCAGCGTCTGGCGGAAAGAAAATGATGTGAGGAAACGGTACCCGGTGGCCGTGGCCAGCAGGATCAGTCCGAATAATGCGTAATAAACCCCGAATGAAGACAAGAGGATTGGTCCGAGAAAGAAGCAGGTGTTTCTGATGGCGGCTCCGCCGTTCTTCCCAATGGCTGGAGGTACGCGTCCCTGCGCGACCCGCAACGCGTAATAAAAGTATAATGGAACGACAAAGTACATGACGTAAAACAAATGTCCGACTCGGGCGAAAGGAAAGGGAAGGAGGGCGTAGGCGAACGCGCAACAGAAGGACAGGAGGGGTCGGACATCGAAACAACGGGAACTCAGGTAGGCCGACACGAAAGTGAGGGGGAACCCGAGTAAAAAAAACAAATTATACACACCCTGATATTCCTTCGAAACCAAGCTCAGCATTTTGATGAGGAGAAGGTTCCCCGAATCGGATGAAGGGTAATCATAAAAATCCGAGCCAAAAGGGTACCCACTTCTGGGGTTTTCATATAGCCAGCCCTCCATGATTCGTTTCACAAACCAAGAATGGCTGAGGCCATCGCTTTTGTATATGAATGGAATGTTGAGTTGGGGAACCATTCCATCCGGAAACCCGCTCTGCAATCCGCCCGCCAGTAAAAATACTAGAAGGGCGCCTGTGGCCCAGAATGGCCATTCTCGGCGAAGAGATGTGGCAGTGTCCGTGTTCGTATGGATGCGAGTTGCGGTGGATGGGGGCGGATCGGGGAAGGCCGCGGAGGTGTCTGTCTTATGGGGTCTGTTTCTGGTCATGTAGGATCAGCTTGTTCATGAAATAGGTGAGTGGAATCACGCAGGCCACTGTGATCAGGGGCGCGATGGACTCGGGGATTCTCAGCAGTTCCACCAATCCGGCAAGGACCAAAGCGGAAAAGAAGTATTGAGCCACGTAGATTCCTGGATACCTGAAGAATTTGGACCAAGACGTTTTTACTCGGAACACGAACAGGCTGTTGATGAAGAACGCCAAAAGGATTCCCGAGAGGTATGCAAGGAAGTAGGCCCACTGATATCCCAGCCACAGATTGAAAAAAAGAAACAGCGTGTAGGTGCACAGAGTGTTCAATGCTCCCCCCAGCAGGAATCGAAGCCATCGTGCCATTTACCTGTCCGTTTCGTCCGGTGCCGAGGCTTGGACAACCTCAAGAAATGAGGCGTAATCCCGGATGTAGTCTTCTGGATCGTAATAATCCGAGGCGAATACCATCAGCATGGCGTCCCGGGAATACTTGTATTGCACTCCCCAGATTCGGGGAGGAAGGTAAACACCCATTTCGGGCGAATCCAGACGGAGTTCTTTCCGTTGGACGCCATCGTCGACCATGAGAACGCAGGAACCCCTAACGCAAACAAGGAATTGGTGGCATTGGTAATGGGCATGTTCTCCGCGGGTTTCTTTGCTGGGCACGTTGTGGATGATGAAATACCGCTTTGGGAAAAAAGGGATTTCCCTTTCAAATTCCCCCACGACGAGGTTTCCCCGCAGGTCCTGTACGTGTTTGAGTTTTACGACCCGTACACCGCTCACACCGATTTCCCCCTCCGAGGTGCTCTCCAGATCAAGGTCGACCAACGAGAGGACCTGGCGGGGGCGGGGATCCCCTTCGTGTGGGGTATAACCGATGATACGCGCCGGAGAACCCACTACGATAGCATTCGGGGGGACGGATTTGGTGACCACGGCTCCAGCCCCCACCATGGCGGAACTGCCGATGCGGATGCCCGGCAAGATCACGGCCCCCCCGCCAATAGAAGTCCCTGTCTCGATCACGGTCCGGGCCATTTCCTTCGGATACCGCTTTGATTTCGGATACTTGTCGTTTGTAAAGGTCACGTTGGGTCCGATGAAAACACCATCCCCAAGCTGAATTCCGTCCCAAAGGTAAACCCCGGATTTGACGGTGACATCGTCTCCGAGCACCACGTCGTTTTCAATAAAGCAATGGGCGCAAATGTTGGCATTCTTTCCGATCACCGCTTGAGGAAGAATGACGACGGATTGCCAAATCCTGGTTCCGGCGCCTATAAGGTCGGTTTGGACATCCGCGGAGGGGTGTATGTGGATATCTGATGTCATAACTCACCTGGATATCGTTGTTTTTTGGCTACCACCGCCAACGGTCTTTGTTTGCTATTTTCATAAGCCCTCCATGCGTAAGAGCCCACCAAACCCAACGCCAACAGGTTGGTCCCGCCGAAAAACAAAAGAACGATCATGGTGGCGGTGTATCCCGGTACGGGAATCAGGTCGAATAGATAGCAGATACTTACGGCCAAGGTCATCATGAGGGAGAGAAGGCAACCAGCGGCACCGATGCGCAACAGGAAACGAATCGGAAAGTCCGTAAACGCAAAAATACTGTCGAACATATAATCCAACTTCTTCTTCAAGGTCCACCCGGAGACACCTCCGGCCCTCCTGTTGCGCCGGTAGGGAATGGTTTTTCTACGGAACCCTAACCAAAACAAAAGGGCGATGAGGGAGGAGCGGGACTCCTCGAGTTGGAGAAGATGCTCTCGGAAGACCTGGTTGCATCCGAAGACATCCACCCCGCCGGGGGGCATGTCATGCACCACGAAGCGGCGGTAGACAGCCCAGAAGAGGGTTGAGGAAAGTCGGGTGGAAAGAGGATCCTCTCGGAATTCCCGGGACCCCACCACCACATCGCATTCATCCCGGGAGAGCGATTGGTAAAATTCCTCAATCAGATGGAGCGGTTCTTGCAAATCCGCCGCCATGATCGCGAAAAACTCCCCCTCCGCATGCATCAATCCGGTGCGGATTGCGGGAAAGGAACCAAAGTTCCGAGAATGCGCCACTAATTGCGTCCGGAAAGGCAGGCCGGAATCGCAGGCGTCTTTCAGTTTTTCGAATGAACAATCCGGACTGCCATCTACCACGAAGACCACTTCCAAGTCACCTTTCACCCTTTTATGAAGGTTTTCCAGGGCGGTTAAAAGTTCCGGGAGTGTGGATTCGTTTTTATAGACGGGAATGATCAGCGAATAGTTCAACGTCGCCACCGATTTGTAGTTTCAATGATGTGGTCAACCTCCTCTTCCTGCAGTCCTGGATGGCAGGGGAGGGAGAGGACTTCTCCGGCTAGCTTTTCCGTCAGAGGGAGGCTTGTCTTTCCAATATACTGGCGAATCCCGGGTTGCAAATGATCTGGAAAGGGATAATGGATGTCAGACCCGACCCCGTTCAGCAACAAATGTTCTTTCAGGTCGTCCCGTCCGGGACTTCGAACCACGAATAAGTGGGAAACATCCCCATTTCCGGGTGAAGGAGGGCAAGCTATATCCGGATGGGAGATCGCATGGCAGTATTTCCGGGCGATTGCCCTTCTCCGCCGGTTCCCCTCGTCCAGGTGGGGAAGGAGTGCCGAAAGTATCGCCGCCTGGACTTCGTCCAGGCGACTATTTTTTCCACCCGGAATTTCATTTCGGTATTTTGCCGACCAGCCATACTGGCGTAGGGAACGCAAACGGGCATCCATCGCGGCGTTATCCGTAGTAACCGCGCCCCCGTCCCCCAAGGCCCCCAGGTTTTTGGTCGGATAGAAACTGAAGGCCCCTACATCTCCAAAGGTTCCGGCTTTTCTGCCTTCCAAATGGGCGCCATGGGCTTGAGCACAGTCCTCCAGCAAAGGGACGGCGTGCTGCTCACAGAGTGCTTTGATGGCCCGGATCTCCGGGATTACGGTTCCATACAGATGGGTCACCACCACCGCATTCACCCTTTCGCCAAGCACGCGTTTCACTTCGGTCAATGGTACGAGCATTCTGGTGCTCTCCACCTCCATGAAACGAGGGACGGCTCCGATGGAACGGATGGCGGTCGTGGTATAGGCACCAGCGTTTGCCACGGTGGCCACTTGGTCACCACGATCCACGCCGATTGCCCTCAAGCCGAGCTCAATCGCGTCGGTACCACTGGCGACGCCTACGCAATGTTTTGCTTGAATATAAGTGGCGAAAGCCTCTTCGAAAGTGGTTACTTCCGGGCCCAGAACGAAATATGCGCTCTTCATAACCCGCTCGAAGGCTTTGAGAATCTCAGTCCTTCGTTGATGGACCAGAGGTTTTAAGTTGTTTGTGGGAATCATTCGTGAAAAAAGGTGTTTTGTGAGAGCTGGCTTCTGCAAATTAAAGGCTTGTATTGGCATCTATGTGGGGTTTCAATCCAAAACTAGGAAAAGGGGAGGGCGTTAGCGAAGCAGGGGGGGGCTGGGCTCGCATCGAAAAATGCTTGGACGCGTTGTTGTTGGGGTTGCACCATTCACCCTGCCAGAGCCTGGCGGTGAACAACCTGTACTAAATGATCGGAGTGCCGGCGTTCGATCTGCTCCAGGCGCTGTAGCTGCGTGAACAGTAGCCCGAACGGGTGCGGACGGTGTTGCCACCACCCGTGGCCCTATTCCGGTCGAACGCAAACGGCACGCGCACCGGCTCAAGAAGGTGTGTTTTATCGTGGCGGGTTGGATGGAGTGGTGGAAGGGAGTGCTGGAGAACCTGGTTTCGCACGACCGGCTTGTGTGTGGGGGGGTAGCCCTTCCCGCAAGGGGGACATTCGTATTTTTGAAGTCCCTTCCGGGGGAGAGGTGTGTGCAGGTTGGGAGAAAGTGAGCTGTTCCAAGTCACAAACCGACCTCGACGTGTCCTCGCGCTCGGAAAGGTTGGCTGAAAAGACCCTTCCAGGGCGACCCTCCCCCCGGCGTACCCGTCTGGATTCGGAGGTCGCCGAAGCCTTCGACAGGCTTCGCTGAGAATTCAGGCAAATGAATTGTTCAACATTGTTTCTTGACGGGGTCTCAACCTGAGGTAGAAATAATTCTTCTATATCCAGTCGTTCCTCAGATAGGACTGTTTTCCCAACCTCCTTCTTTACAAAAATGATGAAGATCTCCTTTTCCAGAAACTGCCGTTTTTTCAGTGTTTTGTCCCTTTTATTGGTTTTCCCTTTCCTTCACAGCGCCGGTGACATCCCAGAGTTGACTGTAAAGGCCGTGGATTTTGACCACGACGGTGTGGACGATATCGCGGTTTACCGCCCCACTACCGGGGAATGGTTTATCCGAGGCAGTGCAAACGGGCTGTTTGACCTTCAGTGGGGAGGTGGGGAGGGGGATATTCCCGTGCCAGCGGATTATGACGGCGATGGGAAAGTGGATTTAGCTGTATATCGTCCGGATAGCGGACGTTGGTTAATCCGTCCCAACCGAAGCGAAATTTTGGGAGATATTCCAGAGGACGTGCCGATTGTTGGTGACTATGATGGCGACGGGAAGGCGGATCTGGCGATTTTTCGCCCCGGGTCTGCTCGGCCGGAAGGTCACCAGGAGTTCAACTTGTTCAGATATATTCGTAGTTCTGATTCCAAAGTGGTTTCTGTTGACTTTGGCTTCGCGGGAGCTGTTCCGCTGCGGGGAGATTTTGATGGAGATGGCACAGATGACCTCGCCTATTTTTATCCCTCCGAGGGTAATGGTGTACCTAATACCGTTGCCTACCGAGGGTCCACGGCGGGACAAAAGTCTGTCCATATCGGTATCTCCGGCGATATCCCCGTTCCTCACGATTATGACGGAGATGGAGCTACTGATGTCGCGGTGGTTCGAAAAACTGGAAACACCAGCACTTGGGTAATCATTGAATCATCTGATTTAACTTTTCGGAAACTGATTTGGGGCTTGTCCTCCGATCTGCCAGTACCCGGTGATTATGATGGGGATGGTGCCGCCGATATTGCAGGATATCGCGCAGGATTATGGAATATTTTGCAAAGTTCAGGGGGATCGTCAGAGACGGGGTTCGGCAGAATGAGCACCGCTCCAGTGTTTTACGGAGGACGCAAGGACCTTCCGGTGCCTACTGATCTGGATGGGGACGGAAAATCCGACGTAACGGTATATCGTCCCTCGACCGGCGCGGTATACACGAATTTGAGCTCTGGAGGTAATGCTTCTCTGGATACCGGGTTGGAGGCAGACCGTGCATTCGCTTGGAATGAGGAGCTTCTGGGGGGCTCGACGGTGATTACATACAGCTATTCACGGGGGACATGGCGTTTTCTCAACACCGTGAACAAGCCTGTTTCCTTTCGCTGGGGAGGCCCTGGATTTGAACCGGTCCCGGCTGATTACGATGGTGATGGGTTGTCCGACGCTGCCGTATATCGTCCCTCGACAGGGTCATGGCATTTTCGGTTTTCTTCGGGATCGACAAGCATACTCCCTATATTTGGTGGGTTTTCAGCCGATATTCCTCTTGCGGCCGACTTCGACAACGATGGCAAGGCGGATCCTGTCATTTACCGCTTGGGACGTTGGTTCATTTATTATAGCACGACCCAGGTTGCTGAAACCTTTCTGTTCGGTGGCGGGAACAATTTCATTCCAATGGTTGAGGATATGGACATGGATGGGTTTGCAGAGGTTTTGGTATACAATAAAGTGACAGGTAAATGGAATGCCCGCACCAATGTACGACCGGGCCAGACTCCGCAACCGTATGGCTCGACGGTAGTGCTGGGGGGATTGCCGGGCGATATTCCCGCGCCGGCCGATTATGACGGTGATGGGGTGGTCGATTACGCAGTCGTCCGTGACGGTGCTTTTCAGGGATGGTGGATTTTGGAAAGCTCCACCGGGAACCTCCGTGCCGGCCGAGATTTGATCCGGTACGGTACCGTGAACGATTTGCCCGCCGGACAAGTTTTTGTGGAAGTGGAGACAGCTCCGAAGCTCGATGAATTGATTGGGGCACCTGGCCCCGGAGGCGGATTCATCTGGAAGCCTGTATCCGAGGGGGACGGAAAACTGGTTGTGCTCTTGCCCGCCTCGCTCACTGATAGTATTCGGGCTGGCTGGATTGCGGATGAGGAGGGAGAAGTTGTTGAAGTCGGACGTTTCACCACCGATTCCCATAACGGTGGACGCGAGCATTACCGCTTTAGCCTACCTGGACGTGGCTACGGGAACAACCTTTACTTCGTATCGAAGGATCGGCAAGGAAATCTTATCCACTGGCCGATACCCAGTGGTGCGAATCGTTATGATTACTGATTCAATGTTCTGCACAGAACCCCCCGTCCATAAGGGCGGGGGGTTTTGTTTGTGAAAAATGCTGTGTAGGCATACCTCACAGGAAAAGGGGAATTCGTCCTTTGGCTCCCCGTTCACCCGGAAGATGTGGACCAGCCTGGATCATATTCTGCTGGTGTACGTCGGGTCGGCGGCGGAATTCGCGCTGGTGGAGGAAAACCACTGGTTGTTTTACACCAACGCCCTGCCGTCAGCGCCGCTGGAGCGGTTCGTCAGTACCTTCGCCTGGAACCGCAAAATCATTCTCGCGTCCCGCGAGGAGGCACCGGACCTTGCGCGGAAGATCCGGGGGTTCCACGATCAGGTGGAGCGTGACCGTTCCACGGACGAGGACACAGAGCGGCGCATCAGCCAGGCGGCCTTCAAGGCCGTGGGCACCATGCTGATCGAATACGCACTGTTGGCGGAGGAGTATCTGGAGAATCGGGTGGTGTCGGACGAGGAGCGGGAGGCGTATTACCAGGATCAGAAAGGCTTTTTCGAAGCGATGGGCATTGAGGGATTCGAGCCGACCTACGCGGAGTTTTACGAAGACCGGGTGTTGGGCATGCCCGCCCGGTTGAAACGGAATCCGCACACCGACGATCTGTTCCGCGCGTACCGGAAAGACCTCGGCGCGTTGAGGTATGCCGTCCTGCTGAATTTTATGGCCTGGTTCGTGCCCGAGCATGTGCGGAGGGAACTGAAGCTGCGGAAGCGGGGGTGGTTCGCGCCGCTGTATTGGCTGTACCCGCGACTGCGGTGCCGCCTGGTTACCGCGCTCACACATTGGATACTGTTGCCGCGTCGGGTGCGGAAAGGTCTGGCGTAGAGGGGGAGGCTTTTGACGAGGTGTTTTGTTTATGCGGCGGTGGGACACCACCGCTCCAGAGGCGTTTGGCTTCGTTTGGAGCGGCACGGTCTCGGTGCCGGGTGAAGTCCGCGGCAGAACGTCACCCAACCCATGGAGTTTTTAAATAAACCCTGTCCACCCTGTGATCCCGTCTACAAGGAGTTCGCCCAAAACAGCGAAAGGGGTGTATGACCAAAATCGTCCTCATGTCCGAACCCTCGCGTGCACCCCGATCGGGGCGCGCCATTTTCTTATGGAAGTCCCTCGGGGGCATGGCCCCCGAGCTTCACGCGTGGGCTCCTCCGGAGCCTGATTCACGGTGATCGCATTTGAATGGGACCTTTGTGAACACGTTTTCCAACGCATCCCTCCGGAGAGGTGGACGCGGGATTCTGGACTGCAGGGCGATTTTGGTCATGCACCCCAACGAAAGGCCGGGTGTTCTTTTCGATTGCCTTTTGATCGATAGCGGCTATAGAAGCGGCTCTTGTGTATTGCCGCCCGGGGGAAATTCTCCATGCGCGCGGCCCTGCCGACGGAAGGTCGGCCCTTTTCTTTCCACGTGTCCGGCGGGATGAGAGTGTACAATTTCCCTCCCGGACCTGGAAACATCATGAACAAGCAATCCCGCGCCTCTTCGGCGCAGACGACCTCCGCACGCCCCGACGCCTCCACTCCGGAGTTGCAGGGCGCCTTCACCACCTTGAGCCCGGATCTGCAACGTTGTGTGCGGAAGGCCGGCTACCATACCCCCACACCGATTCAGGAACAGGCCATCGGCCCCGTGCTGGAAGGAAACGATCTGGTGGGCACCGCGCAAACCGGCACCGGCAAGACCGCGGCCTTTGTGCTGCCCATGCTTCAACGCCTCTCCCAACAGTCCGTGCAACCCGGCAAAGGGCGTCCTCGGGCGATGATTCTCGCGCCCACCCGTGAACTGGCCGCCCAGATCGGGGACAGCATCGAGACCTATGGCCGGTACCTGACTCTGCGCCACACCGTGATTTTCGGCGGGGTGAGCCAGTCCCACCAGGTCAAAGCCCTCAATCAGGGTGTGGACGTGGTGGTGGCCACGCCGGGCCGGCTGCTGGATTTGATGGAGCAGGGGTACGTCCACGCCGACAAGGTCGAGATGTTCGTGCTCGACGAAATGGACCGTATGCTCGACATGGGATTCATTCACGACATCAAACGGGTGTTGAAGAAGGTGCCCCAAGACCGTCAAACCCTGTTCTTCTCCGCGACCATGTCCAACCGGATCGAACAACTGGCGGGGACCATGGTGCGCAATCCCGTGCGGATCGCCATCACGCCGGAAGAGCCCGCGGTGGACCGCATCGCCCAGAAAGTCCTGTTCGTGGACAAACAGAACAAGCTGCCGCTGTTGGTATCCGTGCTGCACGGGGACGACGCCGGCAAGGTGATCGTGTTCACCCAGATGAAGCACGCCGCCAACAAGGTGGTCGATAAGCTGTCCGAGGCAGGCGTCCGCGCCGCGGCGATTCACGGCAATAAAAGCCAGGCCGCCCGCACGCGGGCTTTGGACGGCTTTAAGCGGGGCCGCTATCAGGTGTTGGTCGCGACCGACGTCGCTTCCCGCGGCATCGACGTGGACGACGTGACCCACGTGGTGAATTTCGACATGCCGGTGGAGGCGGAGACCTACGTGCACCGCATTGGACGGACCGCCCGGGCCGGAGCCGAGGGCGACGCCGTGTCCTTCTGTTCGCCCGAAGACCGGGCCTACCTTCGCGCGGTGGAAAAACTGCTGGGAGAGGCCGTGCCCGCCGATCTGGAGCATGAATACCACAGCGACGAGGCCCGATTCTCCACCCTTAAACCGCCCACGCCCGGTGGACGGGGACGTGGGCGGTTTAAGGGTGGA
>Ga0194136_1000319_pt1 | contig 25960 bp, 24 predicted proteins | sample TARM_MetaG_T3A_1_FD_134023 | JGI IMG/M metagenome (GOLD analysis project Ga0194136, IMG submission 134023) | Freshwater microbial communities from Pennsylvania, USA, analyzing microbe dynamics in response to fracking - TARM_MetaG_T3A_14 (version 2) | ecosystem: Environmental > Aquatic >...
ATTAATGCCTCATTTACATATATCTTTACAATCTGGTGATAATAAGATATTATCTTTGATGAAAAGAAAATATACAAGAGAAGATATAATAGAAGTACTGAATAAGTTGAGAAAAGAAGTTCCTAATATAGAGTTTACTGGAGATGTTATTGTAGGCTTTCCTCAAGAACAAGAAGAAAATTATATTAATACATATAATTTAATTAAAGAAATTGATTTTTCAGATTTACATATTTTTCAATATTCAGACAGAGAAAATACTTTGGCTTCTACCTATACAGGAAAAATTTCTAGTGCTATAAAAAAACTAAGAGCAGATGACTTGGAAAAACTAAGACTAGAATCATATGAAAATATCAGAAAAAAATATATTGAACAGGAAATAGATGTTTTAATAGAAGAAGTAAAAGGTATAAAAGCTTATGGATATACAGAAAATTATATTAAGGTAGAAGTGAATAATTATTCAATGAAAACAAATAAAATTCTGAAAGTAAAATTAAATAACTTGGTAAAGGGGATGCTTACTAGTGAGTATAAAAATTAACAGACAAAAAAGAAAAATGAAATTAGCATTTGTAAGTTTTATCGCATTAGTTTTTTTATTGTTTTTTGTAACGAAACTTTTAGATAAGAAAACTGAAGTTGACTTAGAAAGATATTTATTAATAGGCAAAGAAAATATTTTTGTTATTTATGGAAATAAATTGGCACTAAGAATACCAGAAGAAACATATATTGGTGATAAAAGTGTGGATTCTTATGTAAAAGATGGTTTGTACAGCGAATTATATCAAAGGGTAAATAGTATATTTCCAGAAGAAATAGAAGGCTATATAGTAGCAGGAAAAAGGAGTAAATATGTACTTGATTCAGAGCATTCAGTGAACATTCCTTTGATAAATAAAGATGGTAAAAACTATATACTTACTTCAGGTTTAAATGAAGTATTTTTAAAATTATTCTATGATGAAGAAATTAAAAGTCAAAGGGTAGAAAATATTATGGTTGATATATTAAATGCCAATGGTAGAAGTGGATATGCAGGTAAAGTTTCTAAAAAAATAGAGGACGAATTTGCTTATAAATCCAATACAGGAAATCACCAAAAATTAACAGATTATACTTATATAATTCCTAATAATATAAGCGAAAATCAGCTGAAAGAATTAATTGTTCTATTAGATGAAAAATATATTCGTATAGAGGAAAAAGGTGCTTTACCTACTCTTGCAAATGTAGTTTTAATTTTAGGAAGAGAAACAGATAATCTGCTAAATACTTTTGTATATAAATATAATGAATTTGATACAGAAAATTATAATTTTTTAAGAGAAAATGGATATAAAAATGTTAGAAGGCTTAAGGCTGATAAAGAAATAGACAAAAGTTTTATAGAATATAAGACAGAAGATTATTACATAGCGTATAAGATGTCTAAATTGCTTAATATAGATAATTTGCTAGAAAATAATGACTTAGAGAATAGAATAAATGTCTATATAAAATAATTGGAGGATATATGAATAAAAAATTAGAGACTATGGTAGAAGTTTTAGAAGGATTAAAAGGAGAAGAAGTTTTAATTTTAGATTTTGATGGTAAAAGTTCTTTATGTGATTATACTTTGATTTGTACAGCAAGATCAGATAGAAATGCCAAAGCAATGGCAGATGAGCTACATAGAGTTTTAAAAGAGGAAAATATAGATAGAATAGGTATAGAAGGATATGATGATGGTAATTGGATATTAGTAGATTACGATAATATATTAGTTCATATTCTTTTAAAGGACGTCAGAGAATACTATAAGTTAGAAGAATTATGGAGTTATACAAAAGAAAAATATAAAGGGAATAAATGGATTTACTAGTTATATTATTACTTGTTTTTATAGAAACAAGTGTCTATGTAGATTTTCCGTATAATGTGGTATCAATTAGTGTTATAGGTTATCTAACTTCAAAGTATGAATTAATGGCTTTACCTTATGGAATTATAGTAGGTTTTTTAGTAGGTTTATCAGGTCATCATATACAAAAACCAATAATATTTTTTGTGGTTTTCATAGTAATTATGAATGAAGTATTTAAGTATTTTTTGTTTGAAAAAATAAATTTGGTTTTTATTACTTTAATAGAAGTATTTTTATATTTGTCATATATATATATATTTGAATTCCCTACAATTTATTTAAGTAATATTATAAAGGAAATTTTATTTGTTTTTGCAATGAACTATATACTTTACAGATCTGAAAGGTAGCATCAATGAAAAGAAAAAATATAAATATAAAATTAGGTAGAGATTTTAGCTCTAGAATACTTATTTTTAAAATCTTTATAATTTTTGCTTATGTACTTTTATTAATGCGTTTAATGTACATTCAAATATATAAGGGTGAGTACTATAGTAAGTTGTCTCAAAATAATAGAGTAAGAATAAGACGTATTGACGCACCTAGAGGAAAAATATATGATAGAAATGGGATTCTTTTAGCTACTAATGTTGCTGGATATAGACTAGCTTATTTAAATGGTAGGATATATAATGATGAAATATTAGCGAGTATCTCAGATTTAATTGGTTTGGATAAAGATTTGATAGAAACACGTATAAAAAATGGTGAAATACATAGATTTACAGGGGAAAATATATTAATAGATGACCTAGAAATGGAAAAGGCACATAAAATAATGGAGCAATTATTAGATTATCCTTATTTAAGTGTAATGCCCTATTCAAAAAGGCATTATGTGTATGATGACTTTGCATCACAAACTTTGGGATATGTAAAACCCATTACAAGAGAAGAATACGAAAGATTAAAAGATAAAGGTTATACTCAAAGAAGTATAATAGGTAAAAGTGGTATTGAAAGAAAATATGATGAAATGTTTCAAGGTAAAGATGGATATGAATATATAGAAGTTAACGCTTATAATAGAATAGTAAAGAATATAAGTAATGTAGAAGCGGTAGAAGGCTCTAATATATATTTGACAATTGACTATAAACTACAAAAACACATGACTGATATTTATAAGGAAAGAAATAAAACTGGTAGTTTTATAGCCATGAATGCTAAGACAGGTGAAATTATAACTATTTTAAGTAGCCCAGAATATTCATTAAATAAATTTTCATCTAGATTTACCAATGAAGAATGGGATGCTATTGTAAATGATCCTAAGAAACCTTTATTAAACAGAACAATAACTTCTGTATTTGCTCCAGGTTCGGTATTCAAGGTAATACCAGCCATGGCTTTTTTAGAGTCTGGAATAGACCCAGAAGAAGAATTCTTTGATCCAGGATATTACAAAATAGGAAATTATACATATCGTTCTTGGAGAAGATGGGGACATGGTAATGTAAATTTGAATAAGTCTTTAATGGAATCAGCTAATGTTTACTATTATAATTTAGCAGATAAAATAGGACATGAGAAAATATTAGAAGTTGCTGATAATATGGGCATAGGAAAATTAACAGGAATAGATTTAAATGAAGAAAGACCAGGTTTATTGCCTAGTGACCAGTGGAAGAGAAATAGGCTAGGAGAAAGATGGTATAGAGGGGATACAATGAACCTTACAATTGGTCAAGGAGGTTTACAAGTAACTTCTTTACAAATTTTAAATTTATATGCCATTTTTGCCAATAGGGGTATTAGCTATAGGCCTTTTTTAGTAAAAGAAATTGTTGATAGTAGAGGAAATATTAAAAAAACTGAACCTGAAATATTAACAAAATATAAGGGGAAAACTGAATATTTTGATTTGATAAACAAGGGGCTTTTATCAGTTGTTGAAGGAAAAACTGGAACGGGAAGAGTAATGAGAACAGAAAATGTAAGGGTAGCAGCTAAAACAGGTTCAGCTCAAAATCAAGGAGAATTAACCCACGCATGGGTAGCTGGCTTTTTCCCATATGAAGATCCAGAGATAGTTTTTGTAGCCTTTGTAGAAGAAGGTGGAGGTGGTAGTGGAGTTGCAGCTCCAATTGCTAAAGAATTTGTAGATAAATATATTGAGTTGTACATGGAAAAAAACTAAAGGGGTGACTCACTTTGTTAAAGGCTATTAAAGAAGGAATTTTAATCGAAGGAGACATTGAAAAAGAAATAGATGAATTAGATGAAAAAATAAATAATACAGATTTTTTTCAAGAAGGAACAGATTTTTTATTATTTTCAGAAAATAAAAAATACTATAATATCTTGAAATCAATAGTAGAAAGATATAATCATAATCTCTATTTGTTAAAAAAACAAGAAAGTTTGATTAATGAGGATAAAGAGACCTTAGTTATAAAAAAAAGAGTAAGGTCAGGACAAAAAATAGAACATGATGGAGACATACTTTTGTTATCAGATTTAGCACCAGGAGGATATATTAGTGCCACAGGAAATATATATATTATTGGTACAGCTAAGGGTGATATACATGCAGGAATATTAGGAAAAAAAACAGCTAAAATTTTTGCCAATAATATGTGTGTAAACTATATAAGGATAGCAGATGTAATAGGAAAAAATCCAGATTTAATCAATAGAAAGAAAAAGCATCCAGAACTTGCTTTTGTTAATGAAGATGGTGTAATAGAGCTAGAAGAAATATCAAGAGAGGCTCTAGAAAAATATGATGATCAAAAAAAGGAAATACAACACTTCAAAAAAAACTTGTTAAAAAAACTCTTTAGTAAAAGCTAACTTTATTATTGGAGGATGAATATTGTCGATAATAAGGGTATAACTCGTTCATTTTAAATAAGAAGAACGGAGGAAAAATGTTAAAAAAAATATTAGCTAGTATAAAAAATGAAGAAGATAAGAGTGAAGGTGTTAGTAAGGAAGTTAAAAAAAATGAAAAAAATGTAAAAGAACTTGAGAAAAAAGTTCCAAAAGCAAAAAAAGAAGAAAAAGTATATGTTATCCCACTTGGTGGAATAGAAGAAGTTGGTAAGAACATGACTTTGATTCAATATAGAGATGAAATAATAATAATTGATGCAGGACTTACTTTTCCAGATGATGATTTATTAGGGATTGACTTGGTTATACCTGATTATAGTTATTTAGAGAGCAATGTTGATAAAATAAAAGGTGTATTAATAACTCATGGGCATGAAGATCATATAGGTGGTTTATCATATCTTATGAATACATTAAAAAAAGATATGACAATATATGGAGCTAAACTTAGTTTAGCACTGGCACAAAATAAGCTCGATGGTAACATTCCAAATACTATAAAGGCACATATGCGTGAAGTAGTAGGAAGAGAAAAAATTAAAATAGGAAAATATTTTGAAGTTGAATTTATTAGAGTGACTCACTCTATAGCAGATGCATATTCTATAGCTGTAAAAACACCAGCAGGAACAATACTTCATACAGGAGATTTCAAGGTTGATTTGACTCCTGTAGATGGAATTGGAATGGATTTTCAAAGGTTAGCTGCACTAGGAGAAGAGGGCGTAGATTTACTACTCTCTGACAGTACAAATGCAGAAATACCGGGCTTTACTCCAAGTGAACGTAGTGTAGGAGATGCCCTTAAAGTAGAATTTGATAAGGCAGATGGAAGAATCATTATAGCTGCATTTGCTTCGCATATTCATAGATTACAACAAATAGTGGATATAGCCCATAATGCAGGTAGGAAAATTGCAATTGATGGTAGAAGTATGATTAGAGTTTTTGAAATTGCAACTGAATTAGGATATTTAAAAGTAGCTCCTAATACAATGGTTAGTCTAAAGGATGTAGAGAATTTAGAAGATAAAAAAGTAGTTATTTTATGTACGGGAACTCAAGGAGAGCCGATGGCAGCTCTTAGTAGAATAGCTAAAAAAATGCATAAGCATATAAAAATAAAAGAGGGCGACACAGTACTTATATCAGCTACTCCTATTCCAGGGAATGAAAAAGCTGTAACTAATAATATTAATAAATTACTTAAGCACGAAGCAGAAGTTGTTTTTCAAAAAATAACAGGAATACATGTTTCAGGTCATGGTAGTAAAGATGAGCAAAAATTATTTATTAATTTAGTTAAACCTAAATTTTTTATGCCTGTACATGGTGAATTTAAAATGCTAAAAGCACATAAGCAATCGGCTATGGAATGTGGTATACCAGAGGAAAATATAGTTATTACATCTAATGGAGCAAAAGTAGAATTAACAAAAAGCTCTTGCAAAATAAGTGGGAAAGTTCCTTCTGGAGAAACTTTAGTTGATGGACTAGGTGTTGGAGATGTAGGTAATATCGTTCTTAGAGATAGGCAACATTTGGCACAAGATGGGATTGTTATAGTAGTAATGACTATTGACAAAAGTAATGGAAAAATTATTGCAGGACCTGATATAATTACAAGAGGCTTTGTATATTCTAGAGAATCAGAAAATTTGTTGAATGAGGCAGTAAGTAAAATTAAAATAGAGTTAAGTAAATATGAAGGTAAGGGTACTACTGAATGGGCAATATTAAAAGGGAGTATTAAAGATACTGCTAGTAAATATTTGTATGAAAAAACTAAAAGAAACCCAATAATATTACCAATAATAATGGAGGTATAAATGTTAAACAGTAAGCAAAGAGCTTTTTTAAAAAAAGAAGCTCATAAGTTAGAAGCAATAATTAGAGTAGGTAAAGATGGATTAACAGATAATTTAGCAGAAAATCTAAATAATGCAATTCATTCAAGAGAACTTGTAAAGGTAAAAGTTTTGCAAAATTTAGAAGCAGACAAAAACGAAGTTAGAGAAATTGCAGAAAAATTGGCAGAAAAAATAGAAGGAGAAATTGTAGAGATAATTGGTCGTATTATTATTTTATATAAAGAAAACACTGAAAAATCTGTAGTTTCAAATTTGATAAAAAATATTAAATAAAACAGAGTATAACTCTGTTTTATCCTTATTGATTTTTTAATAAATACATTTTTGTTGAATGATTTTTAAAAACTATGTTTTAATTTGAAATTTTTCATAATGTAAATAATAAAGTGAAAAGGGGATAAGATGGGACAAGGTTTTATTTTTGGAAATAAAATTTTAGATGTAGTTTTTGTATCTGCGTTTTTAGCACAATTTTGGAAGGTTGTAAGCCCAATTTTTAAAGGACAAGGTTTAAAGTGGAATAGACTTTTTGCAACTGGAGGGATGCCTAGTTCACATTCTTCAACAGTTACCTCCTTAGCTACCTGTATTTTTATTATAGAAGGACATAAATCAATACCTTTTGCAATAACAATGATTTTAGCAGGAATAACTATGTATGATGCAGCTGGAGTTAGAAGAGCAGCTGGAAGGCATGCAAATATATTGAATACACTTTTAGAAATTATCAAAGATAAAGACAATTTAAAATTCAAACATACTCATTTGAAAGAGCTATTAGGGCATGAACCTGCAGAAGTTTTTGCAGGAGCAGTACTAGGAGTTATAGTTGCTTTTGCTATGAAAACTTACTTGATTGGGTAGTATGGAGAAATAATTATGAAGATAGATGTAAATATAAAAGAAAAAAATATCCAAGAATTAAAAATTCTTGCAGAAGAAATAAGAAAATTTTTGATAAAGACAGTAAGCAAAACAGGAGGGCATCTTGGACCTAATTTAGGTGTAATAGAATTAACAATAGCTCTACATGTAGTTTTTGATTCTCCAAAAGACAAGATGTTTTGGGATGTAGGTCATCAATCATATGTTCATAAAATATTAACTGGCAGACTTGATAAATTTCATACCCTAAGACAAAAAAATGGGATTGGACCTTTTACCAGTAGAGAAGAGAGTAAACATGATCATTTTATAAGTGGCCATGCAGGAAATGCTTTATCTGCTGCATTAGGCACTGCTATGGCTGATTTTAAAGATAATAAAAGTATTGCAGTAATAGGTGATGCATCTATTGCAAACGGAGTGTCTTTAGAAGCTATAAATCATATTTCTAGTTTGAAGCCAGAAAATTTAGTTGTAATATTAAATGATAATGAAATGTCAATAGGTAAAAATGTAGGACTTTTATCAAGAGCTTTTAGAAAGATTATGAACACAAGTTTATATAATGAAATAAAATATGATATAGAAGGTGCTATTAGAAAAGGTACCATTGGAAATCATATGGCGGACTTAATATCTAGAATTGAAAAATCTGTAAAAGGATTTGTAAGTCCAAGTAGTATTTTAGAAACAATAGGTTTTGATTATATAGGACCAATAGATGGGCATAATATTCAGTTGCTAATTGATACTCTTAAGTTTTCTAAAAATCATAAAAAACCAATTCTTATTCATATAAAAACCATTAAAGGCAGAGGATATAAACCTGCAGAAGATAACATGGAAAAATTTCATGGTATATCTCCTTTTGACATTGAAACAGGTAAAACAAATTTAAGTCAAAAATCTTATTCAGAAAATATAGGAGAAACTCTTATAAATTTGAGAAAAAAAGATGAAAATTTAGTAGCTATTTCTGCTGCCATGGTAAAAGGCACAGGTCTAGATAAATTTTTTGAACTTTTTCCTGAAAGTTCTTATGATGTAGGCATTGCAGAAGCTCACGCAGTTACATTTGGAACTGCTTTGGCACTTATGGGCAAAAAAGTTTTTATTGATATTTATTCTACTTTTTTACAAAGAGCATATGATCAATTAATACATGATGTCTCAATACAAAATGCACCTGTAAAGTTTATTTTAGATAGGGCTGGAATCGTAGGAGAAGATGGAAAAACACATCACGGAGTCTTTGATATTAATTATTTATTAACTATTCCAAATATGATTGTTATAGCACCAACAGGTTGTAAGGAATTGGTAGAAGCAATAGAGTTTGCTTATAATTATAATGATGGACCGATAGCCATTAGAGTGAATAAGGGAGGATGCTTTAATATTCCTAATAAACCTAGATTGGAACTTGCTAAATGGTACGAATATAAAAAAGGTTCAATACATTTATTAATAGCTACAGGAAGTATGTTAGAAGAATTAGTTAATATAGAAGAAGACTTAGAAGGCTTTACAATTGTTTCAGCACCATTTATTAATCCCTTGGATGAAAAATATATTTTAGATAATTTTGAAAAATATGATAAAATAACTGTGCTAGAAGAAGGAAACATAAATAGTGGATTTGGAAGCAAAATATTAGAATTTATGAATGACAACGGCATATATAAGGGCGTAAATAGAATAGGCTTGAAACAAGGATTTATTCCTCACGGTTCTAGAGACCAATTAATGAAAGAATATTCCTTAAGAGGGGAAGGGCTTATTAAAGCAATAAAAGAAGGGAGATAGAGTGCGACAAGAAGATAGAACCAAACTTTTTATAAATGGTTTGTTGCTACATCCTATCATACAAAAATTAAAGTTAGTAGATGACAAGGGGATTACAGTATCTGCACATACATATGATGTACTAAAGGTTTCTATAAAGTTAATAAAAAAAAGATATAAAACTTTAGAAGAAGCAAGTGAGGAACTGGATTTTTTTAGCATAGTAGCAGGTGTTATACTGCACGATAGTACAAAAGCAACCTTAAGGTTAAATGGAGAGCAACTAAGTCATAGTATTGTTATGAAAAAGCATCCTAAAATAGTTGAGAAAGAAGCTAGAAAAATTTTGGCTGATGTAGAAGAATTTACCAAGTTTAGGCTACAAGAAAGTATTAAAAACTCTATAGTACATATTATTTTGTCACATCATGGTAAGTGGGGAAGTGTAACACCAGTTAGCCAAGAAGCAAAAATAGTACATGAAGCAGATAAATATAGTGCTACTTATCATAGAGTGACACCTATTGGAGCAAAACAAATAGTAAAACTTATGGATGAAGGATTTAGAAAAGATGAAATACTAAAAATAACAGGTCAAACTAATGGTATAATAGAGGATAGATTAAAAAAATCTAAAAATGAGTTAGGAGTTAGAAGTAATAGAGAACTTTTAAATTATTATAGAAAAAATGGTTATGTACCTGTTGGAGATGAGAGTTTTTCTAGAAGAATAAACGAAACAGAAAAACTAATAAAAAAAGTAGAGAAATTTGGATTTGAAGAATTAATGCTTAAAAATCCTCTCATGGACTATTTTTTTAATGAGGACATATTTGTATAATATAACAAGAGGATTTACCTTTTGTTATATTATATTTATTTTAAACATTTAAAAGACACTTAAATTTCTTATTATGTATAGTATATTAATATTATGCATAATAAGAAATTTACGTTTTATTTAGAGGAGAAAAAATGAAGGAAAGATTAGATATATTATTAGTAGAGAAGGGATTCTTTGAAACGAGAGAAAAAGCTAAAAGGGCAATAATGGCTGGTATAGTTATTGTTGCTAATAATAAAGTTGAAAAAGCGGGAACTTTAGTAGATACAGAATCAGATATAAGGATAAAGGGAGAACAATTAAAGTATGTAAGTCGTGGAGGGCTTAAATTAGAAAAAGCCATAGAAGTTTTTAATATTGATTTCTATGATAAAAGAATACTAGATATAGGTGCAAGTACAGGAGGGTTTACAGATTGTGCATTACAAAATGGAGCAAAATTTGTTTATGCATTAGATGTAGGAACAAATCAATTAGCTTATAAATTACGTGAAGACCTAAGAGTTAAGTCATTGGAAAATACTCATATTAAAGATTTAAATATAGTTATGCTAGATAATGAAAAAGTAGATTATATGGTAATGGATGTTAGTTTTATATCAATAACAAAAATAATCCCAAATTTAAAAGAATTTTTACAAGAAAATGGTAAATTGATGGCACTGATAAAGCCACAATTTGAAGTAGGGCGTGAAAATATTGATAAGGGTGGAATAGTAAAAGATTTCAATAAACACAAAATGGCTATAGAAAATATAAGAAAAATAGCAGTAGAAGCAGGCTTTTATCTTGAAAATTTAGATGTATCCCCAATAACAGGAACAAAAGGAAATATAGAGTATATTTCTTATTTTTCTTTAGATACACATAATAAGGAAATAGATACTGATGATATAATTCTTAGAGCAAAGGAACTAAAAAAAGGGAGGGCTTAAGCATGAGAAAAAAAATTAAGATATTAATACTGGTTTTAATACTTTCTTTAATAGGAATTACAGCTTATGGCAAAGCAAGTGAAGAAAAAAATAGAGAAATAAGGGAAAGAACAGGATTTTTGTCTAATTTAAATGAATTGGGGGAAATTTCTACAGTGATGGATATAATTTTGGAACAATTTGTATCTAGTGGCACAGAGGATAATGAACCATTGACAAAAAAAGATTTATTAGATGGTGCTTTAAAAGGTATGCTAGATAAATTAAATGACCCTTATAGTACTTATTTTACTAAAAGTGAAATGGAAGAATTTAATGAAGATATGTCAGGTAGATTTGCTGGGGTAGGAATGCAAATTAATAAAAAGACAGATGAATATTTAAATGTTGTTTCACCGATTGAAGGAACACCTGCTTTTAGAGCTGGAATTAAACCACATGATAAAATAATTGAGATTAATGGAGAATCAACAATAGGATTAACTACTCATGAATGCACTAAAATATTAAGAGGTGAACCTGGAACAAAGGTTAACTTAAAAATATATAGAGAGAGTAATAAAAGTACTTTTGAAGTAGAATTAGAAAGAGCAATTATTGAACTAAAATATGTAAGATATACTATGATAGATGATAAGATAGCAATTGTTAGATTAACGCAATTTGTGCAAAATGTAAGTACAGATTTGGCTATAGCAATTGAAGAATTAAAAAAACAAGGTATGGAGGCTATGATACTTGATTTAAGATTTAATCCAGGTGGTTCATTAGACGAAGCGATTAGGGTAGCTTCATTATTTATACCTAAAGGAAATATTGTAAGTGTAAGAGGTAGAAGCGGAGAAAGTATATTTTATGATAGAGTAGGGAAATATGTTGGTGACTTTCCTATGGCTATTTTGATAAATGGTGGTTCAGCAAGTGCAAGCGAAATAGTAGCTGGTGCAATAAAAGACCATAAAAGAGGAATCTTAGTTGGAGAAAAAACTTTTGGAAAGGGCTCTGTACAAAATGTAATACCTTTAATGAGTGGAGGAGGAGCTAAGATAACCATAGCTAAGTACTATACTCCAAATAATGTGGATATAAATAAAAAAGGAGTTCAACCTGATATACTAGTTGAAGAAGAAGATGCTTATTTATTCTTTGATGGCTTTATCACAAATATAGACCAAGAAGCTAAAGAAGAAAATAAGGAAGAACTTATTAATTTGATAGGTGAAATAAAAGGTGAAGAAAAGAAAGAAGAATTAAAAACAAAAGAAGATATACAGAAAAAAACAGCAGAAAATATTCTTAGAGGAATATTAATGTACAAAAATTAGAAAGGTGAAAATATGTTGTATATAGTAGCAACACCAATAGGAAATTTAGAAGATATGACTTTTAGAGCAGTAAGGACTCTAAAGGAAGTAGATTATATTTTTGCTGAAGATACAAGAGTAACAAAAAAGTTACTAAATCATTATGAAATAGATACAGTTATATATAGATATGATGAGCATACTAAAATTCATCAAATAGAAAATATAATTAATCTTCTAAAAGAAGATAAAAATATAGCCCTTGTAACTGATGCAGGAACACCTTGCATCAGTGATCCTGGCTATGAAATAGTAGAAAGAGCTTTAAAAGAAGGAATAAAAGTAAGCCCAATTCCAGGAGCAAGTTCCATGGTAGCAGCAGCTTCTGTTTCTGGGATTAGCATGAGAAGAATGGCTTATGAAGGTTTCTTACCTAAGAAAAAAGGTAGACAAACTTTACTGAAAAAGCTAGTAGAAGAGGAAAGAAGTATAATAATATTTGAATCTCCTCATAGAATAGAAAAAACTCTTGTTGAGTTAAAAGAATACTTAGGAGATAGGGAAGTTGCAATTTGTAGAGAAATTACAAAACTCTATGAAGAAATAATATCAGGAACAATAAGCGAAGTTTTAGAAAAGTTAGAAGGTAGAACAATTAAGGGTGAAATAGTCCTAATTGTAAAAGAGAGGAATTAAATTTTATGGGAATGACAAAAATAAACTGGTATCCAGGGCATATGAAAAAAACTAAGGAAATGATACAAGAAAGTATGCAAATTATTGATATCGTTTTAGAAATAGTAGATGCACGTATACCGCTTAGTAGTAAAAATCCAGAAATAGAAAGATACGCTAAAAATACAAAGAGACTTATTTTACTAAATAAATGCGACTTAGTTACAAGTAATGAAATAAAAGCTTGGAAAGAATATTTTATAAATAAGCAATTAGCTGATGATGTATTGGCAATTAGTGCTGAAAAAGGAACAAATATTAAAGAATTATATAAAAAAATAGAAGAGTTAACTAAAGATAAAAAAGAGAAAATGTTGAAAAAAGGTCTTAGGAATGTAAGCATTAGACTAATGGTAGCAGGTATACCCAATGTAGGAAAATCAAAACTTATAAATAGAATAGCTGGGAAAAGTAAGGCAGGAGTAGGAAATAAACCAGGTTTTACTAAGGGAAAACAATGGATTAAGATAAAAGATGGTTTGGAATTACTAGATACTCCAGGAATTTTATGGCCTAGATTTGAGAATGAAGAAGTAGGCTTAAACTTAGCTATTTGTGGTTCTATAAAAGATGAAATATTACCTTTGGAAGAAGTGGCAATTGCCTTTATTGAAAAATTAAGAAAATTGAATAAATTTTATATTTTGAGTCAAATATATAAGATGGAAACAGCAGACTTGGAAGGTAGTGCAGAAGAGATTCTACACAGGTTTTGTGAGAAAAATCTATTTATGAAAAAAGATACATATCCAGATACTTTACAAGCTTCCTATAAAATTTTGAGAGACTATAGAGCTGGTAAAATGGGAAATTTTTCTATTGAACCAATACCACAGTAATATTAATTGAAATATACTTTATTTAAAAACATGTATAGTGCAAAGTGAATTCTTATTTTTAGTTGGAATTTTTATTCTTGATAAAAATCTAGAATTCTTTATCTAGGTATGCTACTATTATCTTCAACTTGATAGAGTAGGGAATTTAATAGTAGATATTTGATAAATAAAAAAACAAAATGGAGATTAAGATGCTTAGAAAAATAGGGAATAAAGAATTTGATTTTTCAAAGAAAACTTATACTATGGGAATTGTAAATATAACACCTGACTCTTTTTCAGATGGTGGAAAATATGATAAAATAGAAGAAGCACATAAAAGAATATTCAATATAATTGAAAATGGTGCCGATATTATAGATATAGGTGCTGAATCCAGTCGTCCAGGATCTAACCCTGTTGATGAGGTAGAAGAATGGAACAGATTAGAGCCTATATTATCAAAAATAGCAAGGAAAGCACCAGTTCCTATATCTATTGATACCTATAAAAGTTCTATTGCTGAAAAAGCTTTGGCAATGGGGATTGAAATAATTAATGATATTAGTGGCTTAAAAAAAGATGCTAAAATGGCAGAAATAATAGCTAGATATAGTGCTTATATTGTTATTATGCATATGAGGGGAAATCCAAAAGATATGCAGGAAAAACCATATTATGAGAATGTGGTAGAAGAAGTTATTCAAGAATTAAAAGAAAGTATTAAAATTGCTAAAGATGCTGGAATAGAAGATGAGAAAATCATTCTAGATCCAGGAATTGGCTTTGGAAAAAGGCATGAAGATAATCTAATATTACTAAATAATTTAGATAAAATAGTTAGTTTAGGATACCCAGTTCTTGTAGGTGCTTCTAGAAAAAGATTTATAGGAGATATACTAGAAAGTACAGTGGAAGATAGATTAGAAGGAAGCTTAGCTGTTGCTAGCTATAGTGCAATAAAAGGTGCAAATATAATGAGAGTACATGATGTGGCTGAAACAGTAAAAACTTTTAAAATAATAGATGCTATTTCTAATATTGGATAGATAAACAACTAGGAGGAAAAAATGAATAACCCTTATAACAAAAATAATAATGCTAATCCCTATGCACAATATAAAAATACCCAAATACAAACAGCAACACCAGGACAATTAATATTACTTCTATATGAGGGAGGAATAAGATTTTGCAAATTAGCAAAACTTAGTATAGAGGAAAACAATATTATGAATGCTAATAATTATATATTGAAAATACAAGATATAATTTCTGAATTAATGGCATCTTTGGATATTAAAAAAGGCGGAGAAATAGCTTCTAACTTATATAGTTTGTATGATTACATGTTAGAAAAACTCTTAGAAGCAAATCTTAAAAAAAATAAATTAGCGGTAGAAGAAGTCCAAAAATTATTAGAGGAATTGAGAGATTCTTGGAAAGTTGCTATCAAAAATACAGGTGGCTTAAAAAGTGGAGGAGTAACAGGAGGCATAGGAAATCGTGTATAAATATGCTGAAATTCAAAATTTGGCATTGGACTTATTGAACTTAGCAGAGGAAGAATACAATTATTTGCTTAAATTAGAAAATGAAGAAGAATATGAAGATAATTTTTTACATAAAAAGCAAGAATTAAGAAATATAATAGAAAATCTACTTATTGTTAAGGATTTAAATGAAAAAGATAAAAAAAATTTAAAAGAAATATTTATAAAGTGCCATAATCTAGAAGAAAAAATAGGTCTTTTGTATGAAGAAAAACTTCAATTAATTAGAGAAAACATGGCAAATATAAATAAGGAAAAAAAATTGAAAGAAGCTTATGCAAAAAGTGGAATGGACTTTAATTTAGATAATAGCTTGAAATAAACAGAACTTATATAGTATAATGATATAAAGAACCTTATAAAAGGGAGGTGTATCTCATGAAATTAACAGGGGCTTATGGAGGCTTACAATTAAATATAGATAAAGATGAAAAAATTAAAAATTTATCTAAATTGGACAAGGCTTTAAAAAAATCTGAAGGAGAAAAAGCAAGTTTTACAGGAGTAAATAAATTTGATGCTTTAACTATTCAGAACTTAGAGCAAACAAAATATTATCAAACAAAAATTTCTCAACATCAATATGCATATGAGACTTTAGAAGAATTAGAAAATTTTTTAGATAAAAATACAGGTGATTATGAAAATACTGCAGAATTAAAGCTTGAATTAGCTAGAATTTTAAACAGTCAAAATTTTCAAACAAATGAATTGTTAAGTGAATTTTCCCTAGATAATTTAATTTCTAAAAGTGAAGTAAATTCATTGGAAAAAGAAAAAATAATTAGAGATTTACTAATAAAAATAAAAGTTAAAAAAAATGGCCTTAGTGAAAGTATTAAATCTTATGAATCTGAAATTATGAAAATAAAATTAGCTCATGAAAATATTAAAGCTGCCAGCTCTAATATTAATGATTTTGATGAAATACCCAAAATGCTTGCAAGTATAAAAAGTGAAATAGAAAGTAAAGGTTTAGATGTTCAAAGTAAGGCATCTCAATCTAGAGTTATTAATATTTTGCAAGATTAAAAATATATTTTATTAAAAAATTAGCTTATCATGGCAGTCTTAAAAGGCTGCCAATTATATTTTTTATTTTTTTACAGAAAATTATACAATTATCAGTACCTTAATACATAAATAATCAAGTTAAAAATTGGTTAATCCAAATTTTTTATAAAATATTTAAATTAAAATTTTATTTGGAATAAAACTCCAAACGAAAGCAAAAATTAAGTTTATTTAAGGGAGGATCATATGTTTTTTTTTAAGAGAAAAGAAGAGAATGAAAAGAAAGGACAGGAACTAAAAAAAGAAAGTTCCAATGATGAAAAGGAAAAATTGTATAAAATTTTAAATGAAATGGAAGGTATGAAGAATAAGATTTATTCTGTGCTAAATGGCAATAAATATATAGATCAAAGCTTAATAGAAGGTATAAAAAATTCTTCGCTTATTTTAAAATCTATTGGGGAAAGTATTGATATTTCATTAGGAGAAATGGAAAATGTAGTGGGAGATATAGCTGACTCAACGTCTGAATCACAGAAATTAAATGAAATAGTTAATAAAACTAATTTGCTTATTAATGATGGAAATAAAGTTAATGAAAATTTATATGTTCAAATAGAAAAAACAGAAGAAATAATAGATGAGACTTTGGAAACAATAAAAAAATTAGAAGAAAATTCAGGGGCAATTAAATTATTTACAGAAAAAATTAATAATATATCTAGTCAGACTAATTTATTAGCATTAAATGCAGCTATAGAAGCAGCCAGAGCAGGAGAAGCAGGAAAAGGTTTTAGTATAGTAGCACAAGAAGTAAAAAAACTTTCTCAGTTAACTCAGGAAGCTGCGAAAGAAATAGAGGATGAATTAAATAAATTAGTAGGGGAAATTAAAGGCAGTTTAAAAAAGTCTGAAACAAGTAAATTAGTTTTAGGTGAAGGAATAGATTTAGTTAAGAAAACAAAGGATATATATTTTGATTTGAAAAAAATAGACAAGGAATTACAAGTAACTTCTAGCGAAATATATATGAAGTTAGATAAGGGAGCTAGAAGTGTATCAAATTTGGCTGAAAATATGGAAGAATTACAGGAAAGTTTAGCAGAAGTATCTAGGGAAATTAAAGGTTTAAATGAAAAAAATACAGATAAAAATAATTCTAAAGTATTGAAAGAAATAAATAATATATTTGAGGAGTTATTAGTAAAAAATTAATTTTATTATATAATTTGTGTAAGGGCAGTTTTGTGACTGCCTTTTATAATTCATTTGTAACTACTAAGGCATTTCCATACTTAATCACAAAGAAAATATTCCCTCTCAGTCACTACGTGACAGCTCTCCCATAGGGAGAGCCTTAAAATAAAAGAATATAAAAATTATTTTTTAGGTTTTTTTAGTGTTCTTTGTGTCTTTGAGCTGAAATTTTATATTAATGGATGAGTAGTTACATTTATTTAAAAACAAAAAAAATAAATTATAAATGTGAAAACTAGTACAATCCTTGTAATATAAAGCTTTTTAAATAAAAATGACTTAAATGTGTTTTATAAGTGAATTTTATGTAAAAAAAAGGTTGACATTTATTTAAAATTAGGTTATAAATAGAGTATGCAAATGCAATCGCTTGCAAAGATTAAAAGAAGTATTGGAAACGATTTTATTTGTAAAAATTAGAATATAATTTGCTTTTAAATAAAAATAAATTAAGGAGGAAATATGAAGAAATTAATGATTTATGCCATTTCAGTATTGACAGTATTTTCATTAACTGCATGTGGTGGAAAAAAAGAAACTACAAAAACAGAAACTAAGAGTAGTCAAGAAGTTAAGGCAGAGGACGGTGCTAGACTAGTAGTTTGGGAATCATCAGGGGTAGAAGGAAATTTTATGGCAATGGCTGCTAAGAAATTCCAAGAAAAATACAATATACCAGTAAAATTTGAAGAAGTAGAGACTACAGATGCTTTAACAAGATTAGCACAAGATGGACCAGCAGGAGTAGGAGCAGATTTGTTTGTATTCCCTCATGATAGAATAGGTGAAGGAATATCAGCAGGGCTTATAATGGAAAATTTAGTTTCTGGTGACAGAGTAAAAAGAGATTTCATGGATGCAGCAGCAGTAGCATCGACTAGAGATAATAAAGTATATGCATGGCCTTTAGCAATAGAAACTTATGCAATGTTTTACAATAAAAATGTTTTACCAAAAGGACCAGAAACTTTTGAAGAGTTAATAGAATTTGGTAAGAAATTTACAAATAAAAGAACTAACCACTATGGAATATTTTGGGAAGTAGGAAATGCATATTTCGGGCACGCTTTCTTAGCAATGGATGGTGGATATGTTTTCGGAAGTAATGGAACCGATGCAAATAATGTTGGGATTAATAATGCAGGAGCAATTAGAGGAATAGAAAACATGAGAAAATTAAGAGAAATCTCTGTTGATAATTCTGGAGACGTAAGTTATGCAGCAATGATGGGATTATTCCAAGAAGGTAAAGTAGCTACAATGATTAACGGACCTTGGGCAATTGGAGATTTAGTTAAAGCTAATACAAACTTCGGAATCGTTCCACTACCAACTTTTGGAGGGAATCACTTAAATTCTTTCTCTGGTGTAAGATTAGCAGGAGTTAGTACTTATAGTAAATATCCAAGAGCAGCACAATTATTTGCACAATTTATAACTTCAGATGAAATGTTGTTGGAAAGATATAAAATGACAGGTCAAATTCCACCAGTTAAATCACTACTAAATGTTGATGAAATTGCTAAAAATGATAATGTAAGACCATTCTTACAACAGGCACAGTATGCTACACCAATGCCAGGAATACCTGAAATGAAGTATTACTGGAATCCAGTAGGAGCAGCTTTAGCAGAATCTTGGGATGGTAAAATTACTCCAAAAGATGCTTTGGATAGAGCAGCAAAAACAATGAAAGAAGCAATATCAATTAACAAATAATAAAAGTCAATTAAATAGATTCACCTTTAGTAAAGTTTATCTAATAGCTACTTTTGTAAAACTCCTAATGTAAGTGGGGTAAGTAAAAAGAGTTAAGCATATAGATAAAAAATGAATTTTAAAATTTTAGTTAGATGAAATATTCTACTAAAATGTAAAAATTCAGTTTATATTATGATGATTTTGGAGAGAGTTTTTATAAACTCTCTTCTAAAAAAATATGTAATTATAGAAAAAGGTTGACTCTTTGTGAGGGAGAGGGAAGAGCATGAAATATAGAAAAATATCAACAATTTTGTCTGGTTTATGCATGGGTCTTGGACAAATTTATAACAAGTCTTATATAAAAGGAATTTTATTTTTATTAGTTGGGATTAGTTTTATATTCAACATAGAAAATTATATGAATGGTATTTGGGGAATAGTAACTTTAGGAGAAACGCCACAGATGACAGAAGGTTTCACTGTTGTTCAAGGGGATGATTCAATTTTATTAATGCTAGAGGGACTAATAAAGATAATATTGCTTTTAGGTACAACAACTTTATATATCTATAATATATTAGATGCAAGACGTTTGGGCAAAATGAGAGATGAAGGAATAAGTTCAAAGGATAGTTTATATGCTTTTTACGATAGAAATTTTGTTAAAATAATGTTAACGCCAGCAGGACTAGGAACTATATTTTTTATAGTTTTGCCTATTGTTGCTACAATATTAGTAGCTTTTACAAATTACTCTGCTCCTAATAATTTACCACCAAGAAATTTGGTAGACTGGGTAGGTTTTGATAATTTTAAAAGATTAGTAGCTTTTAAAGCTTGGAGTAATACCTTTGCTAGATTGGGAATATGGACTATTATTTGGGCAAGTGCTTCTACCTTCTTAAATTTTAGTGCAGGACTTCTTTTAGCACTCTTAACAAATAAAAAAGGTATAAAATTTAAAGGAATGTGGAGAGGAATATTTATACTTCCTTATGCAATACCAGCATTTATATCGCTTTTAGTATTTAGAATATTATTTAGCGGAATCGGTCCAATAAACATGACTCTTGTTAATTTAGGTTTTGACAAAATACCATTTTTTACAGACCCTTTTGTAGCCAAGTTAACAGTACTATTAATAAATACTTGGGTAGGAGCACCTTATTTTATGATATTTATAGCAGGTTCTCTAACTAATATTTCTCCTACACTATACGAAGCAGCACAAATTGATGGAGCAACAAAATTTCAACAATTTAAAAATATTACAATGCCTATATTGTTATTCCAAATAGCACCAGTAATGATATTAACTTTTGCCTTTAACTTTAATAATTTTGGAGCAGTATACTTATTAACAGATGGAAATCCAATTAATTCAAGTTTAAGATTTGCAGGAGAAACAGATATACTTGTTACTTGGTTGTATAAATTAACTATCGACCATCAACAATATGGAATGGCAGCAGTTATATCAATAATTTTATTTGCCTTTGTAGCTTCAGTTTCTTTATATCAATTTAAAAGAACAAAATCGTTCACAGAGGAGGATATGCTGTAATGAATAGGAAAAAAGAAAAATCAATGAGTCCTAAATTATTAAATGGAATAGAAAACTTCTTAGTATATTCTTTATTAATACTAATATCAATAATAGTATTGTTTCCAGTATTTTGGATAGTAATGTCATCTTTCCAAGTTGGAACAACAATATATAGTTCATCATTAATACCACAGTCTTTTACTATAGAACATTATATAGATTTATTAACAAAAACAGATTATCCAATATGGTATAAAAATACTTTAAAAATAGCAACAATAAATATGTTTATTTCTGTAATACTAACTACTTTAACAGCATATACTTTTTCGAGATATGAATTTAAAGGTAGAAAAAATATGATGATGGGTATGCTTATATTACAAATGTTTCCTTCATTCTTAGCAATGACAGCAATATTTATTTTACTAAGAATGCTAGGATTAATAGATTCTCACTGGGGTCTAGTTATAGTATATGCAGCAGGACAAATACCTTACAACTCTTGGTTAGTTAAGGGTTACTTTAGTGGAATACCTAAATCACTAGATGAGGCAGCAAAAATAGATGGTGCAGGTCACTTAACTATATTTTGGAAAATAATACTACCTTTGGCAAAGCCTATTTTAGTATTAATTGCTTTAACGAATTTTACAGCTCCTTGGTTTGATTTTATCTTCCCAAAATTATTATTAAGAAGTCGTGGAAAATTTACTTTAGCAGTTGGTATCTTTGAATGGGTACAAACAAGAGCAGATAATAACTTTACAATGTTTGCCGCAGGTTCTATATTAGTTGCAATTCCTATATTAATATTATTTGTTTTCTTACAGAAACATATAGTAGAAGGTTTAACTCAAGGTGGAGTTAAGGATTAGGAAATATTAGTACAGAGTGCTTAGCAGTTTTTATAACTGCTAGGGGCTAAGTACTAATCAATTAGGAATTAGTATTTAGTAGTTAGGAATTTTTGTAGGGCGTTTGCCGGTGGAAAACCCTTTGAAATAAAAAAGCTTTTAAAACCTTTGCAACGAATAGAGCGAATGATGCAAATGGGAATAGAATTGAAAATTAAAAGCAATAAAAAAGATAAAATTTAGCCACGAATAAACACCAATAAACACTAATAATATTAAAATTAATCTGTGAAAATTATAGAGGCTACTGCATAAATTCAACTAAAGAGCTAAAGCTCTAAGTTTCATTCAATTCGATGCAAAAAGCTTTTAAAACCCTTGCAACGAATAGAACGAATTAAGCGAATAGGAAAAGAATTGAAAATGGACAATTATTTAAACAAGGAGGAAAAATGAATAAGCATGCAGTTTATCACAAGGCAAAATCAAACTTCTGTTATGCCTACAATGAAAATGAAATACACATAAGAATAAGAGTAGCCAAGGATGACTGCCAAAAGATAGTTCTTATCTATGGTGACAAGTATGAATGGCATAAGTCTCAAGAAGCAGAAATGAAATTAGATTTTAGTGACAAAGATTTTGATTATTTCTTTGTAAAGCTAGGAAACGTTTCAAAGAGATTTTCTTATTTTTTCAAAATTTATACTGAAAATAAGTCCTATATATTTACAGAATATGGCTTTATAGATAATTTTAAATCAGGAGATGAACATTCATTCTTATTCCATTATCCTTTTATGAATAAAGAAGATATACATGAAGTTCCAGAATGGGTTAAAGAAGCTGTGTTTTATCAAATTTTCCCTGATAGATTCGCTATAGGGAATAATCAAGGTAAATCAAAGGAACTTTGTAAATGGGCTTCAAAACCTAAGCATAATAGTTTTTATGGAGGAGACCTTAGAGGAATAATAGACAAGCTACCTTATTTGGAAGATTTGGGAATAAATGCAATTTATTTAACACCAATATTTAAATCTAGCTCCAACCACAAATATAATACTAATGATTATATGGAAATAGATTCTGATTTTGGAACAAAGGAAGATTTGAAGGAATTAGTAAATAAGGCACATGAAAAGGGAATGAAAATAGTACTTGATGCTGTATTTAATCATTCTGGAGAAGAATTCTTTGCCTTTAAGGATTTGTTAGAAAAACAAGAAGAATCACAATATAAAGATTGGTTTCATGTAAAGAAATTTCCAATAGATTTTGAAAAAATAGTGAAAATCAATAAGAAAAAAGGCTGGAAAGATTGGTATATAGATGACAAAACTGGAGAAGATATTTTACCTTACCATACTTTTGCACACACACCCTATATGCCAAAATTAAATACAGAAAACAAAGAACTAAAAGACTATCTATTAAAAGTAGCAAAATATTGGATTGAAGAATTTGATATTGATGGTTGGCGTTTAGATGTAGCAAATGAAGTTGACCATGGCTTTTGGAGGGATTTTAGGAAGGCAGTAAAAGAAGTAAAAAAAGATGCCTATATTGTAGGTGAAATATGGCATGATTCTAGTCCTTGGTTACAAGGTGACCAATATGACGCAGTAATGAACTATGCCTTTACCTACTCTTGTATTAGGTACTTTGCAAAAAACGAGATTAACACTAAGGCATTTAGAGAAATGCTTGCAGGAATACTTGTAAGATATAGCCAGCAAGTAAATGAGGTAATGTTAAACCTATTAGATTCCCATGATACAGCTAGGTTTTTAGATAAGAGTGATTTTGACTTAGAACAGTTGAAACTAGCTGAATTAATGATGTTTACCTTTGTAGGAGCACCAATGCTTTACTATGGTACTGAAATAGCTATGACAGGTGGAGATGACCCAGATTGTAGAAAGGCTATGATATGGGAAGATAAAAAATGGAATAAGGAACTTTTAGCATATATTAAAAAATTAATTGAAATTAGAAAAACAAACAAGGCTCTTAGCCATGGAGATATAAAACTTATAGAACATGATAAATTAATGATATTTGAAAGAACTTATGAAGACAGTAAAATTTTAGTAATAATTAATAATACTAAGGAAAATATAGAATTTATTTTACCTAAGGAATATTCAAATAAAAAGGACTTGCTAAGTGGTGAAAATGTAGGAAACGTTTCAGAGGTAGAAGGGCAGAGTGGAAGAATAATTAGTTAAAAATTAATAGTTAATAGTGAAAAGTTAAAAGGCAATTAAAAAGAAAAAAACTTAATCACAAAGAAAAGAGATAAAGAGATACACAAAGAAAGTAATTAAAAGGTAATAGTTAAGAATTAATAATTTTTGTAGGGTGTTTGCTGATGGTAAACCCTTTAAGAAATAAAAAAGCTTTAAAACGCTTGCAACGAATGTAGCGAATGACACGAATAGGAATAGAATTGAAAATTAAAAGTAATAAAAAAGATTGTCAATTGACAAAAGTAGGTTTATTTAAAATGATATATTTATTATATCTTTATCTAAAAGAGTATTTTAAAAATGCTTTGAAAAAATCAAAGCATAAAAAATAAATTAATAAAAAATGAAAGGGGAATAAAAATTATGAAATCAAAAAATGTTTTAAGATGGCTAAGCTGTATAGTATTAGCAGGAAGTATGTCACAAGCTGTTCAAGCAGAAGGATGGAATCTTGGAGGATATGTTAAAACTGGATATACATTAGATTCTGATTTGAGAAGTGTAAGCGTTGATGGTACAGATGGTTTTTTTAGAGGTAATTCTCAATTTTTAGGAAATACATTTGCTACTCCTGGAAATCAAGTAGAATTAACAGCAAATAGAAAATTTGAAGCTGAAAATGGAGCTACAGGAACTTTATATTTAAGAGCTGAATATGGAAACGGTACAGATTATGAGAATGTTCTTTATTCTTCAGGTGGTGGAGAGGGAGAAGATGGTCCGATATTTGAAGTAAAAGAAGCCTTTATTGAAATGGAAAAACTAGATTTCTTACCTGAAGGAGCTAAAATATGGGCAGGTAGAAGATTCTATGGTAGAAATTCAAGTGCTTTATCTGGTGAATTTTGGAAACAAACATCAGGAGTAGGAGTAGGTTATGATGCTGGTAAATTTGCAGTAGCTTTTGTTGGGGTAGACCCAGATGGAGCAAAAACAAATAAGACTGATGATAAGCAAACTACTTTTGCTTTAGATACTAGATATAGAGGTATAGAAGTTCCTGGTGGAAATTTAGAATTACAATTTAATTACTATATGAGACCAAGTGCTGAAGGAACAAAAAATGATGCTGATTCAGGTTTTGCAATAGGTTTAACATATAATATAAATGGTTGGTATGGATTAAATGGTTGGTCTCAAGCAGGGCTTGCTTATGGAAAAGGTCTTGGAGGTTTAGCTAAAGGTCTAAATTTTGGTAATTGGGTAACAACAGCTAATGAAGATGCTATGTCAATATATGCTACTACTTATGGTATGTGGAATGTAAATGATAAAGTTCAAATGGGAACTGAAGTAAGCTTACATATGGGTGAAGAAATTTATGGTTCTGGTTCGGATGGACTAACTAGATTTGGAATGAGTGCTAATCCAAGTTATAAAGTAAATAATAATTTAAGAATGACTTTAGAAGCTTCATTTGGATATGAAAAGGCAGAAGCATGGGGAGCAGATTTAACAACATTTGCTTTAACAGTTGCTCCAGTAATAACAATAAATAACGATTACTATGGTAGACCACAAATAAAACCATTTGTTACATATGTATCTCAAAGTAACGATGATCCTAAGTATAATAATTGGACATATGAACATGATGGTGAAAGTTCAGGAACATTCTTTGGTGTTCAAGCAGAAGTTTGGTTCTAATAAGTTTTTTAATTAAATAATATATAATTTTTTCATGCAACATCACTCTATAAATACATAAAAAAGGCAGGACTCCTCTCCTGTCTTTTTTAAATTTATAGGAAATTATACTTTTAAAAATAGGTAAATAAAATACCAAATATATAAAGTTTATTAATTTGTGACAAGTAAATTTGTTAAAAATAAAATTTATTGAA
>Ga0194136_1000320_pt1 | contig 25958 bp, 19 predicted proteins | sample TARM_MetaG_T3A_1_FD_134023 | JGI IMG/M metagenome (GOLD analysis project Ga0194136, IMG submission 134023) | Freshwater microbial communities from Pennsylvania, USA, analyzing microbe dynamics in response to fracking - TARM_MetaG_T3A_14 (version 2) | ecosystem: Environmental > Aquatic >...
CGTAGAAATCGCCTCGCAAGTAAAGAGATCTGATCGAAGATATCTGAGCGCTACAATCAGGCTCTGTCGAAGGACGCGGAGCCATCAACCGTCTCCGTCATCACGGGCGTCTCGCTAGTCGAGGACGCACTCGACATCCGAAGATGATCTCGGTGCCCCTCCAACGAGGCGGACTCCCGCAAATAACCGCGGCCCGTCGAACGGCCCGCCGACCGACAAGCATTCCTGGCCCGGCAGCAGACCGAGGTATCGAAGAATCAATCGCTCGAGTTCGTCGCGATGCTTTGAGATGACAAGGACGGGGACGCTTGGCCGAAATTCCGGAGGATCACCCCCCTCCCTTGTTACTGGGCAACGTAAACCGGAGAATTGCGCCCTGATCCCCGTTTGCAGATGCCCACAAATGGCCGCCGTGGGACTCAACAATACGCCGACTGATGGCTAATCCCATGCCAGTACCTTGCGCCTTTGTCGAGAAGAACGGCTTAAAAATGTGCTCAGGCTCGCCAGCCGGAAGTCCACAGCCAGTATCACTCACCGATATCAGCAATTGACCATCATGAGTCATCCCCGACTCCACCTTCAGTTCACCACCGGTCCCCTGCATGGCTTCGATGCCGTTTAACATCAAATTCATCAGCACTTGTTGTAGCTGGACGCGATCCGCCAACGCGTCGGGAACAGTTGAATCGAGCTCGTTCCGCAATAGGACGAGACAGCGTCTCGCAGCCGGGTCAAGGACACCGGTCATCTCTCGAACCAAAGCGTTGACGTTGACCAATTCCCGCTCTGATCTTCCATGACCATAGAGAGCGCGCACCCGCCCAATAATGTCAGTCGCGAACGATAAGCTCGTCATTACGGCCTCGGCGGCTGCGCGCGCTTCATTGATGTCAGGCGTATGTGCGAGCAGCCACTGTCTGCACGCCTTGGCATTAATGATTCCAGCCGCGATCGGCTGCTGTACTTCATGCGTTAGTGCCGCAGCTAACTCTCCCATCATGTTGACGCGATTCATCTGGGCAAGTTCATGACGCAATCGCTCGCGCTCGAGTTCCGCACGTCTGAAGTCGTCGATATCAGTCAAAATTCCGTACCATTTGAGAATCCTACCCTGCTCATCGTGCAGTGGCACCGCGCGCACGAGAAACCATCGGTAGTCACCCTCCGCACTACGATGACGCGCCTCGTTCTCGAATGGCTCGCCGCTTCTCATCGACTGCTGCCATTTGACGATATGTTCAGAAAGGTCATCCGAGTGAATCGCCGATTGCCAACCCGCGCCCGCCGTCTCCTCGACGGTCAATCCAGAGTACTTGACCCACCGGTGGTTTATCCAAATACCTCGTCCATCGGGCTCAGCCGTGAATGCTATTGAAGGTATTGTATCGATGATGCCGCGAAGCTCTGCTTCGCTCCGGCGCAACGCGTCCTCGGCTGCTCGCCGTGCGGCCCGATCGCTAGCCTCACGCAGCGCACGCTGAACAGCTGGGATGAGTCTCGACAGCCGGCTCTTCAACACATAGTCGGTGGCGCCGACTTTCAGAGCTTCAATAGCCGCTTCTTCGCCGAGAGTACCAGAAACGAAGATGAACGGTAGGCCGGGGTGGACACTCATCGCCAAATGCAATGCGGACAGTCCGTCGAACGACGGAAGCTTGTAGTCGGAGAGGATCAAGTCTGAGTTGCCGACATCTTGGAGCGCCGTCAAGAACTCCGCGCGGCTCTGGATACGGATCACATGACACCTAAAGTGCTCGGCAAGCAGCGCTTCGATCAGATCAGCGTCGTTTGGATCGTCCTCAAGCAGTAGGATTTTCACGGTCCGCGTACTCATAGGGCTTTCTTTGCACTTCCGGGGGGAGGCTGGTTCACGATCCCCCAGAACAATCCGAGTTCCTTAACCGCATCCACAAACTCGTGAAAATCGACTGGCTTGACCACGTATGCGTTTACACCAAGCTGGTAGCTATCCAACACGTCCTTTTCTTCGTGCGATGAGGTGAGCACGACCACCGGAATCATCTTGAATTGTTCGTCGGACCTAATCTTCTGCAATACCTCCAGACCGTTGACTTTCGGCAACTTCAGATCCAATAGGATCACTGCCGGATTGCCTTCGGCTCGCGAAGCAAAACCCTCTCGACGACAAAGATAGTCCAGCGCCTCCTTGCCATCTCGAGTGACAACAACCTCGTTGGCGAGCTTGTATTCGTCGAGAGCCGTGAACGTCAACTCAACGTCTCTCGGGTCATCGTCTACGATCAGAATTCGCCTGAGTTCGCGCATGATGCGTCTATCGCCCTTTCCACTGGACACTTTTCCCTTGGCAGCGAAACATAGAACGTCGCCCCACGATCAACCGCCCCTTCTGCGCGCACTGATCCGCCATGCCGCTGGGCGATACGCTGAACGGTTGCCAAGCCAATTCCTGTGCCTTCGAACTCGTCAGTCCGATGCAGGCGCTGAAACACCCCAAATAATTTTCCCGCGTATTCCATATCGAATCCAACACCATTGTCCTTCACATAGATCTCCACCGAAGTCGCACTCCCCTCCAATGCGCCCACTTCGATTCTCGCCGGCTTTCGAAGGCTCGAAAACTTTACTGCATTGGAAAGCAAGTTCAGCATGACTAGCTTTAGAAGTGAGCGGTCTCCATGGCAGGCGGGAAACGCGCCAACCTCCCAGTGGATGTCTCGGCCATTCGTCTGCTGCTTAACTTCCGCAATCGCTTCCGTGATCAACCCTTGTAGATCAACGGTAGCCATCCTGCTTTCCGTTCGCCCTATTCTGGAGAACGTCAAAAGGTCGTCGATCAAGCTGCCCATTCTCTTTCCAGCATCGAAGATCGTCTCGACATACTTCTGGCCTTTCTCGTCCAGCGAACTCGACGCATGTTTGCGTAATAATTCCGAAAACCCGACAAGATGACGCAGCGGCGCGCGGAGGTCGTGCGAAACGGAATAAGTAAACGACTCTAGCTCCTTGTTAGCCGCAGCCAGTTCCGACGCGCGCAACGTCAACTCCTGATTTAACCTACGTATCTCACCCTCCCGCCGCTGGCGCTGATCGAGCTCGATCTGGAGGCGGTCGCGCGCTTGACGAAGGCTTTCTTCGCTGCGTCGACGGACGCTGCTGAAGAACGTCACTGTTACTGCGGAAAGCACGAAGATCACGAAATAGGGCAAGTCTTGTCCAGATACGTAGAATGTATAGATTGGTTCGACAAACAGGTAGTTGAAGGTCGCTGCAGCTAACACAACGGCAACTGCAGCGGGACCACTGCCCGCGTACCAAGTGACGATTCCAATCGCGAGTACGAGAGCCGGCAGCTCTGCGTCACGCAAATCGTATGATTGCAGTACCAACGCGACAGCAGTCACAATAAGTATCGACGTGACGGCGAAGACATAACGCATGACTGACGACCTAGGCAGCCGAAAGTCTTTTATCTTATGTATCACTTCCGATCACCCACGGCACGCCGCGGCCACAAGATGTAAGCGCCGAGGCCTGAGCGACACCGATGATTGCGATCATTGCACACTTTGTGTCCTATCGCCTACTCGGCTAATTTGTCCCTCGGACGGCTTAGTGCGCAGTCCTGGTGTCAGCGCAAGCGCTTCAGCTCGGTAAACAATACATCAACAACAGGGATGACCGACTTCAAAGCGGCCACCTTATTTCCAAATCGCATGATCAGGACACTGCGCCACGGCATAGAGCGTAAGTTACGGCTCTGAGGTGATCGTCGTGTCTCTCTCGTCTATTCTCGGCACGTGTGCCGGATCGTAATCGAGGTGCAGCAATGTCTTGGATCAGTGAGCCGTGCGCGGCCCATATCGACCCTAGGATGGCGCACGCCGCCCGTTTCGTTGATTGAACCCACGCCGGATACCAAACAAGGCTCCTAGCTGAAATGCCTCGGGTCGATCGGCACTGCCGTGCCGACGACCTAGCCGAGGAGTATCCGCCCTACATCTGCTCCTGCGGGGCAAGCCTCAGCATTGTAGGTCATCGGAAAAATCACGGTCGAGCTAGTTCCCTGAGGTCCAGATTTCACGTCGATTGTTCCATGTAAGCGAGAGACAAGAGCTGCAACGATCCGCAGTCCTCGGCCAGGCACAGCGCCTGGATGAGCCACGCCATTGTCACTGATCCGGCATGCGATCATGTTACTCGTCGTGAACAGTTCCAGATCGATTTTACCCGTACCGCTCAGGAACGCGTGCCGCGCAGAATTCGTAATTAGCTCAAACACGATCATTCCCAATAGCCAGCAACGTTCGGAAGTGATCCACACGGGACAGAGAGACAATGCCAGCTCAATCTTCCGGCTCTCAAGCTTCGAACGACAGAGAGCCTTACACAGCTTTTGAAGGTAGCTCGTCAGTTCGACAGTCGTGCTGCACTCCGGCATCTGCAACGAGTGATGGACACTAGCGTAGCCTTGAAGCCGATCCTGCACGGCAGCAAGCGTCGCTTGCACCTCACTGTTTTGACTACGCTTTGCCGCGAGCGAAATAAGACTGATGGCTGACGACAACTCATTGTTTATTCGGTGACTGAACTCGCGCAGTAGCAGATGGTCCGATACGGATCCGTTCTCAGGACGCGCAACTCTCGCCGAGCCGGTTTGCTCACCAAACCCCATCTAATCACCTCTTCACGTTCTAAATCGGTCAACGATCGTGCGGCCAACTGCCGCTCGACCCCTTGGTGCGCATCCAAGGGTGGGTTTCTATAGCAAGGCGTCATTTCTCGGTCTTTCCAAGGGCGAGACGCAATTCCGCGATTGCACGTCCACACCTTTGGCGATCGCTACCAAAGCGGGGCAACCCGCGACGGCTTAGTGGGTGCGGCCAAGTATCGGGTCCCTAGCGACAATGCCATTCGCCTGACGAAAGCCTCAGCGCAAGACCGCGCCACAATGCTAAACTGACTGCGATCACTAGCTCAGCTCCTGCGCGGGATATGCTGTAGTATGAGGCCGAAAAATATCGCTCGCGATTTCCGCACCCCAAATTCGGAGCTACCTAGTAGCCCCGCCAACCACGCAGCTAGGCGCGCTCAACTCTAGAATTGAGCGGCACTACGGACGAAAGGTCACAAGCGTGACGATCAAAAGTTTGATGTAGCCAATGAAGCTGGGTGCTGAGGCCATATTATGCGTGAGTCGAGATCCACCTGACTGCTGATAGAAGGCCAATCATGCGAGTTCAATAGTTCCAGTCGGATGTGAAATACTCTCCATGCGATCCAATATAGACAAGACGATGAGGGCTACCCCCAGCCCTTTGCCAGGCTCGAACGCGCTTCCTCCCACCGTCGAGCCGACTGGGCCGTCCGCTCCCCCCCAGCGGGCGGCCCATTTTTTGGCCAACCGCTTGATCGGCATTTGCCGTGTCGGCAGCGACCTTCGTAAGCGAATGTGGGACTCTCTCCAGGCTACGCATTATTTAGTTCCGTTCCTCTAACCCGCGAAGCCTACCTGTCAAGTTGAGGAGTCCTCAGGACTCTGCTCGCTGCCTCTCAATGCGTCCCCTATGTATTCCGGACCGCCAGAGGACGAATCCTTTGCAGCTATTGTGGAACATATGACGCATCGCGTCGCGGTGATGTATCTAGGAAAATTTGTTGAAGTCTTGAAGTCGCAACTAGGCGGCAGATATTTTCAAAGCCTCGCCATCCCTACACTCTGGCACTGCTGTCGGCCGTGCCGGTGCCCGAACCTGATGCAGCACGGAAGCGCATCGCTTGGGCGGCGATGTGCCCAGTCCGATGAGTCCTCCGAGTGGCTTCCGGTTCAGCACTCGTTGCCCTTTCGCGTTCGATTGCTGCCAGCAGGAGGAGCCGTCGCTACAGGCGGATGAAGATGACCGAACCGTCGCGTGCCACCTATACGATCTGCCCGACGCTCACACGCTTCGTACAGCGCAGCTTGGCGGCACTATACGTCGGCATCAATTGGCTTTCCGCTGGCGAACCATTTCGGCAGTAACAAGACCAGGCTTTCCGCCAAAGTGAGCAATGACGTAGTTTGATACCGCGGCGAGCTCTTCCGCGGAATATGCTTTGCCAAACGGCGGCATATATGCCCTGACTTTACCCGAAGCTAGGTCTGCACCCGTGAGCAGTATCTGTATCAAGTTAGTACCTGTAGGGTCGTTAACAGTCTGGCTACCTGCGAGCGCGGCGTACGATGTTTGCTGTCCATTGCCGTTCCACTGATGGCAACTTGCACATGCGCCCTCGAATATTCGTCGTCCCAACCCGTCTGCATCTTCTTCAATGCCCGGTCCCCAGGGGCTTGATACCGCCATCGCTGGCGAGGAGAGGCTGATCTCGGACCCTCGCTGCCCTAATTGCGGTGAGATCCGCTTTAAGTATGCCACCAGTGCGTCAACATCCCCAGATGCCAGATACTGCAGGCTGTCGGCCACCGCCTCTCCCATAGGCCCGCCCGCGGATCCCCTGTTCGCCGCGTGCCCACTGCTTAGGTATTCGGCGAGAGCATTATCGCTCCAGCCGCCGACGCCGAAGCGTTGATCCGAGCTAATGTTGTAAGCACGCCATCCTTCGACGATGGCCCCTGCGAATTTCTTAGAGTTGTCAAGGGCGAACGCCATGTTCCTCGGGGTGTGACATTCGCCACAATGACCGAGTGCCGATGCCAAATACGCTCCACGATTTTCTCTATCGTTCAAGCTCGGGTCCGGTCGGAATCGTCTGTCTTTGAGGAATAGGAGATTCCATATCGCCATTGACCAACGTTGGTTAAAGGGAAACGATAGACTGTTGGCTCGTGGTGGCGCGTGAACCGCCGGAAGGCTGAACAAATATGCCTTGATTGCGACAGCATCTTCACGCCTCATCGCGGTGTACGACGTGTATGGAAATGCTGCGTAAAGATAGGTTCCATCCTTTGCAATTCCGCGGTGGAGCGCACGTACAAAATCATTGTCGCTCCACGACCCGATCCCAGTCTCTCGATCCGGAGTAATATTAGTCGAATAGATTGTCCCAAACGGAAGGCGAAACGCGACCCCGCCAGAGAATGGCGCGCGACCAGGTGCACTATGGCAGGCGACGCAGTCCGCTGCTCGCGCGAGGTACTCTCCCTTCGCAATCAAGGCAGGTGACGACTCGACGTCGGCTGCAACGACTTCAGGATCACGATCGAGCAGACGCCACGTCAGACCGGCACATAGCGCCGCAATGATGGCAATTGCGAATGCCCCCATGACGCGCAAGGCCCGACCTTTCCTGCCAAAGCTGTCCCAGAATCTGATGTTCATTGTGTCTGGGCCACCTGCTGTGCGAACGGAATACGGCGCAGACGCCGACCAGTCGCAGAATAGATCGCATTCGCCAGTGCCGGTGCCGCCGCCACGGTACCCGTCTCCCCGATCCCACCGATTGGAGCATCAGGATTGTTCACTAGATGGACCGATATTTCAGGCGCTTGGTTCATGCGAAGCATGCGATAGTCATTGAAGTTGCTCTGATCGACCCGACCATTCGTAACCGTAATCTCGCCGTAAAGTGCCATGGTCAGGCCGAAGATCATCCCTCCTTCCATTTGTGCTTCAATGATATTCGGGTTGACGACTGGGCCACAATCTACGGCAATGTGCACACGTCTTAGCCGTATTTCACCTCCGGAGATCTCCGCCTCAAGCACCGAGGCAACATGAGTATTGAAGGAGAATTGCAGCGCAACCCCCCTGCCCCAGCCCTTGGGAAGCGGCTTCCCCCATCCGGACTTCTCAACAGCGAGATCAAGCACCGAGCGGCCGCGAGAATTCTTTTTTAGAAACTTGCGCCGAAAGTCGACCGGATCCTGGGATGCAGCCGCAGCAAGCTCGTCCATCAAGCTTTCCACGACGAATACGTTGTGCGTCTGACCAACGCCGCGCCACCATAGCGTGTCGAATACGCGAGGTTCGCAACGAACGTAGTCGACCAGAGTTGCTGGTAGTTCGTACGGGGTTTCGGTGGCCCCTAAGACGGCGTCTGGATCAAGATGGCCGTCCTTCTGCATTCTGGATGGACGCCATCGGGCCGCGACGGACGATCCGGTCACACGATGGGTCCATCCGGAGATATTGCCTTGTGCGTCGAGCCCCGCAGAGACCCTATCGTAGTAATAGGGTCGATACAGGTCGTGCTGGATGTCCTCTTCGCGAGTCCAAATCAATTTTACCGGATACGGGAGTTGCTTTGCAATTCGTGCTGCCTGATGGATCGAGTCTACGTCGAGACGACGACCGAACCCTCCACCTAAATACTGATTATGAATGTTGATCGACTCTTGGGGCAAACCGGTAACGAGCGCGACGGCAAGTTGCGCGCGAACCGGGACCTGTGTGCCCACCCACACATCCGCACCATCGGCTCGAATGTGTATCGTCGTATTGATCGGCTCCATTGGAGCGTGGGCCAGAAAGGGAAGTTGGTACACAGCATCGATCCGTGTGACGCTACCCGCAATGGCGGAGACAGGGTCTCCCTCTTGTTTTGCCACGACGCCCGGCTGCCGGGACGCAGTGTCCAAGTCCTTGATCAGATCTTCCGTTGATACACTCTTGTTCGGTCCCTCATCCCAATGGGGATTTGCGGCGGCCAGGCCTTGCGTTGCAGCCCACATGTTGTCGCCGATTACCGACACCAAATCATCAAGGCGAACGACGTCGCGGACACCGGATACGCGCTTGGCCGCGGCTTCGTCGATAGAAACAAGGCGACCACCCCTGACAGGACAGGCAGCAACTGTCCCGATCTTCATTCCAGGGACCTTGATATCAATTCCGAAAGTCGCCGTCCCGTTAGCCTTTGCCGCACTATCCAGTCGGTGAGCCGATGAGCCTATCAGCCTAAACTCTGATGCTGGCTTGAGCGGCACATTGTCCGGAACGGGCTGTCGCGCCGCATCTTCCGCGAGTTCCCCATACGAGGCGCTGCGTCCGCTTGCGGAATGGGTGACCATCCCTTGTCGCGCTACGCAATCCTCGAAGACAACCCCCCACCGCTTTGCGGCCGCCATGATCAGCATAACTCGAGCGGTTGCACCCGCCTGGCGAAGTGGAATCCAACTACTCCTCGTTGATGCAGACCCGCCGGTTTCCTGCTGGCCCAGGATCGGGTCGGTGTATAGCGCCTCATTAGCCGGAGCCGCCAGCGCTTCGATCTGATCAAGACGCACCTCGAGTTCCTCTGCGATCAGCATGGCGGCCGCCGTGTAGATACCTTGGCCCATCTCGACACTGCGCATAATGAAGCTGATGGCTCCTCTTCCATCAATGCGAATGAACGCATTCGGAGAAAATTCGCCGCCATCCACTAAACGTTCAGATCCATACGCGAACTCGGGAAGGCGCATTTCGAGGAGAAGCCCCCCGCCGATGGCTACTCCAGCTCGTAACACCGACCGACGAGAAATTTCACTTATCATGACAAGCCTATCAGGTATTGACCGCGGCGGCATGGATCGCTCGTCGGATACGCACGTAGGTGCCGCAGCGGCATATGTTCCCCGACATTGCCGCGTCGATGTCAGCGTCGGTCGGATTTGGCACATGCTTCAAAAGTGCCGCAGCAGTCATGATCTGACCTGATTGACAGTATCCACACTGAATGACTTCGTGCTCGAGCCAGGCTGCCTGCACCTTTGAGCCTTCGGTAGTGGCGCCAATCGCCTCGATCGTCGTCACTGGGCGCGCGCCGACGTCACCGATTGACAGCACACATGATCTAAGCGCAAGCCCGCCGACATGCACGGTGCATGCTCCGCATTGGGCAATCCCGCAACCGAATTTCGTACCGGTAAGACCGAGAACATCGCGAATAACCCACAGCAAGGGCATATCAGCCGGCACGTCCACGTCATGCGTCGCGCCGTTGATGTTGATGTTGATGATGGCCACAAAACCTCCCGTCCTCTGCGGCACTAAGGGCAACGTAACGGCGCGCGCGGCCGACTCCCATCTACCGCATCAAGATGTGATCTCGTGACGTTGCGAGCCGAGATTGGCAATACCGCATTCCAGCACATCGCCTACCTTCATGAAGCGATTTTTACCGAAACCAACGCCAGGCGGCGTGCCCGTTGCCAAAATGTCGCCGGGAAGCAACGTCATGTGCGATGAGAAGTAGGCAAGCATCTCGGGGACACCGAACAGCATGTCGCTTGTATTGCCACGTTGCTCGTAGTTTCCGTTCAACTTGGTCCAGATATCGAGCTGCATTCCATCGACACCAGTCGTTAAATAGGGTCCGATCGGGGAATATCCCGGTCGCGACTTGGCGCGCACCAAGTGTTGCTGACCTTCTTCATCGACCTGCGTTGCGCGATCCGAAACGTCGTTCACACAGACGTAACCGAAGATGTAGTCGGCTGCGGCGGCAGCGCTGACATCTTTCGCTTCCCGCCCGATCACGATTGCCAACTCGACTTCCCAGTCAAGTTTCACGTTCTGATTAGGACCACGAGAGATCGGATCGAAGGGTCCCGTCAGTGAGCTGATCGCCTTCAAGAACACCTCAGGTTCCGTCGGCGGCTTCATCTTGAATTCTTCGATGTGCTTCTTGTAGTTGAAGCCCGTCGCCGCGATCTGCCGAATGCCATCGATTGGCGCCAGGTATGTGACGTCACCGGCGATCGGAGAGAGGCGAGAGGTATCGACATTGATTAAAGCACCTCCAGCTATCGCGTCCGGGTTGATGTCGGAAACAATGGGCCGCAGGTCGAGGTGCTCACTACCTTTCAGAATTACCGGAACGGCGCCTTTGTCTGTTAGTACACGCGCGAACTGTTGCATCGTCGGTTCTCCGTCACTTTGTCGGTTAAAGTACACATCGAGATATCCGACCTACCAACGCGGCCAACCTCCGTCTCCCCCGAACGAACGATATTGTCGCGAAAACACGGCACCTGAAGACGAAGCCGAGTCTGTCGCCGACCACTTCGCTAGGCCGATACGCCTGCTGTCGCCCACCGTCGGCACAGCCTGCAAATTGAGTCTCATCGTTTGCGAACGAAGAACGCACGCGATCTTCGGACGGGATTCTGTCGACGCAAACATGTCCAACCGCTCTTTCCGTTCTTTTGCGAAAGACCAGCAACTATTCCTCTTGCAAGTAGACAACACTGACCGCGACCGCCCTTTCGAGGATGAGCAAGATGACCAGGAGCACGAACTGCTACGCCACCATCACCGCGCTATTGGCCGCTACCTCCGCCCAAGCCAGTCCGTGCGCTCCTTCAATCGCGCGCGTTCAGGCACAGATCGACGCCGCCATCGAAAGACAAGCAGGAACCGATGGATGGAAGTCGGAAAGCCTCGACGCACTGCGCGGTTATCAGCCGACGCCGCGATCGCTGGCGGCCACCGAAGGCAGCCATCGGCGGGGCTTCGAACAGGCGCTCGATGCATTGGCTCAGGCTCGCGCCGCCAGCGACGCCGGGGACTCCGCTGGCTGCCATCGGGCGCTCACCAATGCGCGCGCCGCGCTGCGCCCGTAGTCGAAACGTCGTTGCAGTATCCTGGTCAGGCGTGGAGAAGCGCGAAGGCACCGAGACGTGGCGCCGATGATCATCAGCGAATGCCACAACACGCTCCGGAGTTCGTTCATGCAGAAGCTGAAGGCTGATTGGGCACGGGTCAGGACTGACACCAAGATCGCGATGAAGAAGGATTGAAAACAAAATCTGAGCAGCGGCGTCCCGCGGCGACGTTGCACGATCGCTTAGCGGGCGACGGATCCAGCAAGCGTGTAAGACTCTCATGAATGAAAGGAAATAACGATGGATCGGATCATGACGATTTGCGGGGCTATCTTTGTCGTAATCTTGACAACGGCGGCGCCAGCTTACTCTCGCGGCGGTGGCCATGGTGGCGGCGGAGGCTTTCATGGTGGTGGCGCGCATTTCGGCGGCACCGGACGCTTTCGAGCCTCTTCAGCAGGAATTCGTGCCGCTGGCACTCTTCACAGATCTGCGATGGGCCTTGGTCGTCTAAATCACGTCGATGCGAATCGGCTCGGTGCTGGCAGATTCCATCACAATCGCACCCACCGATGGGCGTACGCGCGCGGCTTAGGACTTGGCGGCGCTTTGGTATCAGGCGCATACCTTGGCTGGCCCTACTATGGTGACGGCTACGACGATTGGCTCCACGATGATTACGATGTTGCCACTGCTTCCAACTTTTGCGCACAGAGGTATCGCTCGTACGATCCGAATACCGGGACGTATATCGGTTACGACGGAAGGAGGCACCCATGCCCCTAGCGATGGCGACCTAAGGAACTGCCTCTACGAAGACCTCAGAGTTTCCGCTGTGCTTCGTAGTTAGAAGGCGCTTGAACAAGCCGTTCCCGGCGCGGCGCGTATTTTCCAAAGCCCGTTTTCGTCACAGCATTACGGGAAACCGGCTGACGAATGCGAAGACTTCACGCGAAGTGTTCAGCCGGCTCCCAGAAGGAGTCGGCTGAAGCATCTTTTTTCGTACGACCGGATACCTCGACCTTCTCGCCAGTGCGATCCTGGCTAGCACGAGAAGCACCGCAATCGGTGTGCTCATAGCGTTAGGTAGGCCGAGCGGGCGAGTGGCTTCATCTAGTTATATCCAGAGTCCGAGCGTCGGGCCATCGACACCACCGGGTGGATTTATTGACGCAGATGCGCAGGAATCCGAGCCTCGTCGAAAGACTTCGAACGCGGTTGTTGTCGCAAGCAAGGCTCAAGGCCTGGCATTGAGGCGCCGTCGCTACTTCCAGATCAAAACACAACGCGCAACGTAGACGAAGACCAGGGTGTTTGTGATACTGCATGCTAACTTCAGAGCGGCCACACGGGTCCTTGCGCATTTGAGCGTTCGGCTTGGGAATTGGCGTGCGTCTCGGCAATACGGGATATGGCAAATTGCTATACCGTTCCGGTGAAGCAGCTGCTTCTGCATCGCAGCGAGTGCTAAGGGAGCCGTCGCGTTGAGCTACAAACGAGGGTTGCCATACGTGGTTGTGGGAACAGCGATTGTCGCAGTTATCGGCATTTCGGAAGCCACACTGAAACCTCCGGAAGTTTACACCAATCGCTTCTGCTTGTTGGACCAGGGCAAACGAACATGTCGCTTTCAGACACTCACTCAATGCATGACGGCGATGCCGACTTCAGACTCCGAGTGCGTGAGAGATACGGTGAAGCCCAGCACACTGAGAAGCAAGATACGTCGCTATTGCAGCGGTGACCCCGGCGCCGCTAGCCCACTTCGGTATGCCTGCACACGCTGGCTGTGATGAGATTTCCATCATAGGCGCGAACGTGAAGCGGATCATGCGCCGGCAACGACGGTGACCCCGTCAATCCGCAAGGAAGGCCTCCGGCTCATGCGCATCATGCAGCGCTCACTCTGCTCTTTATCATTGGCGTGCAACCTGGTTCGGAGCACCACACATGCGAAGACGGCTCAAATGGCACAGGGGCGCTTTCGTCCTGTGCATGTGGCTCGCAACCGGCGCGATCGGGAGGCCCGTTGCAGCAAATGCCCAGACGACATCTTCAACTCCGCCGTCGTCAGGCGCGCGAGCAACATCGCCATTCATGATGGAGCCGAGCGGCGCGCCAGGCATTCCGCTCGGCGCGACCGAAATCGCAACGCCCGGCGTAAGTCCGATCATCCCCTCGCCAGGTACAGGCATCGGGAATTGCGCCGGCTCGAGTGCTGCTCCGTCATCGAAAGCTCCATTCGACGGTGGCGGGATTTCCGGAAGCGCGCCGCTGTCGTGCACCGACAGCAGCATTCCTTCGTCTCCCCTGCCCTCGTCGTCGACGGCCGGACGTGCCGGGGTTCCCTTGGGAGCGACCGAGATCGGCAATGCCGGAATCAGCCAAGTCGCGCCCGTTGCGGGCCCAAGCACACCAGCCAATGCGGTTTCGATCACCGGTTTCGGCCATCCCTGAGATTCATGAGAGGAACACCACCGTGAAACGCAGCTTCATTGTCGTGCTGGTCGTGCTCGCCACTGCCCTTGGCGGCGGGAGCGTCTGGTACTTCGGCAAGAGAGCCCGGCCGGCCGCAGCGAGCCTGCCGGCGTCTGCCGCAATCCCAGTGGTCGCTGCCACGGTCACTGGCAGGAATGTCCCGATTTACCTGCGCGGCATAGGCACGGTGATCGCCTACAACACTGACGTCGTGCGCAGTCAGATCCAGGGACAAATCGTCCAGATCGCCTTCACCGAGGGCCAGACGGTCAAGGCCGGCGATCTGCTTGCACAGATAGATCCCCGTCCATACGAGGCCCAGATCGAGCAGTTCACAGCCAATCGCGACCGCGACCGGGCCCAGCTGACGAACGCGGAGGCAAATCTTTCCCGCTACACCCAGCTCGGCGACAAGGGATATGCCACTCCGCAATTGATCGAGACGCAGAAGGCGCAGGTCGCGCAGCTACAGGCCGCCGTCAAGTCGGATCAGGCGCAGATCGACGAAGCCAAAGTTCAGCTCAGCTACACGCGCCTGACGTCGCCAATCCCCGGCGTTACCGGCGTCAGGCAGATCGACGTCGGCAACGTCATTCACCCGACCGATCCGAACGGCCTTGTCGTAGTGACCCAGGTGGAGCCGATCTCGCTGCTCTTCACCCTTCCGGAGGCGGATCTCCCGGAGATTCAGCAGCAGTTGACCAAGGGACCGCTGAAGGTCGTCGCCTACAGCCAGGACGACAAGATCAAGCTCGACGAGGGTGAGCTGCTTCTCATCAACAACGAGATCATCCAGACGACGGGCACACTTCAGCTCAAGGCTACTTTTCCAAATCGCGATCACCGGCTATGGCCGGGACAACTGATAAATGCCCGCCTGCTGCTCGACACCCGCAAGGACGCCTTGACCGTCGCCGGCTCAGCCGTGCAGCAGGGCCCGAACGGCGCCTATGTCTACGTGGTGAAGCCGAACCAGACGGCGGAGCTCCGCCCAGTCCACGTCGCGCAGATCAGCGACGGGCAGGCGCTGATCGATCAGGGCCTGAAATCGGGCGATGTCGTCGTGATCGACGGACAGTACCGGCTCAAGGAAGGCAGCCAGGTTCAGGAGCTGCACGGCAAGGCCGCGCGCGAAGCGGACCTGCAAAGCTCTGTGCAGGACGCGCTGCCATGAATTTCTCCGCGCCCTTCATCTTACGGCCGATCGCAACCGCCCTGCTGATGGCCGGCCTGCTGCTGTGCGGCCTTGCGGCCTATCCCCTGCTTCCGGTCGGGGCGTTGCCCAACGTCAACTTCCCGACCATTCAGATCTCGGCGCAGTTGCCCGGCGCCGATCCGCAGACCATCGCATCGTCTGTTGCCACGCCCCTGGAACAGCAACTGAGCCAAATCCCGGGCGTCACGCAACTGACCTCATCGAGCGCGCTCGGTGTGGCTCAGCTGACCGTGCAGTTCGAGCTCTCACGTACTGTCGACAGCGCGGCCGTCGACGTCCTGTCGGCGATCAATGCCGCCAGCCCCTATTTGCCGCCGAATATTCCCTATCCGCCGACCATCCGGAAGGTGAATCCGGCCGAGACGCCGATCATGTTGATCGCGCTATCGTCGGATACGCTTCCGATGACGACCGTCGATGCCTACGCCGAGAATATCCTGCTGCCGAAGATCTCGCAGGTGCCTGGCGTGGGCCTGGTTGGAATCGGCGGGCAGCAGAAGCCGGCCATTCGTGTCCAGGTCAACCCGCAGGCCCTTGCCGATCGTGGCATTGGCCTCGAGGATGTCCGTAGTGTGATCGCCGGAGCCAACGTCGATCTGCCCAAGGGCACGCTCAACAGCCCGCGCGTGACCTACACGCTGAACACCAACGACCAGTTGTTGAAGCCGGCGGCGTATGACGACCTCATCATCGCCTATCGCAACGGCTCGCCGGTGCGGATCCGCGATATCGGCACGGCGATCGAGGGGCCCGAAAACAATCTGCTGGCCGGCTGGTACGGCAAGCAGCCCGCCATCATTCTCGCGGTCCAGCGGGTTCCGGGCGCCAATGTCATCGAAACCGTCGATCGCATCAGGACGTTGCTGCCAACACTGCAGGCGTCGGTGCCCCCCGCAATCAAGGTCACGATTGCCGCAGACCGGACCGCGACCATTCGCGCCGCCGTCTCGGACGTCCAGTTCACCCTGATGTTGACCGTTGCGCTGGTGGTGATGGTCATCTTCCTGTTCCTGCGAAATTTCTGGGCCACGATCATTCCGGCGGTGACCGTGCCGCTCTCGTTGATCGGCACGTTCGCTGTGCTTTACGTGCTCGGCTACAGCCTCGACAACCTGTCGCTGATGGCGCTGTCGATAGCCGTCGGCTTCGTGGTCGACGACGCCGTGGTCGTGATCGAGAACATCGTGCGGCATCTCGAAGCGGGGCTCACGCCCATGCAGGCGGCGCTCAAGGGCTCCAGCGAGATCGGATTTACGATCATTTCAATCACGCTTTCGCTGATTGCCGTGTTCATCCCGCTCTTCCTGATGGGCGGCTACGTCGGAAAGCTGTTCCAGGAATTTGCGATCACGATCACCGCAGCGCTACTGCTGTCGTTGATCATATCGCTGACCCTGACGCCGATGATGTGCGCGCGCCTGCTCAAGGATGAATCGCGCAGAAAGCACGGCAGGCTCTACCTGTTGTTCGAGAGGGGCTTCGATTCCCTGCTCGCGCTCTACGCGCGCGGCCTGCACGTCGTGCTGCGCCACCGCTTCGCGACGTTGCTGGTGATGCTCTCCACCATCGCGCTGACCGGCTACCTCTACGTCGTCATCCCGAAGGGCTTTTTCCCGCAGCAGGATACCGGACAGATCGTCGGCATTACCGAGGCCGCGCAGGACATCTCCTTCCCCGCGATGTCCGAGCGTCAGCAGGCGCTCGTGGGCATCCTGCAGAAGGATCCCGACATCGAATCGGTAGCAAGCTATATCGGGCCCGGCGGTCCGACCGCGACGCTCAATCAGGGGCGCATCTTCATCGTTCTGAAGCCCAAGCCGGGACGCAAGGCGAGCGCGGATCAAATCATCAACCGGCTGACGCGGGAGCTCGCCCACATCCAGGGCATCAACCTGTACATGCAGGCGGCCCAGGACATCACCATCGGCGCGCGCCTGTCGAAGACCCAGTATCAGTACACGCTCACCGACGCGGATTCCAATGAGCTGTCGCACTGGTCGGCGATCTTCCTGGACAAGCTGCGTGCGCTCGATGTCATCACCGACGTCGCCAGCGACCAGGAGAATGCCGGTCCGATGCTCGACGTGACAGTCAACCGCGAGGTTGCATCAAGCTACGGCATCCTGCCCTCGACGATCGACAACACCCTGGACGACGCCTTCGGCCAGCGAATCGTCTCCACGATGTTCACCTCGTTGAACCAGTATCACGTCGTGATGGAGGTCAATCCCAGCTTCCAGTACGGGCCCGACGCGCTCAAGGGCATCTATGTCAATTCCGCGAGCAACCAGCAGGTGCCCCTCAGCACGCTCGTGCATGCCGTCATCAAGCCGGCCCCGATTCTCATCAATCACCAGAGCATGTTCCCATCCGTCACGGTCTCGTTCAACCTGAAGCCGGGTGTCGCACTGGGCGACGCGGTCTCGGCGATCCAGAAGATCGAGCGGGACACCGGAAAGCCCGCTTCGCTGGCCACGTCGTTCCAGGGCAACGCCCAGGCCTTCCAGTCCTCGCTATCAGGTACCCCGCTGCTGATCGGCGTGGCGCTGATCGTGATCTACATCATCCTCGGCGTGCTCTACGAGAGCCTGATCCACCCGATCACGATCCTGTCGACCTTGCCTTCCGCCGGCATCGGCGCGTTGCTCCTGCTGCTCGCTGTGCACATGGACCTCAGCGTGATCGCCTTCATCGGCATCATCCTGCTGATCGGCATCGTCAAGAAGAACGGCATCATGCTCGTCGACTTTGCCCTCGAGGTGCAGCGCGAGCATGGCCTGAGCCCGCAGGAGGCGATCTATCAGGCCTGCACGCTCCGCTTCCGGCCGATCCTCATGACGACGATGGCCGCGCTGCTCGGCGGCGTGCCGTTGATGGTCGGCACCGGCACGGGCTCGGAGCTGCGCCAACCGCTCGGCTACACCATCGTGGGCGGCTTGATGCTGTCGCAGATCCTGACCCTCTACACCACGCCGGTGGTCTATCTCTACCTCGACAAGCTCGGCGCGTGGCTCACCCGGCGGCCGCAGGGCGCCTCCGAAACATCCCCGCCCCCCGTCGCGGAAGAAACGAGGATTGCATCATGAATCCATTCGACAAGGTGACGACCGGCATGACCGCAGAAAAGGTCGTGGTCGTCACGCCCGAGATGACAGTCGGCCACGTCGTGCCGGGCATGCCCGCGGTGTACGGCACGCCGATGATGATCCTGCACATGGAGATGGCCTCGGGGTCGGCCATCCAGCCGTTCCTGCCGGTCGGTTATGTCAGCGTCGGCATGATGGTCAACATCCGCCATCTCGCGGCAACACCGATCGGCCGCACCGTCCGAGCCATTGCAAGGGCCGTCGGAGTCGAGGCAAAGAGTATCCTGTTCGAGGTCGAGGCCTGGGACGGCGACCGCAAGATCGGCGACGGCACCCATCGGCGGGGCATCGTCAACGTCGCCGAATTCGAGAGGCGGTTCGGCGTGACGAAGCCCGAGGCGGCGGTCACCTAAATGATCATGCGCTTAAGGTTCGAGATGGTCTGAACCGCGCCTCTGCTTCGCTGGGGTTGACGAAGCCCTACGGATCGTAGCGGCTGCGATGGTGGAATCGTGCCGGTGATTTGCCCGGCGTGTCGATTCGCCGGACATCGCGCAGGCGTCCATCAGCTGCTTTGCATGGGGTTGTTTTCGATGTTTTGCTGTGCGGGCCGGAAATCTCGCGACCATACCCGATCGTTGCCTCCGGCTGCTCCGCCGGAAGCTGGGTCCGAAGCTGCGATCCTCGATAGCGACGGCGCACGGTCCCCGACTTCGCCTCAGGCGGGCTTCTTCAGTGATCGAGCAGCACGGCGGCTTCATCGGTACCGCTGGATCGCACGAGCCGGATCGGGATGCCCTTGTAGGACGGCGTGAAGCTCAAGGGATCGCGGGCATAGAGCGGGACCAGCGAGTTGGTCTCCGGGTAGTACGCGGCGCAACAGCCGGTCGGGAAGGAATAGCCGACCACGCGGAAGTTGCGCACGACCCGCTCGACCCCGTCGGTCGATTCCGTGATCAAATCCACACGGTCGCCTTCGGCAAATCCCCGCCGTTTCATCTCGTATTCGTTGAGGAACACCACGTCACGCTGGCCGAACACGCCGCGATAGCGGTCGGACATCGAGTAGAGCGTCGTATTGTACTGGTCATGGCTTCGGATCGTGCTGAGCCACAGGAACTCCGGGTCGCTCTGTGGGGGATCCTCGCCGCAGCCTTCGAAGACCAGGAAGTTCGCCTTTCCGGACGGCGTCGCCCAGATGCGCTCGCGCGCCGTCGAGTTGAGATGAAAGCCGCCGGGAATCCGGATACGGGCGTTGTAGCCCTGAAAAATCGGAAAGACGGCTTCGATCGCCTCGCGGATCAGGTCATAGTCGGCGGCAAAGCCGTCCCAATCGACCACCGTGCGATCGCCGAGCGTCGCCTTCGCCATGCCGGCGATGATCGCCACCTCGCTGCGCAGATGTTCCGACGCAGGCTTGTTGCGTCCGCCGGAGGCGTGCACCATGGACATGGAGTCTTCCACGGTGATCGACTGCGGCCCGCCCGCCTGAATGTCGATTTCGGTGCGTCCGAGGCACGGCAGGATCAGGGCATTGCGACCGTGGACCAAATGGCTGCGGTTGAGCTTGGTCGAGACGTGAACGGTCAGATCGAGATTGGACAGCGCCGCCCGCGTCGACTGCCAATCGGGAATGGCGGCGGCAAAGTTTCCTCCCATCGCGAAGAAGACCTTGGCCTCGCCGCGGATCATCGCTTCGAGAGCCGTTACGACGTTGTGCCCTGGCGCTGCCGGTGGCTTGAAGCCGAACCGCTGCTCCAGACGCGCGAGCAGTTCCGCGCTGGGCACCTCGGTAATGCCGACCGTCCGGTCGCCCTGGACGTTGGAATGGCCGCGAACCGGGCACAAACCCGCTCCTTCGCGCCCGATGCTTCCGCGCAGCAGCGCCAGATTCGCCATCTGCTGGACGTTGTTGGCGCCGCGAAAGTGTTGCGTGATCCCCATCCCGTAGACGAAGATCGCGCGCTCCGATTTCATGTAGGCCTTGGCCGCATATTCCAGATCCTCGCGCGTCAACCCGGACCGGCGCTCGATGTCGGGCCATTGCGTGCGCTTGAGGTCATCGGCGAGCGCCTCGATGCCCACGGTGTGTCCGCGGATGAAATCCCAATCCAGGATCTCGGGCTGCTCCGCGGCGCGTGCCGCCTCATCCGCCTCGACCAGGATCTTCATGATCCCCTTGAGTGCGGCGACGTCGCCGCCGACCCGCACCTGGAATAGCTTTGAGCTGATCGTCGTCGACGACAGCGTGATCATCTCGACGGGGCTCTGCGGCGCCTGGAAACGCTCCAGGGCTCGCTCGCGGAAGGGATTGAACGAGATGATCGAAGCGCCGCGGCGAGCCGCGTTGCGCAGGCTCGTCATCATTCGCGGGCTGTTGGTGCCTGGGTTCTGGCCGAAGATGAAGATGCAGTCCGCCTTGTCGAAGTCCTCCAGCAGCACGGTCCCCTTGCCGACGCCGATCGATTTCGGCAGGCCGACGCTGGTCGCCTCGTGGCACATGTTCGAACAGTCGGGGAAATTGTTGGTGCCGTATTCGCGGACGAAGACCTGATAGAGGAAGGCCGCTTCGTTCGAGGTCCGCCCGGACGTGTAGAAATCCGCCATGTTCGGATCGGGCAGCGCCCTCAAGTGGCTGCCGATGGTTTGGAAGGCTTCGTCCCAGCCCACCGGAAGGTAGCGATCGGAGGCGGCGTCATAGGCCATCGGATGAGTGAGCCGTCCGACCATCTCGAGGTCGTAGTCGCTCCAGCCCGCGAGTTCCGTGACGGTATGCTCTGCGAAGAACTCTGGCGTGCAGCGCTTGGCTGTCACCTCCCAGGCGACCGCCTTGCCGCCGTTTTCACAGAACTCGAATGACGAGGTGTGCTTGGGATCGGGCCAGGCACAGCCGGGGCAATCAAAGCCCTGCGGCTGGTTCATGCGTCTCAGTGTCGCTGCACCTTTCACCGGGACCCGTTGTACCAGCAGAGCGTCGCTGAGCGCCTTGAGCGCCCCCCATCCGCCGGCAGGCTCGCGATAGGGACGAACCGATTTGCTGGTCATTTGAGATCTCTTTTGGTGCCACGATCCTGCTGTCAGTTAGGATCATCGCGCGAGCACCGTCTTTTCAAATCGGACTTCGCTTTTCGCGATCGCACAAGCACGGCGACCACCATCGACGGAGTCCGATCGGGCCAACACGCCTCGACAGTGCGTTCCGAAAAAAGAGACGCCCTTCGCGGAAGCCTGCAATGCACGGCGCCTATAGGCTCGCTCAAGGAGCCTGCCGCGATGAGTGCGGCTCGTTTCAACCACATTTCAGGAGCAACCAACATGTTCTCACGACGGGATTTGCTGGCTCTTTCGGCGGCGGGCGCGGCCGCGGTCAGCGCCGGGGCGCAAGCAGCCACGGTTGGCAACCCGGACGAGCCGGCTCAGGGAGCCATTAACGCCAAAAGCCCAGGAAGTCTGTCCGATCCCGGACCGCAAAGCCCGGAGCTCGCGAAGCAATTTCCTTCCATGCAATCGCCGCCAGCAACTGACGTAGGTGGTCTGCCGATGGATTGGGCTTCGTTCAATAATGCACCAAGGCGCATACAGAACGGCGGCTGGGCTCGTCAGGTCACTGTCAATGATTTTGCGATCTCGAAAGAAATATCCGGCGTCAATATGCGGCTTTCCGCGGGCGGCATTCGCGAGCTGCATTGGCACCAGGCCGCCGAATGGGCGATCATGACGTATGGCAATTGCCGCGTCACTGTTCTCGATGCTGAGGGTCGGCCTTATGTCGGCGACGTCAAGGCCGGCGACCTCTGGTATTTCCCGGCGGGCGCGCCGCATTCGCTGCAGGGACTCGGGCCCGACGGCTGCGAGTTCGTGATCTGCTTCGACGACGGCCATGCCAACGAATTCAATACGCTGCTTGTCACGGATTGGTTCATACATACGCCGCCGGAAGTTCTGGCAAAGAACTTCGGCGTCTCGGCCGATACCTTCGCGAACATTCCGCTGCACAATCTCTGGATCTTCCAAGGCAAGGTGCCCGGCGCCCTCGCCGCTGATCGCGAAGCGATCGCAAAACATGCCGAGGCGCCGCCCTATCCATTTATCTTCCCGCTTAGCAGTTCGGCTCCGGTCAAGGAAAACGCCGGTGGAACTATCCGCGTGGCCGACAGCAGCAACTTCAAGGTTGCCACGACGGTCGCGGCAGCGCTCGTAACGGTGCGGCCCGGCGGTATCCGCGAGATGCACTGGCACCCAAACGCTGATGAGTGGCAATACTACATTAAAGGGAAGGGGCGGATGACGGTATTCAACACGGGCCCGAATGCCATGACGACGGATTTTTCCGCAGGCGACATCGGCTATGTTCCGCGCAATCTCGGGCACTATGTCGAGAACGTCGGCGATACCGACCTGGAGTTCGTCGGCGTATTCCGTGCGCCGCGCTACGAAGAGGTTTCACTGTCCAACTGGCTGACGCACACTCCGCCGGAGTTGGTCGCCCAGCATCTCAATCTGGGTGCGAAGCTGATTGCTCAATGGCCTGACACCAGTCCCGGCGTGATGCCAAAGACCTGAACGACAAGAAAGGCCCCGAATCCAGCGCCTCTCTTTTGGCGGCTTGCGACCTGGCGCCTCTGAGGCCGCGCCGCCATCCCATCACAATCGTCTGATCCGAGTACAGTTGCAACCGAAGATCCCGGTTGCCCAAACAAGAGCTGCGCCGGTACCAAGATCGCAGCGTAAGCCCACGGCTATTTGGACAGACCGCAACCATCTACCGCAAACGAATGCCAGCTTGCCAACAAGCATGGTCTCGAAAGACATCAGGCCTGCCAGCGGTGGCGGCGACCACATAGTGCGAGAGCGAAAGTCAATAATGCGATCGGAACAATCAGGCCGCCGGCGCCCAGCCGCTTCGTTGCCAATGCTCCGGCCGCGGCGCCCAGCAGGAACATCAGGCAGATCGTGAGTATGACTTTCGCGCCGCGCACAGCCTCGCGACGGGGATCCGTTACTAGGAGATCGATGGCCCGGAGCGTGTTTCCGGTCACCGTGACCGAGAGGTATTTCCAGCGTTCGACCAGCCTGAAGCTAGCTGTCTGCAGCGCAACCCCGAAGGCGACTCCGATCACTGCAACCGGCTCGGCAAGCCGGTGCAGCAACAGCATGACCACGGTCAGAGATACGATCTCGCCCGCGAGACACAGCAGCGGCGCTCGGACCGTTGTCGCCACCCATGCGCCCGCGACAAAGGCAAGGATCGGAGGAACGTGATGAAGCGCCTGGAACCACTGTCCGCTCGCAGCATACACTCCGAGGAAGACGACATTTCCGGTCTGCGAATTCGCAAAGACGCCACCGAGCGAGAGCCACGTGAAGGCGTCGATGAAGCCGCCTGACATACTCAGCAGACACGCGACCAGCAGCGACTGTTCCGGCACGCAGGCTGCAACCTGCTTCCTTGCAGCCGAGTGCGGAGAGAGAGCTTCCATGGCTATCTCATGCAATCATCGATCGACAAGCGGCTTGCCGCGGCGATCGTCTGGCCAGAACGACGCGATGCGGGTGCGTGAATATGCCGTATCCATCATCGCGAGCAGCGTTATCCCCGCCCCTTCCGCCGTCCCGATAGCCAGCGTCGTCGGGGGCGACATGGCAATCACGAACGGTACGCCGATCACCGCCGTCTTCTGCACCTTCTCGACGGAGACACGGCTGGTCAGCAGCACAGCTCCGCCTGGTGCCGAGTGCCCATCGGCGGAAACCGCCCCGGCGAGTTTGTCGAGCGCATTGTGCCGGCCGACATCCTCTCTGACCAATGCGAATCCGGCCGCCGCATGCCAGAACGCCGCCGCGTGCAGGGATCGCGTCTGCTGATTGAGACTCTGAAGCGGAGCCCGCACCTCGATGGTTTCGATTTCGCTCACGTGCTCGACGATGCCCTCGGTGAGGGTGAATCCGATGCCGAACTCCTCTAGATCAGACGGCGTCGCCATCATCACGGCATGCGTTGATCCATCGTAGCTCAGCGCAATGGCCGTCTCTTCGGCAACGAGCCGCGACGTGTGCAGGCTATGGTTCCCGCGCCAGGCGATCTCGTCATGCGGCGTGCATGTCGAACCCGTTATCATGGCTCACACCGTTGCAGGCTGGTTTGAACGGCGGGACGCACGCGCCCTCAGTGCCAGGCCAAACAGGATCAGGCCCCAGCCCTGGAAGATCAGGTCTACCACCAGCATCACGCCAAGGAGCAAGAGGCCAATGGCCGGCCATGCCGCAACGACCACGGCGCCGACGCAGACGGTGAGCGCTCCGGCGGCGACGAGCCAGCCCAGCCCGCCGCGGGCCGCGCATGGAAACCGGCCCAAACCCTCATGATACCGGAGATAGTAATAAAAACGCCCGCAGTCAGAGACGACGTCAACGACGCGAAGATCGGGTCGTAGAGGATGATTGCGCCGGCAGTTGCATAGACGACTCCGGCAAGCAGCCAGAGCAGAACGCCGCCCGGTCCGCGCGCCGAGAAAGCGTGAAAGATCTGGATCAGCCCGGCGACTGCGATGGCTGCGCCGATCACCAGCACCGACGCCAGACTCGCCGCCAGCAGATTTGTCGATGCGACGCCGCCAAGGATCAACTCACCGACGCCAAGGGCAACGAACCAGCCCCACCTTGGCGCGATCGCGTGGATTGCAGCTCCAAGCGCCGGCTTCACATTCAAAGCATTTGTCATGATCTGATCCTTGTCGACGAGCCGGGTGCGGTCGTAAGTCGCTCAGGAGATCAGCCTAGGCGCCGCCGGCGCAGGCATCTTTCAAGAAGTCGGCCGACATTGCCCATCCGCACGATGAGGCATCCTCGCAAGAGACGCACGATAGCGAGCGTGCTTTTGCGCAACTGGAACTCCGATCTGGGAATACCCTCGACCGCAACGTTCGTAGGTTCGGTGAACGTTACCTTGCGGAGGTCGCTCCGGCTCATCTTCATGAGCAGGCGTCACTGCACCAGTTTCGCACTAGAAACGACCGGGTCGAGGCGCAACGAACGCGATCAAATTCAAACAAAGAGATGAAGCCAGCCGCTATCCCGCCGCTCATGACGGTCTGATCGCAGGGCATTGTGCACAGTCATGCCACTGGAATTCTGACCTGACCGCGGCGAGGCCCCGGTTTCCACGCCGCACATGAGGGAAGAGCTTGTCATGTTGATGGCGCTCGACGAACTCAAGGACGGCGGCCCGAAGATCCTGAGCGGAATTTCCCAGAGGAACATTTAACCAATTCGGCGGCGCATCAGGTTTGAAGGGGTCGTGCGGTTTCCCAAGTTCGTTTCGCGATCCTCGTCCGGGCGCCTCTCCGTCGTTGAAACGTATGTTGCATTTGTTGAAACACTTTACGGCTTCCCGAACGATGCTGTCCGCTAGGAGCGCGACCAAAATAAAACCATCTCAACATTCCTCGCTAGTGTGGCTGCGGTTCGGTGAACTCACGTGCGACCAGGGACATCGGGCGTTTGGGGAAGACACCGTGACGTGGTTGCACAGCACGCCTCGCGGGTCCGGCGCGCAAGAGGCGATAGATGTAAAACGTACCGAACGAGAAGATGAAGACGTCGACCGCGCTAAGCATAATGATGGAGGTCAAGGCCGCAGGCGTGGTCAAAACGGGGGCACCGCGTCAGC
>Ga0194136_1000332_pt1 | contig 25305 bp, 13 predicted proteins | sample TARM_MetaG_T3A_1_FD_134023 | JGI IMG/M metagenome (GOLD analysis project Ga0194136, IMG submission 134023) | Freshwater microbial communities from Pennsylvania, USA, analyzing microbe dynamics in response to fracking - TARM_MetaG_T3A_14 (version 2) | ecosystem: Environmental > Aquatic >...
ATCATTTTTAGTTCTGGTTTACCTAATACTGGTAACGATACAAATATCTTAGCCATTGTTAATTCCTTTTATCTTTTATTAATTTTATCTTGTTCTGCAATTTCTACGACACTTTTTGCGACATCTAATTCTTTTAGTTCTTGAATAGAATTCGAGGTTAATTTTAAAATTTTTTCTACTCCATCTAAATCTAATTCTTCGACAACAACTTCGGGATGTTGAGAAAGAGTAAATTCAATAGCTTCCTCTTGTATTTTATCAATCATTTTTGCCTTATTAATTTTGGGATAAATAATTTTTTTTACCCCAGTTTGAATAAGTCTACTTAAACATTTATGACAACATTTATTTGTGACAACACATTTTGCGCCTTCAAGATCTTGTTTTGCAAAAATAATTGCATTTTCTTCTGCATGTAAATTAAAAAGGTATTTCTCAGGTCTAGTTTGAGGCACTAAAGCATCATTAGTTCCTCTCACAGCCCCATTAAAGCCTCCTGAGACGATTCTATTATGCTTATCGACTATGATTGCCCCACATTTTGTGGATTCGTCTTTGGACTTCTGTGCAAGCACAAAAGCCATTGTTAAAAATAAATCGTTCCATTCCATATTATTGTTCTCTTAATTTCCTTGATGCTTGAGATCCTACTTCTTCAATCATCAAAATATCTTCTTCTTCTAAAGCTTGGTTCATAAATTCGTATTGTTCTAAAACCCAATCTTTGTATTTGTAATTTTTTTGCAACAAGGATCTGCAAAGATTAGAAGTTAATATATGAGCATTATCAAGCTTTCTATTGCTATCTATTTTTTTTGTGATATTTTTCAGTCCTGTTAAAACCAAATCATTTGTATTTTCAATTTTGAATTTTTCACAAATGAGATTCAGAGACTCCATAAAATCATCGCATTCGTAATAATCCATGAAAAAATCAATAATGGTTCCTTTGCTTCCACAACCAAAACATTGATAAACAAAAACATCGTCTTCATTTTTTCTAACATGGAATGAAGGGGCAGAGTCGTTGTGGAAAGGCATAGGGCAAATGCAAGACCCATGTTCTTCTGATCTAGTTCTTGAAAAATCACATGAAACCTCATTCTCTAGAAAGTCTATAAGATTAATCTTGGTTTTAACATGTTCTGCAAGATAAAAAATATTTTTCTTCATATTAGTCTCCAAATATATCATCTAAATCATCATCTGAATCATCTGGGTCATCTGGGTCATCTGAACTGTCAACAATTTGAGTATCACCTTCATTTGTCTGTTCTAAAAATGCGTCCAAATCTACTTTATCCTTTTCTCCTTGATCAAAATTCCCCCCAACTTTATCGACCGATTTTTTGAAAAGAACTGTATCGTCAGCAACTTCAGAATCAATTTCTTCGTTGTAAAGAATTTCAGCCATATCTGTTATTTGGCCTGGTTCAATCTGAGGGTCTGTTATCAATCCTAATCTTCCATCAAAATCTAAAGTCACTTTACTTCTAGCTTGATCATCCCTTGCCTTTGTACCATAAATGAAAGCTTGGGTGGGAGGGTGTTCTCCATTTAAAATAATGCCCAATGCATTATCTGCATCTGCAATCACCATTTTAGATCCCGCCATATCTTCTGTATTCACTTCAACATCTGTAGAACCATCGCTTGTTGCTTTTTTTGCCTTTCCTCTAATCTCTTTTGAAGAAGAGGTTTTTAATTGTAACCCTGTAATTGTAACAAAGTCATTTATTCTTCCATAAGCTTGCAGTCTTTGGGAAGTGATAGCTTCATCCAAGTCTGGTCTACCTGGATGACTTGTTTCGTGACCCACAACTCCAAGATAATCCACAATAATTACATCAACAGGGTTGTCAACATGAATTTTATCAATCTCATTTAGAATTTTTGTCAACTTAGTTGTTTGAGGCATTTGAACAACATGAAAATTAGGCTTAATATTTTCTTTTAAATCTCTTGCTGCCTCTTTATATTGACGCATTATTAAATCATTTAAACCCTTGTCGCTGTCACCCCCCACTTTAATTCTATTGTAATCAATCATACCATGCATAGAAAGCAACCTTTGATAGAGAGGCTCTGCTTTCTTTTCTAGAGACACATAAACCACATTATAACCATGTTTGGCCATATTGAAACCTATGTTGATCATCAAAGTGCTCTTCCCCCCGTTAATCATACCAGAAATAATATTATAGCTTCCTCTTTGAAAACCATGATAAACATCATCAATTCCATTTATATAAGTCAGAATAGAATCTGTAATTTCTGGATGTTCTCTTCTTTGTTCAATATATGTCAGTGCTTTTTCAATCCCCTCATCCATACTCATTGTTAAAGAATATCTATCTTTTTCAATAGTGTCAATTGACTGAAAACGTTTTTGAATATCTTTAACAACTTCTAGTTGGTCACCTGAAGATTTAACAATACGTTCCGTTTGGTTTTGCATAATCTCATATGCTTTCCATTGAACATAACGAGAATTAATATGATCTCTTAACATGGAATAATCTTCAATGTCAACTTCCATATTATAAACTCGATCCCAATATGCCCTTACGGATGTTTTGTCTTCTTCTTGAATTGTTTCTCCACCAATTTCAGAAATGGTATCCATTACTGAATCAATGCCTGTTCTAGACAACTTGGCTTGATATTTATGATAATACTGTTCTATAATTGAATAAAGTATTTGGCATTCTACAGTCCAAAAATGACCTTCTCCTCCTCCCTTAATACCAGAAGCAATAGCATCAGATAAACATTCTTTATCTTTTAAAAGAAGAGATAAAAATCTTGGCTCTTCTTTTTTAGATAAAGCCACTACTTCTTCATTGGGAACTCTGTCGCTTAAATCTCTCATGTTTTAATTCTAACCCTCAAAACATCCAATTCTGGTTCAAGATCATGATTAACCAATAAAGGCATAAACAATCCACAAGATTGATCTGCTAACATATTACTTTCATTTGAAGGCAATGGTTTGGTGAATGAGAATATTGTAGTTTTATTGTTGTCATAACGATACTCTAAAATGCTATCCCAAAAATTAAGAGCAGCACTAGGGCTTTTTTGTAAAATATCTTGCCTAAACTCCCCTAAGAACAAAATGTCTTTAGATTTTAACTCTTGTTCTGCTTCATATGTATTTGTTGCTATGAACTTTTTATAATCTTCATTTATTTCTCCAAAATCTTTCATAAGACCATTTTTTTGAGCCGCCATAAACCTAAAAAGCATAGCAGAACCTGCTTTCTTTCTGTTCATTACATTTTTGCCTCCGTCAATAATCATTATCGGATTTGCTTTCAAAGCTTCTAGAGGAGTTTTATAAATGAAGTCTGTTAATTCTGAAGGAGACATGAGATTACCCTTGTGAAAATCAGAACAAAGCATGTTCTGAAATTCATTAGGTTTAATTTGCATATACCGTTTGGGAATTCCAGAACGTAAAATATTTGCTTTTGCTGCATCAGCTAAATAACGAACTCTGCCTTGATAACGCATTTCGTTTTTTATTTTTTCGATATTATCTTCTTCTGTCATTTAAAGCATTAACCTAAATATTTATCATTATACTCATTTATTGTAGAAGCAAAAGCTTTCATTGAAGTCACATCAACCTTTTTGCTTCTACCAGCAGTTTGTTTTTGAGCATAATATCGTATCCAATTTTTCAAAAATTTCTTATCTCCCTTCCGATTGTTCAATATTAATTTATCCATCAACTTTTGAGCATAAATTCTTTCGCTATCAAATGTGTCAAATGTAGCTCCAGCATGAACTTGTCTATAAGTAGCTCGATAAAAACGAATCATATCATTGCAATTCTCAAATGGCTTAAATTCTTTAGCAAAACTTTTCTTTTTGGCATTTAAAGATTTTTTCTTTTTTTGTTTAATACTTTTCCCAATATCATCTGAAACCAAGTTTTTATTCTTTGGAATCAACAGATCTTCTAACTTTTGTCTTTCTAGCACATCCATTTCTTTTTTATCCTCTTTGAAGTTTTCCATGTCGCTTTCATTAATTGCCCCTAAATATTTTATACGAAAGCTTTCGGGGACATTTAAGATAAAAGATTCATCAACTTCAAGTCCTTCAAAATCATCCATTTGCCTAGCAGCTTCTTGAACTGCCCTCAAATAAGCTGAGAAAGAACCAAATTCTTTATCTTTAATTCTAGGCATCTGATCTTTGCATGAATCAGGCATTTTTAAAATCAATTCTTCTAAAAATTGAGCATAACTGTTATTAATTTCTTTTTTTGTTATTTTGCGTGGATTATGTTTCAATAAGTTTTGCATTGCTTTTGTGGCATCAAAAGCAATGTTGGCTAATTTTTTAATTGTTTTTGGGGGTACTTTGGCTTTGGGATTAAATACAGTCCAAACCGCAGGATCTCTTTCCATAAAATACATATATGTATAAGGATGACCCATTTTCCAAATATAAAATATATTTTGTTCGTGGATTTTGTTAATGTATTTAGAAAGATTTCCTATCTCATTAGTCAAAATCTTTGAATTTTGAGATTTTTGAGGTTTTATCTCTTTGATAATATCTTCGGGATTTAATCTTTTTTTATTATAGATTCTCCTCGATTCGGCATTATTATCATTCACTCCTTTTTTATAATATATTTTGTTTGAAAGAATTCCATCAAAAATAGTGCGAGATGTTTTGCAAAGAATTTCAGAGGGCAAAGCAGAATAACAAGCAGAAACCGTCAAATTCACCAAAGAATATCGAGTTTTAGGATCAGTAATTTTGTTTCTAATTTCATGCTTGTTCATTTTGCTAAAATAATGTATTCAATTCCTCTGCTTTTGAATTTATGCCCTTCGGCAGCATAATTTTCTTTGAAATGTTCAATGTCAATGTCGCTTTTGCCTTTTCGGTATTTATATCCAAAATCTTCATAAGAAAAAACCTCCACATTTTTTCTTCCAGCGTTTTTTATACAACTTGTAATAGTGTCAATATTAGCAAAAGATGAATCATTGTAACTTAACATCCAAGTTGGGAAATCGCCACAATTTGATAATAACTCTTCAAATTGTTCCGTGTAACCTCCCTTTTTAGAAAAACGCTTACCTCCCTTTTGAATGTGGTCTAAATTTTCTAGTTTGTCTTCATATAAAAATTCTTCCAAAAACCTGTAAAGGACTGCATAGTCGCTACTAGCTCCTCCATAAGGGGGGTCCATGTAAATTAGATCAGCTTTTATCTCGTTGCTTTTTAACAAATCAATAATATCTGAATTGTACACTTTGCATTCTCCATCAACTAATAAATTGTTAATTTCATTAGTCCGAAATGGGATCTCATGGAGCTGTCTTCCTTTACTTTTGTCATGATCTAAGCGATGCTTGACATTTGCAAGAATTTGCCCATTATTCATTCTTCCTCCTAAAAAACAATTTTGGGAAACGTGATTTTCGATGGCGAATAAAGCAAAAGCACTTTTATATTTTTCCCTCATTTCTTTAATAGAGGACTCAAACATAATCTCGTTATTTTCATCTCTTCTTTTTCTAGTAGTGTCCCTCCATTTTTCATCCCAAAAAGATCTGCCTATTTTATGGCTGGATCTCAATTTATTTAAATCTCCTGCAACAGAAAAATTGCTATTAGGGATACTAGCCAATGTTGCCTTGTTCAATAAATCTATCCCACAATAAAATTTATCTCCACAAAGAAGTTCCACATTTCTTCTATATTTATCTAGAAAAATACATTCTTTCTCAGTAAAGGTTTTATCTTTGTAGTTGTCAAGAACTAATGTACCATATTCTTCTGGTTCATTGTGGCATAAAAAATGAACTTCTTCTTTCGTTAAAGGAATCGATTGATTTTCTAAGACAGATATGGCAGTAATTGCAGAAGACGTTAAAAGATCGTTCGTGATTACTTTTTTTCCCATATGTTTTAGCATAAGAGAAACAATAGAACTTCCCGAAAACGCATCAAAAACAGTTTCGCAGTCAGTGTGATTCTCAATGACATCCCATAATTTAGGCAGCAACCTTCGTTTGCTCCCCACATAATTCGAGGGCATTTGCTTGATGCTGTCAATAACATCTTTTTGTTTTCTTTGAGTAGAAAGTTCTTCAAAAAAAGTATTCATTGTTATTCTCCATTTTCATCTAAAAGATCAAAAAGAGAATCACCTTTGCCTAATTTAAAGATAGAAGAAATTTCATTCTTTATGTATTCTCCCCCATTTGAATGTAGTAAATTAAAACGAGGTTCTTCTTTTAATATTTTTTTAACTCTTTTAGTATGATCTTTTAGATATTTTACGTCATGATCATAATATATTACTGCGGATTTGTCTCTAGGAGAAGAACTTTTTCTATCTATTCTCAACGTTCGTCCAATTCTTTGGTTAACTCTAGATCCAGAAGCTCCTCCTCCAGCTAAAAGAGCCATATCAAGGGTGGGGATATCTAGTCCTTCATCTGCCAAAGTTGTGGCAATCATAGTAAGCTTTCTTTTTTCTTTTAAGTCTTCGATTGCTTTTTTGCGCTTTTTTTTAGACATTTTCCCTGTCACAAAATCAACATCCCCTCCAAGCATTTTTTTGATCATATCGCCTTGAGCATAGTGTTGAACAAGGATTAAAGAAGAAAGTCCATTTTCGGTAACAAATTTATTTGTATTTGCTACATGGGCATTAAATTCTTCGTTTTGGGTGATACAATGACTATAAATGGATTGGTAAGCATTCAGGTTGCAATCATGGTTAATTTTCTCAAAAATAATAGATGGTTCAACTAACCAACCATTTTCGATGAGATATGATGCGTTAACATCAATTAATTTTTGTCCGAAAGCTCCTTGCAATATTAAATCCGCGTTATCTTCTCGATAAGGAGTTGCAGAACCTCCAAATCTATAATAAGCATTCGGAGAGTTTGTTAAAATGTCAACAATTGTTTTGCTACCCGCATGATGGCAATTGTGAACTAGAATGTTATTAGCATAGAAACAATGAGAATTTTCTACCTCTATGTCGTAAACTCGTTCTTTGCCAACTGCTTTAATCTGCGTAATACTTTCTAATTTTGTGCTGAATGTATTTGAAGATATTTTTTTCGTCATCTCTTCTGAGTAAAAAAGTTTCGCATCCGCAGTATTTACCTTGTCTCCTACCTTTAACTGATCTATTCTTTTCCATCCTGAATCTGATTTAATCAAGTGATTATTTGTGCCGACAATGATATTAGAATCAGTAATTACCTCATAAACATCTTTAACCCCCTTATCCCAAAAATTCAATATTTTTTCGTACCTTACTTCTGAACCATCATTAGACAATACGTACTTACAATTTTCTTTTGGGATATCTTTTATTTTCTTTAGTCCTTTTTCTGTTTTAACTAAACTTTCCCCACTAATGCATTCATCAAAAAAGAACCCCTTGCAATCATGCATTAATTGGCGAAATCTTCGTAAATTGTCATATCCGGCAACATCTTTTTCCTTCCAAAAAAAATTATCCTCATCATCAAAGCTATAGTCTTTGATATTGAATTCTTTATTTAGATAAACAGATTTAACCGCCGTTTGAACTGTACAAACATTAATATTCTGAAGATCAAACTCCCCTCCTCCAACTTTTCCTATTGGAACTTTCAAAGTTTCAGAAAGAACTTCGTGAGCTTGTTCCAAAAGATCAGTAGTAGTCACGTAAAAATTAAAAGGCACAGTTTGTAAAGCCCCTATGATTGAACTCGTTGTATAAGTCTTTCCCCCACCTGTTGCTATCTTTATAATCCCCCTTCCTTTTTTTATGGCTTGTTCTCTCGCAAGAGTTTGATAGCCTCTTTCTTCAAAATCATCAGAGGCATGAAAAGACAAATCCAACAAATTGGGTTCTGGTTTCTTTCTTCCGTCTAACAACTGATATTCAACATGATGATATTTCAAAACTTTTAATACGATAGAAATTAAACCCGAAAAAAAAGCTTGACCATCTCTGCGTCTATAAAGGTGTCTTCTCCCATCCCATTTCCTTTGTTTATAAAGTTTAGTGTGAATAGCTCCTGGGACCCTAAAAGACAATTGACGATCTAATGTGGCATGAACTTCATTAGATAAATAACCCACTATTCTAGAATCAACATTTCCTATTAAAACTTTAACCATTTCATCCTTTAAAATAAATTGAAGAAGTTTGTACTCCCATTTCTGTTAATAAATTACTACTACTTCCTTGAATTAATTTGTCTTTTCTAATCTGAATTAATTCATCCATTTTGCTTGGATTAGAAGATTCTTTTAATAAATCAATTATATCTTGTTTATTTTTAAAAGCATATTTAAAATATACTTGTTCCGCTATCCCACAAGAATCACAACAAACTTCTATAGATATGTCTCCTATTTCCGATGCATTAAAATGAAAACTAATAGTTCTTAGGCATCTTTTCGGCAAAGAGGCATGACAATAAGGGCAAGGTATTTCAACCCATTCTGGCAAATCCATTTTTTCAACAAGACTCTCATGTTTTTCTTTTACCGCATCATTAAAGTTCATTCCATCCCATATATTATTTGGCATTAACCCTCTCCTTCTTCTTTCATTAATTCTAGCAACTCATCCTTTTCCCTTTCAACATATGCGAGTAAAGATTTATTATGTCTCCACGCTTGTGGGTCTTGCCCTACCCAAAGTTTAGCAAGCAATTTATTTAACTGACGTAATAAGTATTCTGAATCGTCTAATAATTTTTTATTTTTTTCTAAATTTGCAATTATAGATTGGCTATGCACATATGCTTGAGCAGTTTGACCAGCCCATATTTTTGAGTCTATTTTTTGAAGTTCCCGTAAAAGGTATTGTAAATAATCTAATGATTCTATGTTTTGCATATAAAAACTCCCTATTGAGTACAATATTATACAAAATAGGGAGAACAAATTAAAGTACAACCTGATTATTCTTTTTCTAATTTATCAAATTCTTCATCTAGTTGATTTTGATCATTTTGATCATTTTGATTGTTAGAAGGACTTTGAGTTGTTAATTTTTCTTCTTCTTCATTTTCGATAATAGAAATAGCCTCATCTACCATTTCTTTGAATTTCAAAGCTTTTCCATAATTTTCAGGAGTAATTCTGCCTCCCATTTTATCCCTTATAATTTCATCTGAACTATAGCCAGCTTTTAATTCGTATACAATCTGTCTTAAATGAGCTTTTCTTTCATCTGGATCTGTAAAATATAAATACCAAAATTTATTAGAAGATTTTTTTTGTTCTTCTTTGTTTTCTTTTTTTAAATACTCGTGTTCATGTTCAGGATTAGTTAAACTATAAATATAGTGACTGTATTCATGTATTAAAGTTGATCCTTGTGCAGCATACGATGGGGCAGTAGCAGAGTTGACAGAAATCAAAGGAGGACTTACAAATAGTCCTTTTTCAATTTCTTGAGGAATACTAAATTTATTTTTTTTCCAAAGAGCTTCTCCCATAAAGCCTCCTTGGGTTCCTCTGCCGAAAATTCTTTCTATAGGTCCAACTAAGACGTTAAAATCATGAAATTCTACTTCCTCTTCTTCGCACATGTTTTTAATAAATTTACAAGCATAATCATAGTCAGAAATTTTTCTTAAATGACACATCTGATCTCCAGACACATTCACTGACATTGAACGAGCATCTGCTCTGAATCCAATTTTTTCCTTATCCTCCTTCTTTTGGGGATCTTTTTTATAAACATCAAATGTATTTAATGCTTTGAGTTTGGCAACTTGTTTAGATCTTTTAGAAACATGGTTAAAAATTTTATTAGAAGATTTAATATCAATTTTATTAATAGAAGGATTATATTTAGAAATAACAATATTGCTTTCTGCTTTCAAAATTTTAGAACAAAAATCTTCACTCAAATAAATGGGGGTTTCAATAATGATCTCTTCAGTTTCTTCATTATATTCAATAATTTTTAAAAAAGGCAATTGCTTACTAGAATTAAAAGTTTTTCCATCTTCTTTCATCAATGAATTAATATTGATTGGGAATCTATTTTTTGGAACTTGAAAACTAATATAGTAAGAAAATTCAGCGGGATTTTTGCTTCCACTCTGAATAACTGAATCTGTGGTTTGCAAAATCAAATTAGATGCTTTCATAAATTCAGGAAAAGTATTAACTGACTGAATTAAAAAGCTACAAACTTCTTCGAAAGGAAACCCTAAGTACAAAAGATTTTTAATGCTATACAAGTCTTCTTGCGTGGAAGTAAGATCCCCACTTTCTACGATGTCTTTTACGAGTTTCTGATAAGAGGTTAGAACTGTCCATTCTTTATCATGGGTTTCAACCTTGAGTCTTGGAGAAACGTCAACAAGGATGAAGGGAGTTTGAACTGCCAATAAGGGGATTGGTTCTTTCCTTTTGGAACCATCAATATCAATTTGATCTAAAAAACGAATTTGAGCAGCAACTTTTTCATCTATTAATCCTCCAGTTAATGTTGAACCTTCTGCAAATTGAGGAGGAAGTTGCTTTCTAGTATAAGGCATCCTATCTAAAGAGGCTTCAACTACATTCAAATTTCTAAAATCAATTTCAGGAAAAGATTTTTTAAGAGAAGCCTCTACATTTTTAAAACTATCAATTTTTCTCAATCTAATAGAAGAAAAGGGACTACCAGGGATCACCTTTGAACTTGCAATTTCCCCATAATCTTTCTCAATCTTTTTTTTAGTTGCATTTAAAAGATAATTAAATTTTTTCTCTTCAAAATGATGAGCATTAGGAGAATACAATCTTTTGGAATCTAAATCATAACAAATGTGAAGCAAATCATCTCTGCCCAACTCTTCCCCTTTATGAGATAGTTGCTTCCCGATAAGCTTCTTAGCCACATCGGACGACATGGTTACAGGAGACTTAAACACTCTAGGCTTTTTGCTCTCCGATTTGTAATGGGGCAAAGTAGCAAAATAGTTAATGATTTTGTTTTTAACTTCCATAATTATTCTGTTTCGTATACTAGTTTGGCATTAAAACCTTTTATGTCCCATTTGTCAACATTTTTTGGAATGTATTTTTTTCCATTAATTAAACATTGTTCTTCTGTGATACAAATAGAAGTTCCAAAATCAACCCCTTTGTATTGATTGCAAAGACCAAAACCGTGAATCCAAGTTGAAGCAGATGGTTCATTATAACCCTGATCCATAAGTCCTGAGAAGCCGATACTATAAGAATTAAATCTTATACCAGGTTGATGAATATGACCAATAAAAACCGATCCCTTCTTGCCATATGTTCTTGATGCTTTTTCCAATTTGTCTCCAGATTGATTGTAGAAAATCAAATCTCCATGAATAAATGTTGATGGGCCAATTTTCAATGGTTTTTTTAAAGGAGTTATTTCATATCCCAAACTCTCCACGTTACAAATAAAGTTGAAATCTAAATAATTTTTGAATTGAGGGTATTTTCTAATAAAATCTTGGGCAAATCTTTCATGATTCCCAATAATAATATAGCTTTTTTGTGCCCATTCTGACATAAGTTTTAACATATGATGAACTCTAGCACCTTCTTCTAAGACACATTCGTCTATGATAGGAATGTTCTTGTCCATGTCATGATGATTTAAAGATGAGAAATCATTAGCATCTCCAATATTAACAAACACATCTGGTTGATAATCTTGGCAGATTTGCTCTTGTATACTCAAAGCTGAAGCGTCATGTTTGGGAGAATGAGCATCAGCATGAATAAATATTTTTTTGTCAGGGTTAACAACTTTTTTGGAGGTAATAATCTTATCATAATAAGACAAGGCGTAATCATTTTCAACTTTTTTGATAGTACAAGGAACAATCGTGTGATTCCCTTCGGAATCCACGTGAACTACTAAAAGTCCTTGTTTCCAAAAATTGTACATTTTTTCCATTCTTCTATACTTCTGAAAAGAATCATGATAAGCGACTTTAACTTTATTCTTGGAAATATCTTTGAAGTCAATTTGTTTGATAGTTTTTACAACATGTTTTTCGCAAAGACAACCAGGAGAAACAAAATAAGAGTGCTCTCCTTCGGGAGAACATTTGGAGGCGAACTCATGTCTGTGGCTATTGATTATAGTTTTGGTATCCATAATCTCTGGGTCAAGAGATTTAAGAGGTTTTTTAGTATAATCAGTAATTAAATCATTATTTTCTATAGTGAGATCATTTCCCAACGTCAAATGAGATCTTACCATATTAAAATGATAACCAGAACCCGTTTTTTCTTTTTGTTTATTTTCTTTATCTTTGATAATTCTCAATTCTTCTTTTCTAGCAACAATAAGCAAGTTGTCAATCTGACCAAGATTATAGTTGATGTTGTTATCATCGTCTAAAAGATGTCCAACATGAATTACATGTTTAGCTTTTAAATACTTATTTAAAGTCTGAACCAAATTAAACACTTTGTTTTTTGTTTCTCTTCCATGAGAATCTCCAACTACAACGTATGTTCCTTTATCTAATTGTTTCGTCAAAGGGTGATTGAGTCCCATTTCTTCAATCGTTGAAATTACCCCCTTTTTTATATCAGAAAAACGGATTTCAAATTTTTCTAAATAATCTTTTTCAACATTCGTTTGTTCTCTAAACTCTTCTTCTGTAATCTCTTCCAGTCTTTCTATAGAATGACGGCAAATAGATCCAAGAGCATCAATCAAGCCTTGTTGAAAATCTTCTTTAAGAATGGGGATTTCGGACTCAATACCCTCTAAATCGTCCTCTACTCTCAACCAAGCGTCCCATTTAGTCGTTTGAGCTTTTTTTTCAACAGAAGAAACACTTCTCCCTAATTTTTTTGCAATAAACTTATACGATTTTTCTGCTTGCAAATACGCATAGAGTTGATGACTTTCAGCGTTAGTCCATTTTCGAGGTTTAAATGTTTCTTTTAAATTTTGTTTAGATTTTTTCTCTTGTTTTTTTTCAAATCTGTCCCAATTAGTTCTTCTAACCTTGTTTCTTACACTATCATAGGTTTTGTTAAGATATTCGGCTATTTCTCCATATGTTTTGCCTTTTTCTTGTAATTTTTTAAGTTCTAAGACTTCTTGGTTAGTCCATTTCGATTTTAACATAATATTTCCTTTGGTTCTTAAATTTCAAATTAAAAAGCAACATAAGAGAATTCAAAATAAGAACTTTCTTCTGCAATGTTTTCATATTTGACTCTGAAACCATCTTCAAGATAATCATGAACATAAATTCTAGGTCTTGTGAAGGGGCCTGTATACTCATTTGATGTTTCCGAAGATGAACTAGAAACCGATTGACTCGAAGAACTACTTGAATCTATCGAGGATGAACTAGAATTTGACGAACTAGAATCCCTCGAAGAAGATGAACTTGAGCTATTAGAATCTATTGAACTAGAACTACTTGAAAAGTGGAGACTTGTTAAGGTAGAACTGCTTGAAGATGAAAATTCCCCTGAAGTAGAACTACTTGAACTATGAGAATCTATTGAACTAGAACTACTTGAATTAGAAGACTCCGATGAACTACTTGAAAAACTCCAAGATGAATTAGAAGAAGAATTTGATAAACTTGAATCTTCTGAAGAACTACTAGAAGAATGCGAACTCGAAGAACTCATTTCATCTAAAGAAGACCCTCCTATTATCGCATACCCAGTTATTGCAGTTAAAGATGTCCAAGAAATATGAGCTCTTGTTACTGGAAATCCAGTTGTGATTTTAATTAGCCCACTGCCAGTTGCATTTACAGCTTTTTTACCTGTAAATGGGAAATTATCTGATCTTTCTAAGTTAAAACGCCTAATCATGATATTCTTATTTGGTATTTATTCGCTTTTATAGTGCTTTAAACCTATTCAAATCTCTTGGAAATATTGTAGGATACTCCAATATGTTCAATTTGAGCAGATTCTTCTCCATAGTTTTTAATTCTTGCATAAATTTTAAATCGATTGCTTAATTCAATATCTATATAGTATTTATTATTTAAAGATTTACTTGAATTAAAAATAATTCTTCCTAATTCAGGTTCAGCGACATAGGAACTAGGATTAACCTCTAAACCGTTTTCATCATATAATGTAAATTCTGACAAAGAATTCCATTTCCCATTAATAGGGAAAAATTCCTTGCCATTTTCACTAATTAAAAGTTCATTATATCGAGTGTTTAAAATTGTTTGTCTATGAGCTTGAATCTCCGGTTGAGTTGTTGAGTAAAAATAAGATGGGTCAGAAGTTCTAAATTGAGTTAACCCATATTTTATTTCTGAATCTTCAGGGATATTTGCTTCATGATTAATAATTATAGATGAGATATATTCATTATCTTTTAAGTTTAAAACAATGGGCTTAAAGAAAATATAAATTTCTTTAGGATCTAAGTAATTAACTTCAACATTTTCTGAGATAGTTGGGGTTTCAAAATTTTCACTTAATATTAATTTATATTCTATGTCAACTTTAGTTGCAAAAGAATCAATTTCAACTTTGTCATCCACAAGAGGTTTAAACTGAGTCAACTCTTCTCTATTGTCATTGAAAATTCTTAATCTGTATTCAATTGAAGCTCCCTCTGGAATATCTACATTAGGCAAAGAAATGTCAATAACTTTCGTTTTCTGAGGAAAAACTGTAGTCGTTGTTAACATTGTTTGCTTCAATGTTAAATTTTTATTTGAAAAAATTTCTTCAACAACTTGGTTAGGATTTTTATATTTGAAATTATTAGTTTCAATCCCAAAAGAGTTGGTATCCAACTGTAATTTTTCTGCTAATATTTTCTCAAATTGGGAGATGTTCCCTAAATTAATTGGAACTATTTGTACAGGATTATTTTTTATATCTAATATATTTTGAATCATTTGAGAATATGAAGTCGAAGATTTATTCTCTTCATTATCTGATAAAAGAATCATCAACTTACTATAGTTTTCATATTTCGAATCTTCTATCAAAAGATCTACCATTCTATCATTAGCCAATTTCAAAGCATCATATACTTTGCTTTCCCCAAAAGGAGAAATTGAATTAAAGGAGTTATTTATGTATTCTTTATCATTTGAAAATTCTGGCAACAAACTTATAATATTATCAAAAAGAGCTTTGCTAGAGACTAAAGATATTATGAGAGAATCAGAGGCTTTTTTACCATTATATTCTCCTTGAGCATCAATTTTTAAAACAAAAGAAACAACATCTGTGTTTGTATCTCTATTTATATTTCCTTGATTAGCTATAAAAACTGTCGTTTTGTATTTAATCCTAGTTCCATCATCAACAAAATCCCCAACTATACTATTCAACTTAGCAATTTCATCTGCTTCTTCTTGACTAGTCGCTTCGATATAACGGAACAAAGTTCTTACTTCAAATCCACTTTCAACATCATCAACGTTATCCGCTAACAAATATGATGCATTATTTCTAATCCCAGTAGAAGAATTTAAAAAAGAAAATTGAGTGGAAAGATTTAATGTTAAAAATTTGTCGGGCACTGTTCCCGCATGCAACGTAGAAGAAGCAAACATCATTCTATTTTGATAAGGAACTTTTTCTTCATCTCTATAAGGTTCGCAATTGGTGGGGTCGTAAATAACTGTTGCTTTAACCTCCATATCTTCTGATTGATTTGTGCTAGGTAATACTTGAGTTATGGCTACAGATCTTAAAGAATGCGAATGTGAATCAAAGTTAAAAGGTTGTTGCTCTAATATGACATAATTTTGAATGTCATGATAATGATTTTCGATTGTTCCCTTTAGAACAATTGTTTCCGTAGTATAACCATTACCTAACGAGTCAACAGTAGTGGCATGACAATGAATACTTATAGCTAAATCCCAATCGTCGGCTGTTATTTCGTTAAAGTTTTTTTCTATGCATTCAACTATACTTTCAGAATTTTTTATCTCTATAATAAAGCTTGTTCTAAATAAGCCCACATCAACTTCATATGCATTTAATTCAAACCCATCAAAAGACTCTATCCTTAAACAATCTTCAACAGTCCCCCTAGAATCAATTGGAATAGGAGGAATATCTTCACTTTTGTCTTCGAGGTATGCATTAGCTTTCCCACAAACTCCACTTTCAAAAGATATTTGAGGAAAACCAAAGTCAAAAACAAACTCATCCTCCTCTCCTTCATTAATGATAACTTTTTCTTTAATAAAATTGTCTTTCCATTGGACATCAGCAATGAAATAAGGGGAAGCTTCTCCATCTCTTACAAAAGTGCCCTTAAAACTTTCGGCGTAAGTGTTTATAGATAAAGGTTCAACTAATTCAACGGCTTGAAATTTTGCTAAAGTAGAAGGATTAATATCCTCTCCAGATTCATTAATAATACCTGGAACAGCTATTTTAACATCAATGCTTTGGGCTTTTCCTTCTTCGTCAACAAAGATTACAGGAGAGTTAGTTGCTAGATTGTAAAAAACGTCATCACTTCCATAAGAAGAATCAGGGTTTAGTAAAAAAGAAAACTTTTGAGGACTTGAAGTTGGTAATCCTGCGGTTCCTGATCTAGCTAAATAAATATTACCAACATTTTTGTCAACTCCCTCTAGTTTAATTTCCATCGTGCCATCTGGACTTAAACGTTTTCTGCCTCCAACTGTAAATATACTAGCAGGACTAGAAGCCCTAGAACTTTTTCCTAAAAGAAAATCAACCAGATCTTCGGGAAGTTGATAAAGTAAATCAAAATTTTCTCGTATGTCAAAGGTTAAAGAAAAATTTTCTCCATCAGCCCATTTTTTACCACTTTTCCCTTTGACTTCTCCTATAATTTCATATCTATCTGAATAATCTCCCCTACCTCCTGATGCATTTTTATAGAACAAAAATCTATTCCTTCTAAGCTCATATTCTGAGGAGTTGCGAATAACAATAGGAATATTTTCATTTGAACCACATAATTCGGCTGATTCTTCTTTATATATGTAGGGGTCTTTAGGCTTAGTTTTTTGCCCTTTAGCAATGCTATCTTCTACAATCCCAACAGAAGGAGAGAAGATGTCAGAAGAAATTTCAACAGAAGCCCCATCTTCTACTACAGGCGCACCTCTGAAATAAACTTCATTAAATAAATCATACTCTGTTTTTCCATCTGATCTCAAATCCATAGGTTGAAATGGTCCAATTTGCAAGGGATTTTCAACGAAGAACCAATCAGTTCTAATCGCCTCATAAGTAATTTCTGTTCCGTATGAATAACTAGCTTCAAAAAGTAAAATTCCTACTTCATCTGGGGTGTCAATTTCTAAAACAGCTTTACCATTTTTAACAGGAATTGAGAAAGTATATTCCTCCAAATCTGTTGCATATGTGAAAGATTTGGGAGCAGCATATGCTAAATCCATGTCTTTCCCCTCTTCTATTTCGGACCCAATGTCAAAATTACTAGGAACAGAAGATACTTGTACTTCTTCAAATGCTTTTTCTACTTGTTTTTCAATTTCACTTTTTTCTTCTTCTGGAGGATCAAAATCGTCAAAATCATCTGAGGGGTTGTTATTTTGGGCTACTGAGTTCCTCCAAAAATCAATTGGAGTTTCTTGAAAGATCTGCACCAACTCTCCATCTTCGTTAAGTTGATATTTAGGAGGAAGAGAGTAATTTAAGTGTTCGGAAGAATAAATCGGTTTAACTGGTTTCGCAGGGGAAGGATATTCTCCAACAACAATATCCTCGTGCTTACTAATTAATTGTTTATTACTATAAATTGTAACATTTAACGTGCCCGATTTAATTAATCTGAATTTGTTAGAAACTAAATAAGTTACTTTGATAGGAGAGCTAGATCCTGCATAAATACCTCTGCTTTCTTTTTGCGTTGAATATTTTTGCACAGTTTTACATAAAGAGAATTCTCCTCCTCTTTCGGGCTTGAAAAATAATAAACCATCATTGTCAAAGTCAAATTCACTTTGAATAGAAACTGGAGGAACAAAATCAACTTCTGTTTCAGGAAAATGAATTGCAGATTCTATAACTCCTGTATCAGATTTTTTTTCTAGTTTAGAATGCACTGTATATTTTTTGGCCAATAATTTGTTTATTGAAGAATAGCTAAAATATTCAACAGGAGGATTTAAATTCACTTCCTCTTCATATTCAAGAGCATAGGTGGATAAGTAACTTGTTGCAACCCCATTTTTAGAATATACAGGACTGACAAGGTTGTAGTCTTTATCTTTTCCATTTTCCTCCACATTGGCCCTAACATTTTCTTCAGAGACATCTAGTAAATCAGAATTCTCAATTTCACTGTTAAACCCTCTAAAGTAATTTAGTTTTAACAAGTTGCCCGCTTCTTTCTCTTTTTCGGAATTTGTTTTTAGAATATCTTCTGTTATAGGTAAAAATCTGATGACATTCTTCCCGTTGATAGTGGGGAAATCAGAAGATTTTGTTTTGATTAGAGATTGGTTTAAATTAATATCTTCAAAATTGGAATTTTTATCAACAGGATTGTCATATAATTGAAGAGCAGAAGAAGGAAGGTTAATCCCTTCAACTATAGGGGTTACATCAACAAAAGGTAATGCTGTTGATGTTTCCAAACTTGAATCTGAAATTAAAGAAAGAGCATTGGTGTTTTTCGCAGACAAATCAACTTCTACTTTCCCTCCATCATTAGAAGGACCGACATCGAAATCAATAGGGTCTTGTAAAACAATGCTAGGATAATCATCTTCCCCGTCTTCGTTGAGATCAAACTCTATGACTTCATTAAATTGTTTAGAATTTCCGTTTACAATTTTAACGACAACATTTCGATCAATTCCTTCTAAACCATCCAAAAAAAGAGTTGAATCTCCTTGAAAAGCATCTACAACAATTTTATTAGAAAACTTGGTTTCCAATTTTTCAGCCAAATCTTCGATATAAAATTTAACCTCTAACCCATCGGGCATAGGATTCCCATCATTATCGATTAAATTTATTTTAATCGGAGCAGTTTGGTCATTCCAGAAGAACTGATAAAACTCCCATTTATCAGATGGGGTTATTAAATAATAACTTTTATAACCTTGACTATTTTCTAAGTAAAATAAAACTTCTTCCCCACTTTTCTTCTCTACGTCTCTTATTAAAATTTCTATTGTAGTCTCAGACAAAAAGTTTTGGCCTTGCAAGAATGTAGATAAAGACACATAAGTGTTTGAATTACTCGTAGAATCAATATCCATTTTTAATGGAGGATTTATAATAATAGATTCTTCCTTCACTTCTGTAACTTCGTGGTAATAAGAAGAGAATTCCCCTCTAAAATCAACATAATCTCCAACAACAAAAGAATTTTCTCCTACAAATACTTCGGAATTTCCTTTGAGGTTAAACCCTAAGATATCAACTTTATCAACTGTTTTTTTTGAAAAAGTGTTAGAAATAATTAAATCATTGTCTGTATTGAAATCTATAGACAAGGAGTCATTAGGTCCATTTTGATTTAATGAAAATTCATTGTCAGAATTAAATATTCTCCAATTTGTTTCAGAATCAATAAATTTAGATGAATCTGGACTGCCTCCTAAAAAAACTCCAGCAACATTAAAAGTTCTGTCAAGGGTTAAATTTGCAAAGCCATAAGAAATCATGTTGGAATTTTCAATGGAATTTTCAAAAACATTGAAGTAATCAATTAAGGTAGTTCCATTCCCACTTACTCTGCTTAAGGTTCCAGAAAAATTTGGTATTTCAGATCCTTCTGCTACTAGTAACCCACTTCGTTTGTCAACAATTGTGAAATTAATCCCAGAAGAAGAATAAACGTCCCCTTTTGAAAAGTTTTGAGAGGAAACTCCAAATTCAAATGTATTTATATTTGGAGAATTTACATCAACATATATTTTTTTAATATTTAGGAAATTTGGAGATGCAACAGCTAAATCTAAATCTATTGATGACGATCCAAATTTAATAATATCAAAAAGAACTTCTTTAGGGTAATTAACAAATTTTTCATAAATTTTTTGTGCCACTTGTTTTCTTTTTTCTGAACGATCATTCCAACTCATACTACCACTATCATCAATAACAATAGAAACTAGCAAATCGTTTAATGTCGCAGTAAGATTCTCAGGCAAGTCGTCAATTTTAGTTTTAAAGGGAGCTGGGGGGGATGTGATCCTGAATTCATCAAGGTCATAAGGATCAAAAATTCCTAAAACTCTGATTAGCATAGCAATATCATCTTCTTCGGCCCAATCTGCATTATTACTACTTAAAAGAACAGAGCTTTCTCCCAAAGATTTAACATAAGACCAAGAAACATAATTGTTTTCATCTCCTCCTTCCTGCCTAAAAACAAAAGCTATTTTCTTTGAACTTGGAGCTATCAAATTAGATAAATTAAAAGAAAACTTATTCCAGCCACTAGAATTTACATCAACTACATTTAAAGATGAAGTGGCAATCAAACTTGTTGGAACATTAAAGCTTGAAACTTCATAAATATCTAGGTGTAAAATTAAGTTGTTTGATTTACCATAAGGCCCTTGTAAATGAAGATAAACATCTCCAACCGAATAAGAGGTTTCATTTAAAGAAACAATTTGACCTAATCTGTTATTGTACCCCCCCTTAGAAATAGAAGTTTTTGCTAAAATTAATTGCTTAGACCTATTCCATGTTTCTCCTATAACAGAACTGGAAGAAGAACTTGAGATGTTGCCAACGCTTTCACTAGAACTTGAGGAAGAATCTATAGAACTAGAAGAAGACGAAGTTAAGCTTGTCTCGCTACTGCTACTTGAATAACTCATTGACGAACTTGAACTAAATCTTTCTGAAGAACTGGAGGAACTAGAACTCGAATCTATAGAACTAGAAGAACTGCTTTCCGAAACACTTGTGCTAGAAGAACTTGAGTCTATAGAACTACTTGAACTTGAGTCAAGAGATGAACTTGAACTAGTCCCCTCTGAACTAGAGCTAGAACTAGAACTTAGCTCCAAACAACTTAAATAAGCAATGTTCGGCGAAGAAACGGAAGTGCCACTCCAAATGACTAGACCGACAAGACCAGAAGCATTGACTTGGCTCAAAGAAATGGTTCCAGCAGAATTTCTTTGACCGATTGCAACTAATTCTGATAAATTTTCATCCTTGTATATTCTTAATTCTTGATATCCATCTTGAAAATCAAAACCAACATAAAAATCGCAACCATCTGAATTCCTATCGTTTGCATTGTATATTTTCCATCCTGAAAAATGATTACAGGCATGCCCATGACAATTGTAGTTAATGCAACAATTAGAAGAAGAACTTGACAAAGAACTCAAAGAAAGAGAAGAACTAGAGCTCGAATCAACCGAAGAACTAGAACTACTGAAAATAGAATCTGCATCCGTTTCGCAGTATAAAATGCTCTGTTTCAAATAAGAAACAGAGGTTCCATTCCAATCTACTGATCCCGTAACTCCACTTCCATTTCTAGCCTCTAAATTAATTGTTCCTACAGTACCTTGTCCAATAGCTATTAAGTTTAAGTAGTTTGTGTCAGAATATAATTCTACTTGTTGAATTGAACCGAAATCATTGTAACGAACAAAAATTTGATTGCTACCTAATAACTCAATACTTAAACCTTCCAAATACCAATTTGAAAAAGCAAAACAACCATCTCCTTCGCAAATTGGATATTGACAATAGCCACTAGATGAGGATGAACTTCCACTAAAACTAAAAGAACTACTGCTAGAACTAGAGTCAACAGATGAACTAGAACTACTGAAATTTATTGAACTTGAACTACTAGAGGGCATGATTAATTAATCGGGAAAATAGATTGATTTTCAGATGTATTACTAAATAAGAAACCTTTGTCTGTACCAACAACAATAATATTGTTTGATTTGTCATAAAGAGAAGATGAAATGTTTCCTAGATCGAAATCGTCTTCTTTATTATAACTTAAATCAACAATTTCTTTCCAATTTTCACCTTTATTTTTTGTTGCATATATTTTGGGAGAATTCCCCATAGACAATAAATTGTCGTTCACAGACTCTAAAGAAGAAACATTCTCTATTAAAGCAGTAATATTGTGAGAATGGTTTCGAGGATAACCTAACAACCTAAATGTTTCTATGGATAAGTTTTGAACCTCTCCATTTTTAATTATGTGTGTATGATTATTCGAGAAACTATTCTTTAAAACCTTTATATAAGGATTGTCTTCTATAAAATATCGATTTTGAACAAAAGAGGATATTTTAATTATGTTAACATTAATAATTTCTGACACAATAGTTGTTTCTTTATATCCTCTAGGAGACACAATAACAATAGAATCTCCAACACTTAAATCCGAGGAATCTTCAACACTTACTGTGTCAGAACCCATATTTAATTCGTTTGTTATTTTTAGAGATCCAACGTTGAAGTTTTTATAAAATGTATCTTTTGTAAACCCATAATCTTTTGACAAAATTTGCAATGACCATGATGGGGATATTGATTTCTCATTAAACACAGTATCCCACAAAATGTCGTTAGTTATTTCAACATTAATATAATTCGTTCCATAATCTGAAATGATCCCTGTATATTCATTTCCAAAATTAGCACCATTCCAAAAATAAACTACCGCCCCCTTGAGGATTTTAGAAGGTCTTTGGATAATTTCATAATCAATGTCGTCAACTAAATTTATACGCAACTCTTCATTGCCTGCAAGAACAATTGAATCAATAGAACTTACAATATCTATTCCTAATAACTCTAAAGAATGGTAATGGTCATCAACCTTGGATGTGTTCTTTTTTTGGAAAGAAGTTACTTCGTCAAATTCTGTTCCTTTAATTAGAAAATAATTAGCTTCCAATAAATCTAGAACAAACTTGTCTTTACTTGAAATCAAATCTTCTTGATCTATATTGGAAATTTCATTTGGATCTATTTCAATATCAACTGCTTGATTCGCCTTAAATATAGAAGCATCAGGCAATGAATCTCCGAGATCAAGGTTATCTAAAGAGGAAGATAGGGTTCCCTCCGTAATATCGGAGATTTTTTCAAAATCAATCTCCGAATCATCAACAAACATTACTTCCCCGATACTTTCCTCCCTAAAGGATATTCTTTTTTTCTCATTTTGAATGATTTTGCCTTTAATTAATAAATTATTTAGTTCACCATAAACTTCAATTGTTTGGCCAACCCATTGATTTTTTTTAATAGAGTTGGGTAAATCTGATAATAGAGAGTATTCGTTGTTGGCTAAATGAACAAAAATTTCATCACTTTCCGCAATATCTAAACTACTATAAGTTTGAGTGTGATTTAAAATAATCGAATTGTTTTCTACAGCTTTAATCTCATATTTGGTTCCATAATTTAATTCAGAAGCAATAAATAGCGCAGGTTTGTTTTTGTTTTCTACAGCTTCCGTTACTTCTGTTTCATTTAAATTATCTAAGGGGGAACTAGAAACGTTATTTTTGATTAAATTGTTTTTTTCTATCTGTTTTAACTCTCTTTTAATTTTATCTAGAACCTTTTGGTTTCTTTGATTAAAGTTTACTGTAATTTTGGTTGTTCCCTCGGGACTAAATCCTAAACTAGAATTATTAAAAAATGTTTCTTTAAAATCAAATGGATTCTCTGTAGATGCTAAAATTTTTACATTAAATTCATTATTAAAATCACTAGATGTATTTTCTAAAATAACAAAAGAATAAGAATTGGTTTTGTTTAACCATGCTTTTTGATTGACTAATTCTTTTTGAGCAAATAAATCGTCGGATTGCAACCTTAATGACCAGCCATCCCCTTCTGTTCTATAAGATAATATTTTTGCTTTTTTATTGACCTTTTCAACAAATCCCTTCATTGCAATGCTATCAATAAGACCTTCATGCAAATTTTCTTTAAAATAAGAACCTGAATCGGTTAAAATCCCATTTTCTGTGGTTAAAAACAAAGAAGATTTATGCTCTACTATGTCATAAAACTCATAAGGGAAAATTTCTATATAAAAAAAGTCAGTCTCATTATACTTGTCAAAAAAATTTCTTGAGAAAACAGTTAATGTATTTTCAAAATTGTTGAATATTTTTCCAGAATCAATAATAATATTATTGCTCCGAATTATATAGCTATAATTATATAATTCATTAATGATGCTATTGAAGTTTCCGTCCCAATTAATTTCAAGAATTGAATTGTTTAAAGAAGACAAAGAAACATTTATTATTCTACCACTTTGTTTCCTTTTTTCGAATTCCAAAATCCATGTGCTCCCAAAATTAGTAGCATAATGAATTGAACTAAATATTAAAGAATTTATGGTGGTAACGATACTGCCATCGTTAAGAACTTGAATGCTAGAGGACACAAAAGAAGTAGAACGCGAATTAATAGAAGCTTCATCCCAAGAAGTAGGAGGTTTAGCCAACGAATATCCCATTCTTCCATTTCCTCCAACAAGTAAGGGATTAATATAAGTGTCGTTGCTAGAGCTTCCTAATTCATCAAAGCTTTGCCACCAACGATCTTCTACCACAACCACATTATTTGAAGATCCTTCTGGTTCAATTGGAGGAGAAATTTTTATCCAATCAAAATATTTATTGATATCAACCAAAGAATGTAAAGATTTGGAATTCCCTCCGCCTATGTCAACTGCAACTGTTCTGTTTACATTCAAAAGTTCATATGTTCCATTATCAGCTTGAATTATAGAATAAGATTGGCCATCTTGTTCTACTGTTCTCCATGAAGCAGAATGAGACGGAATAGTAATGTTTTTATTTTCAGGAAGAAATCGTTTCGAAAACTTAGTCGGTTGAAATCCAACGGGAATTAAAGTCCAATTTTCTTCATCATCAGAAAAATAAATACCCGAATTTGTTGCAACAATAAGAGAATCGAATGCATTTGAAGATGAGGATGGGGCAGAATTTATATCGTTGACATATTCTGCAATTTGAGGTTCAAACTTCCAGTTTTTTTCTATAATTAGTCCATTAGCATTTTCAATTGTTGAAGAAAACAATCCTAAACTTGTGCCTACATAAATTTTATTTCCAAAAACGCCTCCAGGTATAAAAATAGAAGTAATAATGGATGACTGAGAAGGAGAACCATCTACAGAGAATAACGTTTCATTATAAATTGCATTTTGTTGAGTATCAATCTCCTCTTCTAGTTCTTCAATACTTTTGTAATGCATGTCATAAAAAAGTGCATTCCTTAAGTTGGACACACTATTTGGATAAGCATATTTTGCAGATTGAGCAAGTTCAAGTAAATTATTTTGATAGA
>Ga0194136_1000334_pt1 | contig 25275 bp, 19 predicted proteins | sample TARM_MetaG_T3A_1_FD_134023 | JGI IMG/M metagenome (GOLD analysis project Ga0194136, IMG submission 134023) | Freshwater microbial communities from Pennsylvania, USA, analyzing microbe dynamics in response to fracking - TARM_MetaG_T3A_14 (version 2) | ecosystem: Environmental > Aquatic >...
ACGTATAATAATATACTGACAGAAATTTTTTTAGCTCTCTTCATCTCTAATGCTAATTTTTATTCAATTTAGTTCATATTTCTTTATCTGCTATAATTATACTACATTTAATTTTTTTGTCAACACTATATTAAAAAAAGATTTTTTTCACTAAAATGGAACGAAAAATTTGTAAATAGAATTTTTGTTCTGAATTATCTAGTTTGAAATTTTTTTGTATATTTAAGTTTGCTTTTATATCTTTATAGTATATTTTAGAAAATCAAATATAACACATAAAAAAATCTAAAATATAAAAAATTCTTTTTTTTATAAGAGAAAATGAGTATATTTAAAAAATAAAAAAATATTTTTTAGAAGCCTTTAAAATATTGGTTTTGAAATGTGAAATATATAATTTTAAATTAAAGTGTTGACATTGAAAATAAATGTAGTATACTTGTGATATGAGACAGATAAATGTATCATATACAAATCAATTATACGTAAAAAAAACAATTATAATTTAGGATGTTAATTTAAATCATGTAAAACAAGCTTTTTAAGTTTTAAAATTATAAAAAATTTAAAAAACAAACAAAAAATTTGACATTTTAAAAAAAATAGAGGATACTTGTTTTGTAACACATTTAAAGTTTTTAAAACAAATATATAGTACTATATAAGTTCAAAAAGTGCTGTAAAAATGCTAGTATATAAAATTTATTTATTGTAATATAACTTGAGAAATTAAAATTGAATAATAATAAAATGCAGAAGAGACTAAAGAGAAAATGCGAGGAGTTAAAAAGATGAAGTTAGATTTCAGAAAAATTTTACCAGAAAATAAAAAAATAATAGCAGTTAAAGATGAGAAGGCTTTGGACGAAGCACTAGAGAGTAATTCTAAAATAATTTTTTTATTAAGTAGTGATATTCTTACAATAGAAGAAACTACAAGAAAAATAAAAGCAAAAAACAAAATATCTTTTATACATTTGGATATGATAAAAGGTTTAAATTCTAAAGATAATTCTGCTTTAGATTTTTTAAGAGAAAATACTTTTGCCGATGGAATAATAACAACCAAGGCTCAAGTTGCTAAATACGCAAATAAAATTGGATTTTTAGTTATACAAAGATGTTTTTTAATAGATTCAATATCTCTAACTAGTACTTTAAAATTAGTTAATGAAGATTATATAGATGCAATTGAAATTTTACCAGGTGTTATGCCGAAAATAATAGATAAAATTTCTAAAGCTAGTAACATTCCAATCATAGCTGGAGGTCTTATTTCAGATATGGACGATGTTAATATGGCATTAGATAGTGGGGCTGTGGCAATTTCAACAACAAAATTAGAAATATTAAATATATAATACAATATACAATTTTACTTATATGATTGGACTTGTCTGTCTTAAAAAGTTCAATTATATATATAAATAAAAATACAGTAAGGAGGAAATGGTTATGAAGCATTTAGGAACAATTGTAGGAACAGCTATTGCTGGTATGTTTGTGATGTCAGTGTGGGGAGCCTTTGCAGGAGCTTACGGAATTGCTGGTGGTTGGTTTGCAGGTCTTATTATAATAGGTTCAATGTGGTTAATGAATCACTTTGTGGGGATTCATGCTAATGATGGAGCTTTTGTTGATATGGCATTAGGTATTGGTACCGCTGGATTTATGAGAAGTGTTTTTGAACAAGGAGCACAAGCTGGGATTGATTCTATACCAACTTTGGCGTTTACTATGATAGGTGGAGCACTTGGTGGATTTGTGGCATTCTTATTAGAAAAACATTTAGCTTCACAAAAACAAGCTTAACTAAAATAAATTAGAAGAGAGGAGGAAAAAAATATGTCATCATCAGCAATTATAACAACTTTAGCAGGTGGATTTATATTTCCGTTTTTAATTAGATTACTTTGGGGTAAAATGTGTGAACACTGGGGAGTAGCAGGTGGATATATGGCAGCTGGATTTATAGTAGGTACAGCTTGGACATTAACTCATGGTGTTGGATTTATTGTTCAAAGTGGAGGAGCATGGGTTGACCAAGCATTTGCTGCTTATACAGGATTATTTGTAGCATCAGCTATGAGTGGAGACAATGTAGGAAAAGGATTAGTGAATTCATTGTTTGCTATTATAGGTGGAGTTATTGGAGGATTTATTCTATCAAATTTATAGAATTTGACTTTATTTTTAGTGTATTTTAAGACAGCAGTCTTTAATCTTTATATAGAACAAAATCATAGGGAGGAATGAAAATATGTATAACAAAAAGTATATTGTGGCTTTAGACCAAGGTACAACTAGTTCGAGAGCGGTAATTTTTGATGAAGAACAAAAAATTGTTTCGGTAGCACAAAGAGAATTCACTCAAATTTATCCTCAAGAAAGTTGGGTTGAACATAATGCTATGGAAATATGGGCTACTCAAAGTTCAGTTTTGACAGAAGCAATTGGTAAAGCTGGAATAGGTGCTAATGATATTATAGGTATAGGAATTACTAACCAAAGAGAAACTACTGTTGTATGGAATAAAAATACAGGAAAACCTGTGTACAATGCAATAGTATGGCAATGTAGAAGAACTGCAAGTATATGTGATGATTTAAAAGCTAGAGGATTAGAAGACTATGTTAGAGAAAATACAGGTCTTGTTGTAGATGCTTACTTCTCAGGAACTAAAATAAAATGGATTTTAGATAATGTAGAAGGTGCTAGAGAACAAGCTGAAAATGGAGAATTATTATTTGGTACTATTGATACTTGGTTAATTTGGAAATTAACTGAAGGTAAAGTACATGCAACTGATTATACAAATGCTTCAAGAACTATGATTTATAATATTAAAGACCTTTGCTGGGATGAAAAAATGTTGACTGAATTAAACATTCCAAAATCAATGTTACCAGAAGTAAAAGATTCAAGTGGAACATTTGGATATGCTAATCTTGGTGGAATAGGAGCTCACAGAATCCCTATATGCGGAGTAGCTGGAGACCAACAATCAGCATTATTTGGTCAAGCTTGTTTTGAAAAAGGGGAAGCAAAAAATACTTATGGAACAGGTTGTTTCATGCTTATGAATACAGGTACAGAAATGTACAAAAGTAAAAGTGGTTTATTAACTACTATTGCAATTGGTTTAGATGGTAAAGTAGAATATGCTTTAGAAGGAAGTGTGTTCGTAGGTGGAGCTGTAGTACAATGGCTAAGAGATGAATTAAAAGTAATTGGGGAAGCAAAAGATACAGAATACTTTGCAAGTAAAGTAAAAGATAATGGTGGAGCCTACTTTGTACCAGCTTTTGTTGGATTAGGAACTCCTCATTGGGATATGTATGCTAGAGGAACTATTATAGGTTTAACTAGAGGAACTAACAAAAATCATATAATCAGAGCAGCTTTAGAGTCTATTGCTTACCAAAGTAGAGATTTATTAGATGCTATGGAAAAAGATTCTGGAATATCGTTGAAAACTTTAAAAGTTGATGGAGGAGCTTGTGCGAACAACTTCTTAATGCAATTCCAAGCAGATATTATAGGTAAAACTGTTGATAGACCTGCAAATTTGGAAACGACAGCTTTAGGAGCAGCTTACTTAGCAGGACTTGCAGTAGGGTTCTGGAATAGTAAAGAAGAAATTAAGAAAACTTGGGCTGTAGATAAAGAATTTAACCCAATCATGAGTGATGAAGATAGAGCGAGATTACATAATAAATGGAAAAAAGCTGTTAAGAGAGCTTTAGAATGGGAACTTGACTAAAATTAAAAAATTTGCTAAAATAAATTAAGAACATTGGAAATTGTAGTTCTAATGTTCTTATAAAAAATATATTAATTAATAGCCAAGAGAATGAGAGAGCTAGAAAGGTATAGTGTAAACTATCTTTTTTAGCTCTTTTTTATTGTATAATTTAAATTTTAATATTATAGTGGGGATTACGGTTAGAAATAAAAAATATTTATATATAACTAGGCAGAAGTAATAAATTCACACTCCAAAACTTTATTACTTCTACCTCTAAGAAATTTCTATGAATACGTGTTTAATTTTATGTTATAATAAAAAATAAAACAATATAATATGGAGGATAACATGAAATTAATAGTAGGATTAGGAAATCCAGGAGAAAAATATAGAAATACAAGACATAATATAGGTTTTGAAGCAATTGATTTTATAGCAGATGAATTTAAATCAGATAGTTTTAAGAAAAAACATAAGGGGGAAATAAGCTTTTTTGAATATGAAGGAGAAAAAGTTGCCTTATTAAAGCCACAAACTTATATGAATCTTAGCGGAGATTCCATACAAGAAGTAGTAAATTTTTATAAGTTAAATCCGCAAGAAGATTTGGTGGTTATTTATGATGATATGGACTTAGATTTAGGTAGAATTAAAATAAAAAGAAAAGGTAGTCCTGCAGGTCATAATGGAATAAAATCTATAATATCGCATTTGGGGGAAAATTTTATAAGAATAAAATGTGGTATAGGTAAACCTGAAAAAAAAGAAGATGTAATTAATTATGTGTTGGGAAAATTTTCTAAAACAGAAATAGATTCTATAAAAGAAATTTTAGAAAAAACTCTTGTGATAAGTAAAGCATTACTTAACACAGATAATGTTGAAAAAGTAATAAGTATATACAATCAAAAATAAAAAAGTAAATTATTATATAATATTTCAAAAAATATCAAGCTTTGAAATCCCTTCTATAGATGTAAAATTATTAGAAAAATAGAAGGAATTTTATGGCTAAATATTTGATAAAAAAAATTATCTGAAAAGTATAGATAATTTATTTTTGTCTTTTTATTTCACAAAAGCATACGAAAATATAACATTGTGAATTTTTATTGTATGATTTGATTTGACAAAGTTACCTAAATATAGTAACATAGAAAAAAAGTAAAAGTATCTTTCTTTTATAAAAAATTTTTTAAGGAGGTTATATGGCGTTTTTAACATTTAAAGGCGGAGTGCATCCACCTGATCACAAAGAAGCAACAGCACACAAAAATATTGAAAATTTTCCAGCACCAAAGATGTTATACGTACCAATGTTACAGCATATTGGTTCAGTTTTAGAACCTTTAGTAGCAGTAGGGGACAGAGTATTGAAGGGTCAAAAAATAGCAGATAGTACAGCTTTTTTAAGTGTACCTGTACATTCTCCAGTAAGTGGAAAAGTAAAAAAAATTGAGATTTTGCCATTTTTTAGAGGAAAGGTAAATACTGTAGTTATTGAAAATGATGGTCAAGATGAATGGATTGAAAAAAAGACCTATCCTAATTTTAAAGAATTAACTAAAGAAAAAATGTTAGAAATTATAAGAGAAAATGGTATTGTTGGTTTAGGGGGAGCAGCTTTTCCAACACATGTAAAACTAAATCCTCCAAAAGATAAAAAAATAGATACATTACTAATTAACAGTGCAGAGTGTGAACCTTATTTAAATCCAGATAATAGACTTATGATAGAAGAAGCAGAAGCTTTTATTCAAGGTATAGAAATTGTTATGCACCTTTTAGGTGTTGATAAAGCAATCGTGGGAATAGAACATAATAAACCTGATTCTATAAAAGTAATTGAAAACTTATTTAAAGATAAACCTAATATGTCTGTTGCTGTACTTGAAACAAAATATCCTCAAGGAGGAGAGAAGCAATTAATTAAGGCAGTATTAAATAGAGAAGTACCTAGTGGTAAACTACCATTAGAGGTCGGAGTTGTAGTTCACAATACAACAACAGTATATGCAATATATAATGCGTTTTTTAAAGGTATTCCTTTAATTGACGAAATAATGACAGTCTCAGGAAAAGGAATCAAAAATCCTGGAAACTTTAGAGTACCATTAGGAACTATGGTATCTGAATTATTAGATGTAGTAGGAATAGATAGAGAAGCTACGAAAAAACTAGTGGCAGGTGGACCTATGATGGGAGCTGGGCAGTATACTGATTTAGTACCTGTAATAAAAGGAACATCTGGGATATTGGCTTTAACAAAGGAAGAAATAAATGAAACTAGGACAAGAGCCTGTATAAGTTGTGGTAAATGTGTAGATGCCTGTCCATTAAATTTATCACCTATAATGTATGCAAAATTAGCGAGATTTGAAAATTGGGAAGAGCTTGATAAATACAGTCTTTTTGATTGTATGGAATGTGGAACTTGTCAATATGTCTGTCCAGCCAATAGACCACTTATAGAGGCAATAAAACTTGGTAAAGCAAAATTACGTAGTATGAAATAATGGAGGGGAAGATGGAAAAATTATATAAATTGGGCTCTGCACCTCATATAAGGACATCTGAAACAGTAGAAAAAGTAATGTATGATGTAATTATTGCACTCATACCTGCAATGTTAGTTGCTGTATACTTTTTTGGTTTGAGAGCTTTATGGGTTACTTTGGTGGCAGTGGTAGCAGCAATGGTTTCAGAAGCAGCTTGGCAGAAAATAATGAAAGAACCAATAGATGTATTAGATGGAAGTGCTATAATAACAGGTATATTATTTGCCTTTGTTGTACCAGTAACATTACCATATCCTATAGTTATATTAGGATCAGTAGTTTCAATAATATTAGGTAAAATGGTATTTGGTGGTTTAGGTCACAATGTATTCAATCCAGCTTTAGTTGGGAGAATATTTATTACTATTTCATATCCTGTTGCAATGACCAATTGGGTAGGAGTAGATGGTGTAGCAGGGGCTACAGCCTTAGATTATTTAAAAAATGGAAATGCTATAGAAACAATTTCAAATAATGTTTATTTAGACTTATTTATTGGTAGAATGGGCGGTTCTCTAGGGGAAGTTTCAGCTTTGGCAATATTAATTGGAGGAATTTATCTAATTATTAGAGGTCAAATAGATTGGAAAATGCCAGCTATTATATTTGCTACAGTAGCAGTAATAGCTTTAGTATTTGGGCATAATCCCATAGAGCATTTGTTAACAGGGGGCTTATTTTTGGGAGCGTTCTTTATGGCAACTGATATGGTTACTACTCCATATACAACTAGTGGTAAATTAATATTTGGTTTTGGGGTAGCAGCTATTACCATGTTAATTAGATTAAGGGGAGCATATCCAGAGGGAGTGGCTTTTTCTATTCTAGTTATGAATGGTGTGACCTCTATTATTAATAAATATACTAAACCAAAGAAATTTGGGGAGGTGAAGAAATAATGAACAAATTTGTACATTATGGTTTTGTTCTTTTGTTTATTTCTGCAGTCTGTGCAACAGGTCTTAGTTTTGCCAATAAGCAAACAAGTCCTATTATAGAAAGAATGAAGGCTGAAAAAGAATTAGCAGCTAGAAGTTTGGTTATGCCAAATGCAAATAGTTTTGATGAAGAAAATAGCGTATTAGTAGATGGAATAAAATTCATCCCAGCATATTTAGAAGAAAATAAGATAGGTTATGTAGCAGCAATAGTAGGTGCAGGTTATGGTGGAAGAATTAATATTATGATGGGAGTAGATACAGAAGGTAAACTTTCAGGAATTAATATTATTAGTGCACAAGAAACTCCAGGTTTGGGAGATAAAATATTTAATAAGGACTGGCAAGAATCTTGGAAGGGTAGAGATGTGAGTTATACATTCTCAAAAGAAATTGATGGCTTTGCAGGTGCTACAGTATCTCCAGAAGCTGTTTATACAGCCTTAAATAGAGCTTTAAAAGTATTTAATGATAAGGTGGTGAACTAATGGCTGGAAATTATTATAAAGAATTTTCAAAGGGTTTAATTAGAGAAAATCCAGTGTTTGTATTATTATTAGGACTATGTCCAACACTGGGAGTAACAACTTCTGGAATAAATGGTATGGCAATGGGATTAGCAACAGCTTTTGTTTTACTTTTTTCTAATATTATTATATCACTAATAAAAAAATTAATTCCTAGTAAAGTTAGAATACCAGCATATATCTTGGTTATTGCAACTCTTGTTACTTTAGTTGAAATGATAATGCAAGCATATTTACCAGATATATATGCAGTACTTGGTTTATTTATTCCACTTATAGTAGTAAACTGTGTAATTTTAGGTAGAGCTGAAGGATTTGCATCGAGAAATGGAGTGGTTCTTTCAATAATGGATGCCTTGGGTCATGGTTTAGGTTTTACATTGGCTTTGACGATACTAGGTTCAATAAGAGAAATTTTAGGTGGCGGAAGTATTTTTGGAATAGATTTGACAGGGGGAGTAATTTCTCCAATGATGATTTTTATATTACCACCAGGAGCATTTATAACTCTAGGGTTTATAATTGCCTATATGAATAAAGCAAAAGATAGAAAGAAGGTGAGCTAATTGGATTTAGGTAGATTATTTTCTATTATAATAGGTTCTATCCTTATTAATAATGTTATATTTGCTAGATTTTTAGGGATTTGTCCATTTATGGGAGTTTCAAAAAAAGTTGAATCATCTATAGGTATGGGAATGGCAGTAACATTTGTAATGACTTTGGCATCTGCAGTAACTTTTATAGTACATAGATTTTTATTAGCCCCTTATAATCTTGAATATTTGCAAACTATTGCTTTTATCCTTATTATAGCATCACTGGTTCAATTTGTTGAGATGGCAATAGAAAAATTAAGTCCGAGCCTTTACAAAGCACTGGGAGTTTTCTTACCATTAATTACGACAAACTGTGCAGTACTAGGAATAGCTATTTTGAATATACAAGATGAGTATAATTTTATAGAGACAACAGTTAATGGTTTTGCAGGAGCAATAGGTTTTACAGTAGCATTAATTTTACTAGCTGGTACAAGAGAAAGATTGGAATATGCTAATGTACCAAAGTCTTTTAGAGGTATTGCTATTGCATTTATAAGTGCAGGTATTTTGGCAATGGCATTTATGGGCTTTAGTGGTATTAAAATTTAAAAAGGAGGAGAAAAATGGGAAATTTAATTCCAATTATTGTACTTGGATTATTAGGTCTTACAATGGGAGTATTTTTGGCTTATGCAGCTAAAAAGTTTGAAGTTCAAAGAGACCCATTGGTAGAAAAAGTTAATGAAGCTCTTCCTGGTGCTAACTGTGGTGCTTGTGGTTATCCTGGATGTATGGGTTATGCTGAAGCAGTAGCCTTGCATGGAGCAGAAATAGGGTTCTGTTCTCCAGGGGGTAATGAAGTAATAGAAAAATTAGCTGAATTAACAGGAAAGAATGCTGTTGCAAAGGAAAAGGTAATAGCAAGAATAATGTGTCAAGGAAATAATAATGTAGTAAAGAAACAATATGAGTTTGATGGAGAAATAAGAACATGTTCTAATGCTAATCTTTATTTTGGTGGAGATAAGGCTTGTATGTATTCGTGTATAGGTTATGGAGATTGTGCAAGAGTATGTCCAGCAGATGCTATAACAATAGGTGATATGGGCTTGGCTATTATAGATGAAGACAAGTGTATTTCTTGTGAGAAATGTGTAGCTGCCTGTCCTAAAAAAGTAATAAGAATGGTACCTGAAAAATCTAAATTTACAGTGCTTTGCTCTAATAGAGAAAAAGCTCCTGTAGCAAAGAAAAATTGTTCAGTAGCATGTATTGCTTGTGGTTTATGTGCTAAAAATTGTCCAGTAAATGCAATAGAAGTTAAGGGTAATTTGGCGAGAATAGATACTGAAAAATGTGTGAATTGTGGAATATGTACTACTAAATGTCCAACAAATGCAATAGAAGGTAAGATTAAAGACTTTAAGGTAGCAGAAGTAGTAGAAGAAAAATGCATAGGTTGTACAGCTTGTGCAAGAGTATGCCCAGTAAATGCAATAGAAGGTAAGGTAAAAGAAAAACATAAAGTGGTAGAAGAAAAATGTATAGGTTGTGGACTTTGTTTTGAAAAGTGTAAATTTGATGCAATACTTATGAAAGAAAAAATAGTGGTGAATTAGAATCCTCCTTTTGGAGGATTTTTCTTTTTTAGAACACCTTGATTTTGTTGGCTTTTAGCTTGACAGTTAGATGGAAAATATAGTATATTAATATAATAGAATTGATTAAAAATTAGGAATGGGAATAGAATTAAAAATTTTAGAAAATTAAAAGCTTTGCAACGAATGGTACGAATTAAGCCAATTAAAGAAAATTGAACCACTGGATTGCACTGGATGAAAAAGCGATAAAAAAATAAAATATTAATCACAAAGAAAAGAGAGTAATTTAAGTATAAAGGATTATGGATAAAGTATTAAGTAGGATAGGGTTTTCTTCATGTTTAAATCTATTTGTGGAGTAGTAGTTATTAAAATAAGAGTTATTAAAAATTGGAAAAAATAAAAAATATAATATAGTTAAAAATGGAGTATGAAAAAGTGGGGGGAACAAGTGAAGAATTATAAAAAATTAATATATGCTTTAGTATTGGTATTGATAGGTTTTTCGATTATTTTGAGTACAAATAGAAGAAAGGAACTATTTAGAGTTGCTATTGAATATAATAAAGATAATTTAGAAACAGACTTATTCAAAAATGATTTTATATCGAGTAAATTATATGAAGGATTGGTAAGGCTTGGTGAAAATGGAGAGGTAGAGGCAGGCGTAGCTGAATCTTGGAACATGAATGGAAATACATGGACTTTTAAACTAAGAAAAAATGTAAAATTATCTAATGGTAATAAAATAATAGCACAAGATTTTGTTGAAGCTATTTCAAGAAATTTAAGAATACAAGAGAAAGAAGAAAATAAATTACTGTTATATAATATAAAAGGAGCAAAAGACTATGAAGATGGAATTTCAGAGCATATAGCAGGTTTAAGAGCAATAGATAATTACACTTTAGAGTTTGAATTAAATGAAAAAATATCATATTTCCCAAAGCTTTTAAGTAACGAAAAATTTTTTTTGAATGATGAAGATGGTAAAATTTTAAATAATGGTTCTTTTATAGTAAGTAATATAGATAAAGAAAAAATAAATTTAGAGAAATCTAAAACATACTGGAACAAAAAAAATATCAAATATGATTTTATAGAGCTAATAAATTTGAAAAATCAAAGTGAAATTTTAGAAAGATATGAAGCAAAAGAAATTAATATGATTTTTTTAAATAATAGTAATCATAATTTTTTTAAAGAACATAGAGATTTTCAAATTAAAAGTAAGAAAAACTTTACATATTTGGCTATTAATAATAAAAGTGAAATTTTGAAAAATAAAAATATTAGAAAGGCAATAGCTTATGGCATAGATATAGAAAAAATAAAAAGACAATTAAATTTAGATATAAGCTCAGATAGAGGCTTTATTCCTAGTAATTTTCAGCAAGAAAGATTTATAATAAAATCTAATTTGGAAAAGGCTAAAAAATATCTAAATTTAGGATTAAATGAATTAAATAAAGATATTAAAGAAATAGGTTTTATTACAGTTTTTGTACCTAATACAAGTATTGGTTATAAATATAAAAAATTACTAGAAGAAACATTTTTAGAAATAGGCTTGAAAATAAGAGTTGAAAGTCCTAGTTTGCTTATAAGAAGGCAAAAAATTAATCAAGGAAACTATGATATATACATAGACACTAGCAATATTTTATATAATAGTCAAATAGCATATTTAGAGTCTTGGTTTTCCAAAAGCAGAGAGGCTAAACTAGTAAACTTTTCAAATTCTGAATATGATGAGATAATTTTAGAAATTAGAAATGATATTAATAAATTTCAAGATTTTGTTAAATTAGGAGAAGAATTATTGATGGAAAACATGCCAGTAATTCCATTGTTTATAGAAGAGGAATATTTTTTATCTAGGTAATACTAAGGATAGTTAAATTATTATTTTAGTGGGAATATAATTAAAGGGGAGATTTTATGAAAAGAATAATATGGTGGGTATTAATGCTAACAGCATTTAGTTTTGCCAGCGTTCGAGAGCATACTGTAATTATGCATATAGAGGGTGGACTAAGACAAAGTGATGGCTATAAAATAGAAGGTCTTAACACTCCTCCTACTTACACTGATATTAATATTTGGAAAACAAATGGAACAGAAGATAGCTTAGAAGCAGTATCAATATTTGAAACAGATAAAGGAACAGGGGATAATGCGTTCAAGTCAGGTAATAATTATAAATATGATGGAATTAATGAATATAAGTATGTAACATTTAAGGTAGCAGGAAATACAGACAATATAAAGGAAATAAGAGCTGAATTTAACTTGAAAGAAGAATTAAGAAGACAGGATAATAATGAAATTTATACAAATATATATATAGAAGAAGATTTTTATCTTCCAATTAATTATATAAAGTTAGAAGAAAAAGAATATAAATTTGGAAATAGATTTTCTTATGAAGAAAGTGCAGAGATTATATCAAGACATAAAGAACTATATAAAAAACAAGATTATATGGTGAGATTAGTTAAGGGAAATACTGCTAATTATAAATATGATGTACATAATAAAAACAATGGAATAAGATTGGCTAATGAAGGGGATAATATAAAAGAGTTTTTATCTAGTACAAAAAATTATATAGATTTTAAATTTAACGGGGATTTTTATAATGAAGTTCAGTCAGTAATAACAAGTTATGGAACGGGAATGAATTTTGTACCAGGAAATATAGAAGTTTTTGGACTGCCTAATAATGAATATACAATAGAATTTTATAGTTTTAGATATAAAAATGAATTTTCTGATAGGGATAATTTGATAATAACTTTAGAAGATAGAATAAGCTTTACAGGAAGTGGAATAGAAGAAAAGGAGGGACTAAGTCTCTTAAATTTTAGTTCAGAAAAATATCCAGAAATAAGTGCCGTATTACTTAGTATTTCTGAAAATAATATAGACAATATTTCTATTAGGGAAGGTGTTAAGGGAGAAACTTTGTCTGAAATTGCAGTTGAGAATATGAAAAAAATATCTTTGAAAGATCAAAGTATATTTATAAATGGAGAAAAAATAGATTTAGATGGGGACAGTAAACATGGAGATAAATATTATAAAAAATGGGAACTTACTCATAGTTCAAATGAAAAAAGAGGAATTAGACAGGTAGAATATTTTTATAAGCTTGGAGATGTAGAGTATAAAACCATAGCAGAATACAGAGTAGACTTTGCTATTCCAGTAAATACAGCATACCCACATCAAACAGTAATAGCTAGATTTAATCCAAATAAAGACTGGGGAACTAATGAAAAATTTCAAATAAAAGATATTGTTATGCCAAAGGAAAGTTTGGCATATAAGCAGATAAAAATGACTAATTCAGAAAGTATGGATAAATTTATGAAAGGTAGCTTTACAGATGCCTTTACCTTAACACAAAGAATAGAAGATTTTTTGTGGGATGGAGATGGAAGAAAAGTTTCTAACTCCCTTATATTTAGAAAGGCTATTTCTGCAAGTAAGGGAACTTTAATTAAGGGCATTAAAGATATATTTAATTTTTATACAACAAGAGGTATAAGTGCTTTCTCTTATATTGAAAACATAAATAGTGTAGAGAGTGCAACAGATAAGGCAACGTTTACCTGGTCTTCTACCCCAAGAAATACTTATGGAGTAAATATAACAGATGACAAGATAATGTTTAGAATATCAAGGCTTGGGGAAAGTGAAAGTCCTACTGACAAAAAAAACTATTCTGTAGGGAGCCATAATTTAAGCGAGAACCTTCCAAAACATTATTTTAAATTATATGAAAAAACTAATCAAGTTCAAGAAAATATAGGAGCTTTTGTTAGTGGAACTGCGTCTTATGTTGACCTTATATTTGATGTGGGAATGGACAAAGAGGTAGAAGGTGGTAATGCTCTATTTAGCTTTTCCAGAAATAATCAATTTAGAATATCCTCTTTACCAAGGGGTAGATACCTAATACAAGCTTATACCATACAAGATAGTGATTCTAACTCAAAGTTAGATTCTAGCTATGATTATAGGGTAATAACTTATAGTGGGTATAAAGATTTTTTTATGGGTTTACCAGCAATAGTTTCTGGAGAATTTGCTAATAGTAATAATATATTTTTGATTGAAAATATTAATCTGACTAGTGAATATGATGAAACTAAGGAAGAACAGGTTAAAAAAATAAGATTAAATTTCTTGACTAAGGCAGAACAAAGTTTAAGTTTAACAGAAAATAATTTAGTACCTGCCTTGTATGAAACAGATGAAACTAGTACAGAATTTAGAACTGTAAAGGAAATAAGAGATGGAAATATAAAAGTGGTAGAGAATTTAAAACTAAGTAGAAGTGAGCAGGTGGATTTTCAATTTCCTTTGGATATAATATTCTTGATAGATAGCTCTGGTTCCATGTTGCCTCATGTGGAAAATTTAAGAGATGGAATAGAAGCGTTTACAAGTAGCTTGGTTAGTCGTGGCTTTGATGTGAATTTTAATATGATAGCCTTTGGAGCACCTCATACAACAGAATATAATGTTTTAAAAGGCTATGAATATGTAAGAGTTCCTTATACAGAAGATAATAGGCGTCAAAATTCTATAAGAAATGGATATATAACAGGAACTTGGCATAACAGGGTTACGACTTATGATGGTACTTATATAGCAAAATATAAGGAAAATTGGTTTGATGGAAGTACCATAAGCTATAACGAAACTCAAAAGAAAAAAGAATTATCTGAACTAATAGATGCCTTAACTCAATTAAATCCTTACAATGGGTATCCAGGAGGACCAGAAAATGCTTTTCATGCTATGCATTTTGGTATAAAACACTTTAAATCAAAAGGAAGATATTTAGACTTTAATAATAGAATAGTTTCAAATAATCAAAAAAGAGATGGCTACATTCCCTCTCAAAAAATGTTAGTTTTATTAACCGATGAAAATGGGTCAATAAATCGTTTAAATCAAATGACAGGGGCTAATTATCAAAATGGAGGTGAAGTTATAGATGGGATAAGCAAAGAATTGAGAGAGAATAATATAGTATTAACATCAATTCATAAAACTTCTGTTATAGTTAATGAAACATCTCTTAAAGACTATAAAGATAAATTGGGAATTGATTTAATACAGAATTGGACTTGGGTAAATTCTAATAATAATAGAATAATAAGTAATAATGATGGAGAAGCTTTTTATAGACATACTAATAATCATAGTCGAGATAATAGACTTTATAAAATATATAGAAATACAAATAGTGTACTAAGATATAATGAGATAACAGAAGGAGGGATTTATTATTATAGGTATAATCCTGGTGAAAATAATGAAACTTGGTATAGCATTTCTATTTCAAAATCTGAAAATTTATTAGACAATGTATTGCATTTAAAAGATAAACTGGGTAGAAAAGGAAGTATTCCGAATGATACTGGAGGAAGATTTATTTCTGAATTTGCATTACAGGGCTTGGGAGATTTATTTAATATGTATAGCATAGATGAAAATATAGGAAATAGCTTATCATATTCCGCTAACAACATAGGAATAGTCCAAAGATGGATAATGGAATATGATAGCCAATTTGTAGATAGTGATGGATTGCAAAGGCAGGTTATTTTCTCTCTTGATGGAATAACAAAACAAGGTACAAGTGATAAGCTTAAGATAGACCCTGTTATTAGAAAGAGAGATAATGGAACAGATAGACATTATAATGTTCCAGAACAAAAAATAGATGGATTTTTTATAAATCCTCATGGAGATAAACTTACAATGAAAGATGGTCAAATAGAATTGAGAGCAAGGGTTTGGTCTCAATATAAGAATGAAGATGGACATAATGTAAATTATCCAATAATAAGAGGCACTTACACTATAAGTAATGGTGAAAATACAATGCTTATAGATTCTAAGGAGATACATCATGGAAATAGAGTGGAAATAGAAGAGATAGATAATAATGGCAAAAAGGAATACGAACTTTTTGTAAGTTTAAATCAAAGAGAGTTTTTAGACAAATTTCCTGTGGATAAAAAACTAAGTATAGAACTTTCTGCACTTACTAGGGACTTGGGAATACGGTTATATGCAGATAAACTGGAAATAATGGAACAAGACCCACCAAAGGTAGTAGGGATTAAACTGATTAATCAAACAGCTAGAGATTTATTGAAAAGTCTAAATGATGTAGGCTTAGGAATGACCACAGAAAACTTGGAAAAAAATACATCTGTATATATAGGTGATTTTAGTGATTCTAGTAAAATACCTAAACTTAATGTAAAAGGGAATGATAAAATACTAGTTGAATTAGAAATAGAAGAAGAAAATTTTGAAGATTGGCTTAAAACTAACAATGGAGATAACAAAAATAATGTTCTTACAATTAATGGTGTTGATGTTAAAAATTTAAAAATAGGAGAAAAAATCAATGGAGTTATAACTATTACAGGTGAAATGATTATATCAAATATTTTATCAGATATTAGTAATAAAAATATGAAAATACAGCTTACAGATGACCTTGGGAATAAAATGTCTAATTCTTTAGATATAGAGGTATTGGAGTTCCCAAAAGTAATAGATACAATAAAATTAAAAGCTAATGAAAATCCAGTATCTACTGATTATAAAAATTATTATAAGCATATAAATGGAGAAGAAAATCAAGCTGTTACTTTATCTGTTGATATACTAGAAGAAAAAAAAGAAGACATATTAGCATATATAGCAGTATTTAACTTTGATAAGGAAAAAAGTGATAAGAAATTAGATGTTAATTATCCAAGTTTAGAAGACAAAGAAGATATTAAGTATTTATTTAGTTTAGATGGGAACTTTAACTTTAAAGATGGAGAACACCATTATTTAATTTATCCGATAAATAAGGCAGGAGAAATTAAAGATACAAAAGAAACAGAAAATATTAAAATAATAGAGGAGTTACATGATAAGATTAAAGAGAATAAAGACAAATTCTATATAGATACTGTAGCACCAGAATTAAGTGGAGAAGTTATAGGGACTAAAAATAGAAACTGGGCTGACCTACCATCAGATGTAATAAAAATAGTGAAAGAAAGAGATGAATTTAAAAATGAAACTTACAAAAATGGCGATACTTTAGCTGTAAAAGTTACTTTAACAGAATTTAATCCTTACAAGGTAGAAGTGTTTAAAAAACAAGGTCAGGAAAATATAATGATTAAAAGTGAAACAGGAGATTTTAATGAAATTGAATTAGAAATAGGAAACTCACATGAAGAAAGTGACAAATACATAGTAAGAGCAATAGATAAGGCTGGAAATATTACAGAAATTGAATTAGAGCTAAAATATAATAATGACGTGCCTAAAGGGGTAGAAGTAAAAACTCTAAAACATGGTACTGATAACTTGTTTGCTGATGGATATAAGTTTATTAACAAAGAAAAAGGTCGTATTCAAGGAACTGGTCAAGGAGTAGACTCAGTGTATATTTTAGCTAAATCAAGTGAAGGAAGTAAGGCGTGGCATAGTGGTAATTTAGGTAAATTAATTGATATAAATGCCAATTTAGTAAGTGGAGATGGGAAACGAACTTTTACTTTCTACAGCTTTGCACCTAATGGGAATTTTGTTGAAACAATAGAAAATGTAGTAGTGGATAATAGTATAAACTATAGCAGTGCCTCAATCAGACCGAGAAGTTCAGTTGTTTCTTTCAAAACAAGTGGAAATTATACTACAAAATTAAATTTTGATGATGTAACAGAATATGTTGGTTTAGCAAGCTATGTAATAACAAATGCTACATTAGAAAAAGTCACAGGAAATATTAGTGATGATTTAACAACTAAAAATCAGCCTTCATTAAACCCTGTGGGAGGAGTTACTGGAGAACCAACAATATCATTTACTCACAATGTTCCCCAAGATAAAATACTTAAAATTAAATTTGTTGATAAACTAGGCAATGAAAAAGTGATTGATTATCATATTGTAATAAAATCTCAATTGGAAATTATAGGTACTAAAGCCGGAGAGAATCAAGAGATTAGGTCTACAATAGATATAGGTGGAAACAACATTAACATCAAAGGTAGAAGTAGATAAAAATTTTTAGGGGTTCAAAATTGAGCCCCTAAGAGTTTTGTATAAATCTATTAATGGCATATATATAATATTTATGTTTTAAAAAATTTTTTTAAGGTCTTGAAAATAAAGTGATAAAGAGTTAATATAATAGGAGAGATAATTTTTACTTAAAATTGGAGGCCTTGAAATGGTTATAGTAAGAAAGCAAATAATGTTAGGAGATAAGTTGCTTCAAGAAGGGCTTATTAGTCAAGGACAATTGGAGATAGCGTTAGAAGAGCAAAAAAAGATTAAGGAAAGATTAGGGGAAACTCTAGTAAGATTAGGCTATATTAGTAATGAAAATATTTTGCCAGTACTTGCTAGTCACATAGGTGTAGGAAGTATTCGGGTAAACTTAGATGAATTAGATTATAAATTAATTGACCTTCTACCTGAAGATTTTTTGAGAAAAAATCAAGTTATCCCTATTAAAAAAGAGAATAGTAAATTGTTGGTTGCCATGGCAAATCCAACTAATGTTTTTATTATAGATGAAATGCAATTAAGAACTAAGCAAGTAATAAAACCAATGCTAGCAATGAAAAACGAAATCGAAGATGCAATTGAATCAATAGAGAAATCAAAATCCAATGAAACAGCTCAAAATGTTGAGGAAATATTAGCAGAATTAGAAGGCTCACATTCTGGTGAACTAGACGAGGATACAGAAGACTTAGAAACAGGTCTTTCTTCAGAAAGTGCACCAATTATTAGAATAGTAAATGCTATAATTAGTAAGGCCGTTAGAATGGAAGCATCAGATATACATATAGAACCTTATCAAAAGATAGTCCGTGTAAGAGCTAGGGTTGACGGAGTTTTGTCTGAAATAAAGGAAATACCAAAATCAGTTTTGAATGCTATTGTATCACGGGTAAAAATAATGTCAGATTTAGATATTGCCGAAAAAAGATTACCTCAAGATGGTAGATTCCGTATCAAATCAGGTGGAAGAGATATAGATTTTCGTGTATCAACCTTACCTACTGTTTATGGTGAAAAAATAGTAATGCGGATATTGGACAAGGGGAATATAAAGTTAAATTTAGAAGATTTAGGTTATGAAAAGGATGAATTGGCTAAAATAGAAAAACATATAAATTTACCTTATGGAATGATACTAGTAACAGGTCCAACAGGTAGTGGGAAATCGACAACGCTATATTCTTGTTTAAACCGTATAAATACTATAGATAAAAATATATCAACAGCAGAAGACCCTGTGGAATATGAATTACATGGAATTAATCAAGTTCATTGTAAGCAAGAGATAGGCTTGGATTTTGCTTCTGCACTAAGGTCTTTTTTGAGACAAGACCCTGATATAATAATGCTAGGAGAAATAAGAGATAAAGAAACAGCAGAAATTTCTATTAAGGCAGCTTTGACAGGTCACTTGGTGCTATCCACTCTACATACTAATGATGCTCCAGCATCAGTTCATAGAATGCTAAATATGGGGGTAGAAGCCTTTATGATAGCAGCCTCTTTAGTAATGGTAATTGCACAAAGATTAGCAAGAACAATTTGTCCTCATTGTAAAACAGAAAAGGAGTACGATATAAAAACTTTTCAAGCTTTAGATTTAGATTATGAAATATACAAAGAAAAAAAGTTCTATGCAGGTAAGGGTTGTCCTAAATGTAATGGAACAGGCTATAAAGGTAGAACAGGGATATATGAAATAATGACTGTGGATGAAGAATTAAGAGATTTAATTGCAAAAGAAGTAAATTCTGCAGATTTGACAAAAAAAGCCATTGAAAATGGTATGTCAACACTTAGAATGCAGGCTTTGAAAAAGGCTGAAGCAGGAATAATAACTTTAGAAGAGGTCTTAAGGGTAACGATTTAAAGGGGGATAAATGGCGATTTTTAATTATGTTGCAATGGATAAAAGTGGTAAAAAGCAAAATGGAAAGTTAGAAGCAAGTGATGAAAGAGCCTTGAGAGATATATTGAAGAAAAAAGGGCAAATTTTAGTAAGTGCTAAAAAAACAGGTGGTTTTACCTTAGCTGGAAAAGGAAAAACAAAGAAAAAGAGCTCACTTTTCAATGCAGTAAAATTTAAAGATATTAGCTTGATAACTAGACAGTTAGCAACAATGCTTGATTCAGGAATCGCACTATTGAGAGCCATTACTATTATTGAAAAGCAAATGGAAAAACCAAAATTACAAGAAGTATTTGCTAGCATAAAAGCAGATGTTAGCTCAGGGGTTTCTTTATCTAATTCTTTGGCTAAATATCCAAAATATTTTGATAAATTATATATTAGTATGGTTAAGGCAGGAGAAGCTTCTGGTTCGTTAGATATAGTTTTGAATAGACTAGCTCAAAGTATGGAAGAAGCACAGGAATTAAAAGGAAAAGTAAAGGGTGCGATGATGTATCCTATTATTGTTCTAAGTGTTTCAATTATTATAGTTATAATATTAATGGTAGCAGTTATACCTAGATTTATAGAAATGTTTGAAGGGGCAGGAATACCAATGCCAGCATTTACAATGTTTGTTGTTAATTTGAGTAAAATTATAGCTTCGTGGATAGGAGCAAGTGTTTTTGTAGCCTTTGTAGCCTTTGTATTTTTTATGAGTAGGTATATAAAAACTCCAAAGGGACGTACACAATTTGATACAGTAATTTTAAAATTACCTTTGGCAGGAGGCTTATTAAGGAAGGTAGCAGTGGCAAGATTTACAAGAACAATGGCAACTTTATTGGATAGTGGAGTTCCTATTTTAGTATCTTTCGATATAGCTTCTGATACTTCTGGTAATAGTGTTATATCCAATGCTGTAGTAGTAGCAAGAAATAGTATAAAAGAAGGAAACACTATAGCCAAGCCCCTTGAAGAAAGTGGACAATTTCCTTTAATGGTAACTCAGATGATAGAGGTAGGAGAAGAATCTGGAACAATTACCCAGATGCTAGGAAAGGTATCTGATTTTATAGAACAAGAAATAAAAGAAGGCTTACAGCAATTAGTATCAGCAATGGAGCCTTTGACAATAGTATTTATGGCAGTTGTAATAGGCGGAATAGTAATAGCCTTATTCTTACCAATGCTTAGTTTAAGTGATATAGCAGGATAGAGGGGGCAATTAATTAATAATTAATAGGTAATAGTTAAAAATTAATAATTTTGTGATTACCACAGGTACACATAAAAAAACTTTAAAACTAATAAAAACTCTGTGTTAGCTCTATGTACTCTGAGACTCTGTGGTAAAATTTTATCTGAAATATTGGGAGGATACACTAAAATTATAATAATTTATCAATAAAACAAAGGTTTATGAGGTGTACAACGAGCTAAAAGCTTTAAAATTGGAGGATATTTTTTAATGAATATACTAGAAGTTAAAAATTTGGAGAAAATATATAGGGAAAGAGATATATTTAAAAAAATTAAAAATCCTAAAGCAGAAAAAGGTATTAGGGATATAAACTTTCAGGTAGAAGAAGGGGAGATATTCTCTATAATCGGTTTAAATGGTGCAGGAAAGACCACTATAATGAAATGTCTTTTAGGCTTACTTGACTATGATAAGGGTGAAATCAATATATTTCAAAAAGGTAAATTAAAGAAAAACGACTTAAAATATATAGGTTATTTACCTGAAATTTCTTATTATCCAAAAAGTATTAAGTTAGAAGTTTTGATGGAATATTATAGTGAGTTATTGGAATTAAAAAACAGAAAAAATCTTATAGATGAATCTTTGGATAGAATAGGCTTATTAGATAGAAAAAATAGTAAGTTAGAGGATTTTTCCAAGGGAATGTTACAAAAAGTAGGCATAGCACAGGCTATTATAAATAAGCCAAAGCTATTATTTTTAGATGAACCTATGTCTGGGCTTGACCCTTTGGCAAGAGCTGAAGTTATAGAGCTTATGCTAGATTTGAAGAAACAAGGAACAACTATTTTTTTGAATACCCATATTTTAGACGATATTGAAAAAATAGGAGACAGGGGAATAATAGTTCATAAGGGTAGTATAATAGATAAATTTAATTTGAAGGATATGAAATTACAAGATACATATCTTGTTGAATTTGAAGATAAGACTAAGGTAGAAGTAGGATTAGATGAATTTAAGGATATGATAAATAGTGGCAGAAGGCTTTTGAATATTCAGAAGAAAGAGGCTAGTTTAGAGGGTTATTTTAGGGAAAAGTTAGAAGTAAGAAGAATTGAAAGATAATTAGAATTTAGTAGTTAGGAATTAGAAAAGCAATGAGAAATTAGTAGTTAGGAATTAATAAATTTTGGATAACCACAGAGCCACAGAGAAATTAAGAGTTTTCACAGAGGAAAAAAGCAACTAATAGGCAATAGTTAAGAATTAATAATTTTTGTAGGACATTTAACCCTAGCAGACCTTGTAAAAAAGGTTTTATTTGTAAAATTCGTTATATTCGATGCAAAAATCTTTTAAAAGCTTGGCAACGAATTGAACGAATAAAGCGAATGGTAAATTTAGACAGAATTTACAGGATTAACAAAAAATATAAAGATTAATCACAAAGAAAAGAGAAAAAGAGAGAAATAAAGTAAAAAACTCCCTCTCAGTCACTACGTGACAGCTCTCCCAGAGGGAGAGCATTGAAATAAAAGAATATAAAAATTATTTCTTAGGTTTTTTTTTGTGCGTCTTTGTGTTCTTTGAGTCTTTGTGTTGAAATTTTTTAATTGTCAATTTTCAATTGTACATTATCAATTCTAAAAAGGGGAAGTTTAATGTTAAAAAGTTTTAGTATAGGAAAATATATAGTTAGAGAAAATCTTTCTAACAAAATATTAAATGGTTTTTTAGTTTTTGCAGGGATAATCCTATTATCAACTCTTTTATTAAAGGAATTATCAATTTATAAAAGTGATATGATAATTAGAGATAGTGGGATTTTTTTAATAGAATTTTTTGTATTTTTGGTAAGTGTTCTTAGTTCATCTAGTTATTTAATTAGGGAGCATAAGGAAAAATCCATATACTTAGTTTTAACAAAGCCAGTTAGCAGAACGGAATATATACTGGGAAATTTAATTGGTAATATTTTTATGTTAATGATTTATATTAGTATAATGACTGTATTTTTACAAGGAATACTTCTATATACTGGTTTTAGTTTGAATAGTATGGATTTAATGAATATTTTATTTATATTTTTAAAATTATGTATTTTATCAAGTTTAGGAATTTTCTTTGCAGTTATTTCAGATTCATATGTAACAGCTAACATATTTACATTTTCAGTATACGTTTTAGGTCATTTTACAACTGACCTCTTAATTTTAGCTGAAAAATCAGAAAGTATAGTTTTGAAAGGTATTTTTACTATTTTTTACTATGTATTGCCTAGATATTATACCTTGAATTTAAGAGATTATTTAATTCCAATGGATATTAATTATTTTAATTTATTTGCCTATGTATTTGCTTATATTTTAATAGTGAGTATGATAAGTTCTCTTATATTTGAAAAGAGGAAGTTATGAAAAATTTGGATAAAAAATATCTGGTTTTAATAATGGGATTATTTATTCTTAGTATGCAGTTTAGCTATATGAATAAACTTGATAAGGAATTAAAAGCATATGAGGTAGAAGCCTATACAGATATGGGGACAAGTTTAAAATTATTAGGAATAAAAAGATTTGGAACAGCCATGTTATGGATAAGGCAGACCTTATATATTGGTGAGACTTTGGAAAGAGATGCAAGAAAAGATATAAGAAATAATGCCTTTGAAATAGCAAGGCTAAACCCTTATTTTTTAGAAAATTATTATGCAAGTTCAGTTGTTTTAGGTTTAATTAGAACATATACAGATTATGAAGGTGCAATGGCTTTGTTAGAACTTGGAATGGAATATAATAAGGATGATAGATATTTGATAAATTATTATGGTGGGATAGTTGCCAGTGCTGGTGGAGATAATGAGGAAATTATAAAAAATTTTGAAGGGATAATTGAAAAATATCCAGACCCTTTATTGATAAATATACTAGTAGGGATTTATGATAAGAAATTTGAAGAAACAAGAACTAAGGAAGATTTTGATAAGCTTATGAAATATAGTATATTACTATATGAAACGGGAATTGAAAGATATGTTGAAAGGGTAGAAGGGATTTGGGGGAAAATTGAAGAATTGACAATTAAAGGCAATTAGAAATTAGTAGTTAGGAACTCTACAGCCTCCAAAATAAAATAAAAAAATAAAATCCTTATAAAAAGAGGAAAATATGTATATATAGAGGTATAATGTAAGTAGAGGTATTTAAGGTAGAAGTTATAGTCAGTACTAAAATTATAAACTTTATTTGTTTTTGTGTTAAAAATTCAGAATATGTAAAATATATTAGATTTTGTAAAAATAAGTTAAAAGATATTCAAAAAGCGGAACAAAGTCGATATGTGCACATAGAGAACAACTGTATAAAAAAAACACAGAAAACACTTGAATTTTATAAGAAAACAATGTATAATTACATTAGTTAAAAAAAATGAGGAGGAGATAGGAATGAAAAAGTTAGAAAAAGGTTTTACGTTAATTGAGCTTATGATAGTTGTAGCTATTATAGGTATATTGGCAGCGGTAGCAGCACCAAGATTTGGAAATCAAATTCAGAGAGCAAGAGATTCAAAAGGATTAGCAGTTATAAGTACTTGGAGATCAGCTACAAATTTATATTATTCGGATAAATTGGAACATGCTGATAAAATAGGAGAATTAATAGATAATGTAGATACTGGAACTAAAAATGCTACTTTTAAAGATGCGACTATAGTAGTAGGGGATGACACGGATGCAACTGGAAATACTACTACAACTGCAGTAAATGTAAGAGTAGGAAAAGGAGAAACTCTTGGTGAAAATCAAGTGGTTAAATTCTATCTGAGTTCTGACGATGCTACAAAAGGGGAAATAATAATAACTACATCAGAAGAAAATACAGCTGGAACTACTTGGTCATCTTTATAATAAAATCAAAAGGCGGTTTACCGCCTTTCTTTAAAACACCCTCGGTTGAAAGCAATTAAAAGTTAATAGTTAAGAGTTAATAATTCTTGTAGGGTGTTTAACCTTGGCAAACCCTTTGATTTAGCCACTGATTAAAGATTAAAAGCATTTTTGAACCACGAGATTGCACAGGATTAGAAAAGCGATTTTAAAATCTAAAAAATTATCTCGTGTTTAATCTAGTGTTCATCCTGTGGTTAAA
>Ga0194136_1000338_pt1 | contig 25091 bp, 19 predicted proteins | sample TARM_MetaG_T3A_1_FD_134023 | JGI IMG/M metagenome (GOLD analysis project Ga0194136, IMG submission 134023) | Freshwater microbial communities from Pennsylvania, USA, analyzing microbe dynamics in response to fracking - TARM_MetaG_T3A_14 (version 2) | ecosystem: Environmental > Aquatic >...
CGCCAGCATGTCGACACCTCCGCCAAAGCCGAAGTGCCGCAATATGAATCACACGAAATACCGATTCGGGAATCCCCACCCAACTAGATGTGTGCATGCCCTAGTGCGTTCGCAGGGACGACACGGAGTTTGTTGTACATCCTTGCCGCCTCATTATGACGGCGAGAATGAGCGCTTACCGTAGGCTGGCGTTGATCTTGTCCAGCACGGCCGAGCCGGGGCACAGCGCCTGCTCATCCATTGCGTTGAGCGGCGTCTCGACGGTGTCGAGATGGGTGTGCAGATCCTCGGCGTCCGGATCGACGTAGAGCAGGCCGGTGACGATCTGGCCCTTGGCCGCATGCTTCTGCAGGAAGGTCATCGCGCCGAGCCGATCATGCGGATCGTAGTCGGCGTCGAGTTTGCGCAGCGCGAGGCGCGAACCGTCATGCTGCTCGACCACCTGCACGGTGCCGGGCGCGTAATCGACGCTGATCGGCTCGCGGCCGACCAGCACGTCGAGCCGGTTCACCGCATCATTGTGCTCGCGGACATAGTCGAAGCTCTTGGTCGAGCCGGCGTGATTGTTGAAGGCGATGCAGGGGCTGATCACGTCGATGAAGGACGCGCCCTTGTGGCGGATCGCGGCCGCGATCAGCGGCACCAATTGCGTCTTGTCGCCCGAGAAGCTGCGCGCCACGAAGGTGGCCCCGAGCTGCAATGCGATCGCAACCAGGTCGATCGCATTGTCGGTGTTGGTGACGCCCTTCTTGGACTTCGAGCCGCGGTCGGCGGTCGCCGAGAACTGGCCCTTGGTCAGGCCATACACTCCGTTGTTCTCGACGATATAGGTCATGTTGACCGCGCGCCGGATCGAATGCGCGAACTGGCCGAAGCCGATCGATGCGCTGTCGCCGTCGCCGGAGACGCCGAGATAGATCAGGTCGCGGTTGGCGAGGTTGGCGCCGGTTAGCACCGACGGCATGCGGCCGTGCACCGAGTTGAAGCCGTGCGAATTGCCGAGGAAATAGTCCGGGGTCTTCGACGAGCAGCCGATGCCGGAAATCTTCGCCACCCGGTGCGGCTCGATCGAGAGCTCGTAGCAGGCCTCGATGATCGAGGCGGTGATCGAATCGTGGCCGCAGCCGGCGCACAGCGTCGAGATCTTGCCCTCGTAGTCGCGATGGGTATAGCCCAGCTCGTTCTTCTTCAGGCCGGGGTGATGAAACTTCGGCTTTGCAATGTAGGTCATGTCACGGCCTTGCGGAGAGGGGTCACCTTGAGGTGGTCCTGGTGGTCGCCGATCGCGTTGGCGATGAAGCGTGCGGTGATCGGCGTGCCGTCATAGTGCAGGATCGGCACCAGCCTGACGGGGTCGATGCCGTTCTCGTTGACGATCAGCTGACGCAGCTGCGCGTCGCGGTTCTGCTCGACCACATAGACGAAGTCGTGGTCGGCGATGAAGCTCGCGACGCTGGAGTGGAACGGGAAGGCGCGGATGCGCATGCGGTCGAGCTGATGGCCGCGCGCCTCCAGTATCCCGATCGCCTCGTCCATCGCCGGCGAGGTCGAGCCGAAATACAGCACGCCGTATTTGGTCGGCTTGGCCGCGTTGGCCTGCAGCGGCCGCGGCACCATGTCCTGCGCGGTCTCGAACTTGCGCACCAGGCGCTGCATGTTGTCGGCGTAGACGGCGCCTTCCTCGGAATAGCGCGCATAGCGGTCGCGCGAGGTGCCGCGGGTGAAATAGGAGCCCTTGGTCGGATGGGTGCCGGGATAGGTGCGATAGGGGATGCCGTCGCCGTCGACGTCGAGATAGCGGCCGAAGTCGCGGCCTTCCTCGAGCATCTCCGCGGTCATCACCTTGCCGCGGTCATATTGCTTCGCATCGTCCCACTTCAGCGGGCGGCACAGCCGGTGATTCATGCCGATGTCGAGATCGAGCATCAGGAAGATCGTGGTCTGCAGCCGCTCGGCGAGGTCGAATGCGGCGGCGGCGAATTCGAACGCCTCGGCCGGATCTTCCGGGAACAGCAGCACGTGCTTGGTGTCGCCGTGCGAGGCATAGGCGCAGGCGATCACGTCGCATTGCTGGGTGCGGGTCGGCATGCCGGTCGAGGGGCCGGCGCGCTGGATGTTCATGATCACGGCCGGGATCTCGGCGAAATAGGACAGGCCGATGAATTCGGTCATCAGCGAGATGCCCGGACCCGAGGTCGCGGTGAAGGCCCGCGCCCCGTTCCAGGAGGCGCCGATCACGATGCCGATCGAGGCGAGCTCGTCCTCGCCCTGCACGATGGCGTATTTCGCCTTGCCGGTCTCGGGATCGTGGCGATACTTCTTGCAGTGGCTGGTGAAGGCTTCCGCCACCGACGATGACGGCGTGATCGGATACCAGGCGCACACGGTGGCGCCGCCATAGACGGCGCCGAGCGCGGCGGCGCTGTTGCCTTCGATGAAGATGCGGTCGCCGACCTTGTCGGATTTCTTCACCCGCAGCCCGAGCGGGCATTTCAGGTTCTGCAGCGCCCAGTCGCGGCCGAGATGCAGCGCATGGACGTTGGAGGAGAGCAGCTTCTCCTTGCCCTTGTACTGCTCGCCGATCAGCTGCTCGACCACCTTGGGATCGAGGTCGAGCAGGGCGCAGAGCGCGCCGAGATAGATGATGTTCTTGAACAGCTGGCGCTGCCGAGGATCGGTGTAGGTCGAGTTGGTGATCGCGGTCAGCGGCACGCCGATGACCGTGATGTCCTCGCGGAATTTCGACGACGGCATCGGCTTGGTCGAATCGTAGAACAGATAGCCGCCGGGCTCGATCGAGGCGACGTCCTTGTCCCAGGTCTGCGGATTCATCGCCACCATCATGTCGACGCCGCCGCGGGCACCGAGATGGCCGTCCTCGGTGACGCGCACCTCATACCAGGTCGGCAGGCCTTGGATGTTGGACGGGAAGATGTTGCGTGGCGAGACCGGCACGCCGTGACGCAGGATCGAACGCGCGAACAGTTCGTTCGCGGAAGCCGAGCCCGAACCGTTGACGTTGGCGAAGCGGACGACGAAGTCGTTTACGCTGCTGATCGGGCTTTGGACTGACATGTTGATCCCGCTTGAGCCATATCGATGAGGTACTTCTGCATGTCCCAGGCGCCGGTCGGGCAGCGCTCGGCACACAGTCCGCAATGCAGGCAGACGTCTTCGTCCTTCACCATCACGCGGCCGGTCTTCAGGTCACCGGAAACGTACAGCGCCTGGTCGTGATGCGGCGAAGGGGCCTTCAGCCGTTGCCGCAAATCATCCTCTTCGCCGTTCTCGGTGAAGCTGATGCAGTCCATCGGGCAGATGTCGACGCAGGCGTCGCATTCGATGCAGAGCGGCGCGGAGAATACCGTCTGCACGTCGCAATTCAGGCAGCGCTGCGCCTCGCCGAGCGCGAGCTTGAGGTCGTAACCGAGCTCGACTTCGGCGCGGATGTCCTTCAGCGCCACCACCTTGTCGCGATGCGGCACCTTGAAGCGCTTGTCGGCGGAGATGTCGTTGTCGTAGCTCCACTCGTGGATGCCCATCTTCTGCGAGGAGACGTGCACCTCGGGCAGCGGACGCTCGTTGATGTCCTCGCCGGACAGCATCTTGTGGATCGACAGCGCGGCGTCATGGCCGTGCGCCACCGCCCAGATGATGTTCTTCGGCCCGAACGCCGCGTCGCCGCCGAAGAACACCTTCGGATTGGTCGAGACGAACGTCTTGGGGTCGACCTTCGGCATGTGCCACTTGTCGAATTCGATGCCGCAATCGGCTTCGATCCAGGGGAACGCGTTCTCTTGGCCGACCGCAACGAGCACATCGTCGCAGGGGATGGTCTCGTCCGGCTCGCCCGAGGGCACCAGATTGCGCCGGCCCTTGTCGTCGTATTCGGCCCGGACCTTCTGGAAGGTGACGCCGATCAGCTTGCCGGCGACATGCTTGAATGCCACCGGCACCATGTAGTTGAGGATCGGGATGTCCTCGTGGATGGCGTCTTCCTTCTCCCACGGCGAGGCCTTCATCTCCTCGAAGCCGGAGCGGACGACCACCTTGACGGCCTCGCCGCCGAGCCGGCGCGCGGTGCGGCAGCAATCCATCGCGGTGTTGCCGCCGCCGAGCACGATGACGCGGCGGCCGATCTTTTCGACATGGCCGAACGAGACGTTGGCGAGCCACTCGATGCCGATATGGATGTTGGCGCCGGCTTCCTTGCGGCCGGGAATGTCGAGCTCGCGGCCGCGCGGCGCGCCGCTTCCGACGAAGATCGCGTCGTAGTTCTCGGAGAGCAGTTGCTTCAGGCTGTCGACGCGCTGGCCGCCCTTGAACTCGACGCCGAGGTTGAGGACGTAGTCGGTCTCCTCGTCGATCACGCTGTCGGGCAGGCGGAATTTCGGAATCTGGCTGCGCATCATGCCGCCGGCCTTGGGATCGCCGTCGAACACGGTGCAGTGATAGCCGAGCGGCGCGAGATCGCGCGCCACGGCAAGCGAAGCAGGGCCGCCGCCGACCAGCGCGATGCGCTTGCCGTTCTTCGGCCCCGGCTTCGGCAGCCGATGCTTGATGTCGTCCTTGAAGTCGGCGGCGACGCGCTTCAGGCGGCAGATCGCGACCGGATTGTCCTCGACCCGGCCGCGGCGGCACGCCGGCTCGCATGGACGGTCACAGGTGCGCCCGAGAATCCCGGGGAACACGTTGGACTTCCAATTGATCATGTAGGCGTCGCTGTAACGCCCCTCAGCAATCAACCGGATGTACTCGGGAACGGGGGTGTGTGCGGGACAGGCCCATTGGCAATCGACTACTTTATGAAAGTAATCCGGCGCCGAGATATCAGTCGGTTTCATTCCTACCTTTGACCCGCGCAAAAATGCCTGACCGCGCGGCCTTATCGTTGACGACGAACGCTCACGTGGCGTTGTTCCGGTTTTTGAATTGGATCATAGGTTTATCTTATTAGAGCCGTTCCAGAGAAGGCAAAGGCTAAATTGTCCGATCATCTGCTTTCGCGCGGCTGATGCGCGTGTAGCGTTAATCTCGATTGCGTTATGTGGCGGTGCAGCATGTGCGCACCGCCAATCTGCGTTGCTAGCCGCGCGGAAGATCGCTCTTCACGATATCCCACAGCAATCGATAGACGCCGCTGGTGACCACCATCGGTTTCAAGGCTGCGTTGCCCGTGATGACGGCCGCGGCCGCAGGGACTGCGCCGACGTCGGTGGCGTCGATCAAGACGAACCAGTCACCGGCGCCGGGATCGGCTTTGCCAGCGTCCGGCGTCAGCGGCTTCGACAGCACGGGATCGTTCTCCAGGAGATGCATCGAGATGATGCCATCACGCGCGGCGGGATCGAGTTGCTCCCGCAATGCAGCGCGGAGCCGGTCCGCTCCTTCGGCCGGCGGGCGGAGGCGGATGATGCCGAGCGCGGCGCCTCGGCCGACGCCGCGGCTGATGGTGATGCGCGCCACCCCGCGGATCATGTTCTGGAAGCGCGCGATGTTGGTCTTCGACCAGTCGGTCTGGTTGGCGAGCGCCTTGCGGTAGGCCGGGCTCTCAAGCACCTCGAAGGTGGTGGTGGAGTAGAGGCTGAGATATTTCGGCTTGCCGTCATGGGCGACGTAGCGGCGGGCCTCCTCGAATCCCTCGATCGCGACACGTTCTTCGAGATGCTCGCGGTCGTACCAGCGGTTGAATTCAGCTTCGTGTAAGCTGTCGATATCCATCGAGGTCAGCAGCATGCCTTGTCCGGCGATTGGCATCGGGTGCTCCTTTTTTGCCTTGTTTTATCTGCACAATATCGCCGACCGGCGCCGGCCGGGGAAGCCGGATCCGGGCGCCGCGGGCGGCTCAGACCAAGGATTGCCACAATTGCCGCAATCCTGTTCAGCGCGCATTCACGGAAGTAGCCTTTCCATCCGTTACGCCAACTCTCGAGAAGAAAAGGGACGACCACTATGGCGCGCATTCTGTGGGCTTTGATCGTCGGTCTGGTGTCGTTCGCCGCGCTTCCTGTCCATGCGGAGGACCAGGAGAAGCGCCTCGCGCTCGTCGTCGGCAACGGCGCCTACCAGGCCGGCGCGCTGCAGACCGCCGCAAACGACGCCGGACTGGTGGCGCAGACCTTGCAGGCCGCCGGCTTCGACGTGATCGGGGCGCGCGATCTCGATAGCGAGACGCTCCGCAAGTCGTTCCGCGACTTCATCCAGAAGGTGCAGGACGCCGGACCGAACGCCGTCGCCTTCGTCTACCTCGCCGGCTACGGCGTGCAACTCACCGGCGAGAACTACTTCGTGCCGGTCGACGCCAAGATCGCCCGCGACACCGACGTGCCGGTCGAGGCGATCCGCATCTCCGACTACAGCCATCTGCTCTCGGCATTGCCGATCAAGGCCGGCGTGATCGTGCTCGATGCGGCGCGCAGCAATCCCTTCGCCAAGGACGGCCAGCCGCTGGCCGGCGGCCTCGCGCTGGTCGATCCCGAACCGAAGATGCTGATCGCCTTCAATTCGGCGCCGGGCACCGTCGCCCCCGACGGCGCGCCGCCTTACGGGCCCTACGCGCAGGCGCTGGCGGAAATGATTCGCGCCGGCGGCCTGACCTTGCCCGAGGTGTTCGACCGCGTTCGCCTGCGGGTCAACGAAATGACCAAGGGCGCCGAGATCCCGTGGAATGCGCAGAAGGTCGACGCGCCCTTCATGTTCTTCGAGCGCAAGCCGGATGCGCCGCCGCAGCAGGTCGATGCCGGACTGCGCACCAAGCCGATCCGCGATTTCCCGGCGCAGGATGCCTATGCGGCGGCGCTGGAGCGCGACACGCTGCAAGGCTATGAGGATTACCTGCAGGCCTATCCGACCGATCCGCTGGCCAAGCGGGTGCGCGCGATCGTGGCGGCGCGGCGCGAGGCGATCACCTGGCGGCGCACCTACAACGCCGACACGGCCGACGCGTATTGGTCGTATCTGCGGCGTTATCCGCGCGGGCCGCATGCTTACGACGCAAGGCGCCGGCTCGCCTATCTGTCGGCCGCGCTGGAGCCGCCGCCGCAGTTCGCGGCGATCGATTACGACGTGCCGCCGCCGCCGCCCGACGAGATCGTCTATGTCGACCGTCCGGTGCTCTACTACAGCGATCCGGTGTTCGCCTTCGCGCCGCCGCCGCCGCCGCCGGTGTTCTTCCTGCCGCCGCCGCCGCCGGACTTCGTCGTGCTGCCGCCGCCGCCGCCGCCGATCGGCCTGTTCGTGCTGCCGACGCCGTTCTTCGTGGCGATGCCGGCCTATGTCGCCGCGCCGGCCTATGTGGTGCCGCCGCAGAACAACATCGTGTTCAACAACATCCACAACACGACGGTCATCAACACCGTCATCAACAATCCCAACCCCACGCCGGCGCAGCTCCATGCCGCCGGGGTGACCGCAGCGATGGGCGGGGCGCCGGTCACGGCGGCTCCGCAACTGCCGGCCGCCGCGATGCAGCGCGCCAACCTGGTGCAACCAGGCGGTCCGCAAGGCGCGACGCCGGCGCAAGGCGCGATGGGAGCCCCTGGCGCGGCGCCCAACGCCGCCACCACGCCGAACGCGATGGGCGCTCCGGGCGCGCACACTTTGCCGGGCGCGAAGAATGGACCGCCGCTGCCGCAGTCGGCGACCGCGCCGGCCAACGCCACGCAGCAGCATGGCGCCGCCCAGCCGGGCGTCATGCAGCCGGGCGCCGCGCAGCCCGGCTCTACGCAACCCGGGGCGAAGCCGAATGCGCCAGCGCCAGGCAAGCCGGCGACGGCGATGGCGCCTGCCAACGCGCAACCTGCGCCTCCAGCCAAGCCCGGCGTTGCACCGACAGCAAACGCGCCGGCCTCGCCCGCGACCGCCGGCAAACCAGGACGGCAGCAACAGCTCATGCATGCCACGACCGCGCCGACCGCAAACGTAAAGCCCGCAACCGCGGCAGGGCCGGCGAGCCGCGCGGCACCGGCACGGACGACGCCGGCTGCGCGTTCGGCACCGGCGCATGCCGCGGTGTCGCCGCCGCCGGTCTCGCGGCCCGCGCCGGCACGGGCCGCAGCGCCGCCGCCGCCGCGTGCCGCAGCCGTGCAGCCGCGTCCGGCACCGGCGCCGGCCCCACGTGCTGCGCCGCCGCCACCGCGGCCGGCGATGCAGGCGCAACGCGCAGCACCGCCGCCGCGGATGGCAGCGCCGCCGCCAAGGCCCGCGGCACCAGCCCGCGCCGCGCCGGCGTGCCCTCCCGGCAAATGCAAACACTGAGGGCGTGACACCATGAGCCGAGCAGGTCAGCCTTTGATGAGCACCACGGCCACACTCGGATCGCGGACAGTCGCGAAACTGATGATCGGCACGATCGCCGCGCTGGTGGCATATCACCAGCCGGCACGGGCGGCCGAGCTTGCCGCGCAGGACATCGCGCTGCTCGATCGCCTGACCTGGGGCGTCAACGCGTCCAGCGCGGCGCATCTGCGAGAGGTCGGCACCGAGCGCTGGTTGCAGGAGCAACTGCATCCGGCTGGCACCGTATTGCCGGACGCCGTCCAGAAGCAGATCGAGGCGATGCCGGACGTGCATCGCTTCCCGTTCGACATCGCGGCCTCGTTCGACCAGCAAGGCAAATCCGCCAACCAGGTAGCCGATCCGGAGCAGAAGAAGGCGGCGCAACAGGTCTATCAGCAGGCCATGAACGACCGCGCCAGGCAGGCCGCGGCCCGCACCATCCTGCGCGCGCTTTATGCTCCGGATCAATTGCGCGAACGCCTGACCTGGTTCTGGTTCAACCACTTCAACGTTCACCAGTACAAGGCCAACATCCGCGTCTTGGTCGGCGACTACGAGGACCGCGCGATCCGCGCCAACGCGCTCGGCAAGTTCCGCAACCTGCTGTCGGCGACGCTGCATCATCCGGTGATGCTGCGATACCTCGACAACGCCGATAACGCGGCCGGTCACCTCAACGAGAACTACGCCCGCGAGATCATGGAGCTGCATACCATGGGCGTCGGCTCAGGCTACACCCAGGCCGATGTCGAGGCGCTGGCGCGGATCCTCACCGGCGTCGGCATCGACTTCAAGTCGGAGGATCCGAAGCTGAAGCCCGAGCAGCAGTCGCAGCTGGTTCGCGAAGGTGCCTTCGAGTTCAATCCGGCGCGCCACGATTTCGGCGACAAGGCTTTCTTGGGCCATCAGATCAAGGGCCGCGGCCTCGCCGAGGTCGATGAGGCCCTCGACATTCTCTGCCATCATCCCGCGACCGCCACGCACATCGCAAAGCAGCTGGCGACCTATTTCGTGTCCGACAATCCGCCGCCGGCGCTGGTGCAGCAGATGGCGCAGACCTTCCAGAAGACCGACGGCGATATCGCGGCCGTGATGTCGACGCTGGTTCATGCGCCGGAATTCACCGCGAGCCTGAAGGGCGGCGCCAAGTTCAAGGACCCGATGCTCTACGTGATGTCGTCGGTGCGGCTCGCCTACGACAACAAGGTGATCCTCAATACGTTGCCGATCCAGGGCTGGCTCAATCGCCTGTCCGAAGGTCTGTTCAATCACGAGACGCCCGACGGCTATTCGATGCTGTCGGCGGCCTGGAACGGTCCCGGGCAGATGATGCTGCGTTTCGAGATCGCGCGCGCGATCGGCTCGGGATCGGCCGGACTGTTCAAGCCGAACGAGCCCAATGCCGTCGACCAGCCGGCGTTTCCGCTCGTGATGAACGGGCTCTATTTCAGCAACATCAGGCAGACGCTGAGCCCGACCACGCTCGCCGCGCTCGACCAGGCGGTCTCACCGCAGGACTGGAACACGCTGTTTCTGTCGTCACCCGAGTTCATGCACTGAAAGGGAGGTTCGACGATGAACCGCCGCGAACTGATCAAGGCCTTCGCCGCTTCCACCTCGCTCACCCTGGCCGGCCGGGTCTGGGCGGCGCCGGCCACCGACGCGCGCATGCTGGTGGTGTTCCTGCGCGGCGCCTACGACGCCGCCAACGTGGTGGTGCCGGTCGGCAGCGAGTTCTACTACGCCTCGCGCCCGACGCTTGCGGTGGCGCGGCCCGATGCGGGCAATCCCAACGCCGCGCTGGCGCTCGACGCCGGATGGGGACTGCATCCGGCGCTGCGCGATTCGATCTATCCGCTGTGGGCCAAGCGCGAGATCGCGTTCGTGCCGTTTGCCGGCACCAGCGACGACCTTTCGCGCAGCCATTTCGAAACCCAGGACACGATCGAACTCGGCCAGGCGGTCGGCGGCAGCCGCGACTATCGCTCCGGCTTCATGAGCCGGCTCGCGACCGAGCTGACGCGGGTGAAGCCGATCTCCTTCACCGACCAGCTGCCGCTGATCTTCCGCGGCCAGAACCAGATCCCGAACATCGGCATCGCCAGCGTCAGCAAGCCGGGTGTCGACGACCGCCAGGCGCGGCTGATCAGGGACATGTACGGCAAGGGCGACCTCGCCAACTCGGTGTCCGAAGGTTTTCGCGTCCGCGACGACGTCTACAAGTCGGTCTCCGAGGAGATGATGGCGGCGAACCGCGGCGCGGTGTCGCCGCGCGGCTTCGAACTGTCGGCGCGGCGGATCGGCCGCCTGATGCGCGAGCAGTTCAACCTCGGCTTCGTCGACGTCGGCGGCTGGGACACCCACGTCAACCAGGGCGCCGCGACCGGCTATCTCGCCGACCGTCTCGGCGAACTGGGCCGGGGCCTTGCCGGCTTCTCCGAAGAGATCGGCCCTCAGATGTGGCGCGACACCGTCGTGGTCGTGATCTCCGAGTTCGGCCGCACCTTCCGCGAGAATGGCGACCGCGGCACCGATCATGGCCATGGCAGCGTCTACTGGGTGATGGGCGGCGGCATCAATGGCGGCCGGATGGCCGGCGAGCAGGTCCAGGTCGCCCAGGCGACGCTGTTCCAGAACCGCGACTTTCCTGTGCTGACCGATTACAAGGCGTTCTTCGCCGGCCTGATCCAGCACGTCTACGGCCTGCAGCAGGCGAGCCTCGAGCGCATCTTCACCGGCATCAAGCCGAAGGACCTGAACCTGGTTTGAAGTGGCACTGCAAAAATATCGAAAACAACCCCATGCAAAGGAGCGACAGGTTGCCGGGGTTCGACCCGGCGACTTGACACGTCGGGCAAATCAACAGTACACTTCTATTATTCAGAAATCTTGCATGGCTGCCGGTATGGCCGGCGAACCGGTCCAGGCCGCGCGGGCGACGCTGTCCCGCTTAGGCTCATGCCTGGGATGCAGCCAACCGGGAGGCAAGCAAGCCATGATGGGACGGTTTTTCTCACGGCGGGCCGCCCTCACGGCGGCGTTCCTGTTAACTCTGGAAGCGGCAGCACCCGCCGCGCATGCGGCCGACGTCAAGGTCATGAGCACGGTCGCGCTCACCCCCACACTCGGCGAACTGATCCCGAAGTTCGAGAGCGGCAGCGGCAACAAGCTAATCGTCGTCTACAGCACGATCGCCGATCTGAAGAAGCGGATCGAGGCGGGCGAAACCGCAGATGTGATGATCCTGTCGCGCGCGGCCCTCGACGGTCTCTTGACCCAGGGCAAGGTTGCCGAGGGCAGCATCGTCAACGTGGGCCGCTCTTATGTCGCCGTCGGGGTTCGTACCGGTGCGCCCAAGCCCGACATCGGCACGGTGGAGCAACTGAAGACTGCGCTTCTCGCCGCCAAATCGATCTCCTACGCCGATCCAGCGAAGGGCGGTGCCAGTGGCGTCTATTTCGCCAAGGTCATCGATCGTCTCGGCATCGCCGAGCAGATGAAATCCAAGACGGTCCTGGTGCCGGGCGCCGAAGCGGGCGAACTCGTCGCCAAGGGCGAAGTCGAAATGGGCGTCGCACAGGCCTCGGAAATTGCCGCGGTTCCGGGGGCTCAGGTGGTCGGCCCTCTGCCCGGTGATTTGAACAGCGTGATCGTCTTCGCGGTCGGCATCGGATCCACGAGCAAGGATCCGGCAGCCGCCAGATCGCTGATCGAGCTCCTCACCGGTCCGACCGGTTCCGCCGTGCTCAAGTCCAAGGGAATGGATCCGGCCTAGGCGTCAAGGAGATTTTCGACCCCGGCTGACGAAGAACTTTTTCTCCACCTTCCTGCGGTATGCCAAAGTCTTATCCGGGCGTACGACGGGACAAGGGAAAATCCGAAATCATGTTGACGGACCGTGGAAATGCCGACGCCGACGCGATGGACGAGGGTGCTTTGCCCGGGCCTCGGTCGCGGCTTCTCAACCGCCGGGCGTTTCTAGCCGGCTCTGCTGCCGGTCTCGCCGCACTGAGCGTAGCCGGTTGCGCATCCGACTACATGAGCCTCGCCGAGGCGGAGAAGCTCTACGGGCCCGTGCCCGACGAGAAATTCCCGATCCCTGCGGTCGATGTCAGCAAGGTCGATCCGAAATATTTTCGCAAGACAGTGAAGTACGACAGCGGTGAGGCGCCCGGTACGATCATCGTCGATCCCGGCAAATACTATGTCTACCGCATCGAAGGCGAGGGAAACGCGACCCGCTATGGCGCCAATGTCGGCCGCGATGGGTTCCGATGGAGCGGAGAGGCTTACGTCGGGCGCAAGGCCGAATGGCCGACCTGGACGCCGCCCAAGGAGATGATCGCGCGCCAGCCGGAGGCCGGCAAATATGCGCGCGGCATGCCGGGAGGCCTCGACAATCCACTCGGCGCGCGCGTGCTCTACCTCTACCAAAACGGGGTGTACACGCTTTACACGATTTATAGCACCAGCGCCCCCGAAACGATCGGGAACGGCATTACGAGCGGCTGCACCGGCCTCCTCAGCCAGGACATGATCGATCTCTATGCGCGAACGCCCGTCAAGACGAAGGTGATCGTGCTGCCGGCATAGGCGACGGCGTCGGCCGCCGGTCGAGGCACCGCCAGTAGCTCTCCGAGAATCCCGTCGGCTAGACTGTGCCGGCTTGAACGCGTGCGGCTCACCCTGGTGTCACGGCGAAATCCGGACAGCAGGCCGAAGCGCTGCGTGCTCGTTGCACAAGCATCGAGGGCGCTATTTGTCGGGTCAACGTCGTGGCCGCTATGGGGCAAAGGCAGCCATCTCGATCGGGGAGATTGGGTCCGCTTCACATCAACAAGCCGACGTTCCGATGCTCAGGGCGAATTTCGGTTATGGGCCCCAGAAGCGGAAGTAGGCAAGGACTTATAATAAATAGCATTACAGATGACGGCTACGCCATTAAGGGTACGGTTTCTGCCTTAGAACCTGCCGAGTAAGCGCTTTGCTCACCTCGCGATCTTTCCTCGCCAACGACATTATTTCTCGGCTATCCTGTATTGCAACATCGGCTCGTCGCAAGAGATCGCCTATTGAGGCGCGTGAACTCATCTCCCTCTGCGCGAGGATCTCTCTGGTTACATCTCTCACGTGGTGTACCAAGGCGAGAACAGAACCTCCCTCGTCTATCATCGCCCAATTCTTCGGATGCCAGTAGCGAACCTCCCATGGCCGCCTTTGCGGTTTAATGTCATACCGCTGCAGGGGCATCACGTCCGCGCGGCCGGTATGCATCACCGCGTCAAAAGACGCTTGAAGGTTGCGCACACCATCAGCCCTAAGATCGTGCGGGCTATCAGGGAAGACTTCGAACATCGACATGCTCGCGAGGGCATCGCGCTCCATCGCGACGTCGGCAAGATACGAGTCGTTGGCATCGATGATCCGCAACTCTGGAGTAAGCACGAGGAGACTAATCGGCGCAGTCTCGAACAGAAGGCGGCAGGCTTTTTGAGCGTTGAGCATTTGTGCTGCGGGAGAGCGAAAAGTCGGGTGGTGGAGAGCATCCATCATGATCACCTTTCTCGTGCAGTCAGCTCCTGTACTCGGGGCGATTATGTTCACTTATACCGCTTTGCGAACCGTTAGGGACCATTGAAAATGCGCCAGCAATCCGAGTTGAGCCAAGTCGAACCCAGGTTTCAAACGCCAATACTCGGCTTTGTGCGTGCTGCACGTCAGGCTCGGCTTGTATGATCGCGATAACATGGAACTGCGGCACTTGGAGCAAGCCGAAAGCGAATCTATTTCAGGCAAACGCTCGTTCAGGCTGTCAAGACAACCGTGTGCAATGGCGCGGAGAGGGGCTACCGCCGCTTTGGGTCAAAGGCTGCCCCCGGCAGCCGGCATGCCCTTGGTCGGGTCACCTCTCGGAAGCGGACATCGCCGCGCTCTGGGCTGAGGTCAGCCACGGGCCAAGAGGCGACATAACGCTGCCAGTCCCAGGCGGTCCGGTCGCGTTCGCCCGTCGACACACGCCGAGAATGTCAATTCTTGATCCCCGTCGAACAAAAAAAGACCGCCTGGCAGCGGTCTCTCCGAGTCTAACCGGGTGCTCCATCAAGCAGCTCGCTTGAACGCCTCCCGCGCAGCCTCATTGGCGCGATCGAAGGCCGTGCGCGTTTCCGTCAAGGCCGCCATGAGTGCGGACCATGACTGGGTTCCCGCCTGATTCAACTTCTCTAGTTTTTTCTCCGCCTCGACTGCATCTGCGTTCATGCGCTTAACGGCGGCGTCGATATCGTCCCGACGCTCAGAGGCGAATTTCTTGGCATCGCGGCCAAGCTTCTCGGCTACTTCGCGCCACGCTTTCAATTGGGCATCGGCTTGAAGCTTGAACGTCGCCTGCTGGTGCTCGATTTGCTTGCCGAAGCTTTCGACATATTTCTTGACCTCGGCCTGGAACAAGCCCCAGTCAGCCTCAAGCTTTGCTTTTGTCTGGATCCACGCGGCCTCGTTAGCTTCCGACTGCTTCTTCATGGTGTCACGGAAGTCATCACGCTGCGAGCGCAGATCAGCAAGAACCTTCTTCGCTTTGTCGCGGACATCGGCCTGCACCTCGGCAGCCTTGCCCTCAAGCGAGGTCACCGTTGCGTCCATTTCGTCGAGACGCTCTTTGGCCCAATTTGTAAAGAAGTGGATATTGCTTTGTGTAGCCATTTACTGGTCTCCATGAAGTCGAATAACGCCGCCCCATGTTGCCGATTAACATGCCGCGCCAAGCCATTTTTGATGTGAGTCAAAGAGTGTTCTGCGGTCTGACCAAATTTCACTCAAGAAGTTGCGAGTTCCGAAATGGGTCAGAAGCGGACTTCAATGCATCTAAAGGACGCTGACTAACCACTCCCGCAGCCATTTGTGCTGGGCATCTCCATCCTGACGAGGATGCCAACTGGCCAATACGTCAACTTTCAGCGGAGCCAAGTTCGGTTTGAGAACATGCCGGGCGCCCTGGTCATTGTCTCGCCGCCAGATCCGCGATCGACTTCATCACCGCGTTGCGGATGCCGGGGTCGTCGAGGATGTGGCTTGCGCCATCGACGATGCGGACTTCGCTGCCTCGCCGGGCGCGCGACGAGCGCGTGCGAGGTCGCGGGCGGGCACCAGCAACACTGCGCGGCGGTCCTTCGGATCATTCCATCCCGGCTTCGCAATCCGGCAAAGGGCTTGCCCTCGATATTTCAATGAATGCTGAAATGTTATTGACAGCGGACTTTATTTCGATAAATACTGAAGTATGAAAAAGACCGATGCTGTTGCCGCCTTGGCGGCACTCGCGCAGGACAATCGCCTCGATATATTCCGGCTGCTCGTGCAAGCCGGACCGGAGGGCATGCCAGCGGGCGCAGTCGCCGGCGCTCTCGATCTTGCGCCCAATACGCTGACATTTCACTTTGACCGGCTGCGCGCGGCGGGTCTTGTCAGCGTTCGCCGCGAAGGCCGCTCGATGATCTATGCCGCGCAGTTCGAGCAGATGAACGCGCTCCTTGGCTTCCTGACTGAAAACTGCTGTGGCGGCGCGCCCTGTGCGCCTGCCGCCGCCGAATGCAAACCGGCGCGCAAGCGCACGAAAATCCCAGCCTGAAAGGACACTCCATGAAGCGCCTTCATGTCCACGTCACCGTGAGCGATCTTTCACAGTCCGTAGGCTTCTACTCTGCCTTGTTCGCTGCCCAACCAACGGTTCTCAAGACGGATTACGCAAAGTGGATGCTCGATGATCCTCGCGTGAATTTCGCCATTTCGGCCAGAGGCCGCGAGCCCGGCCTGGATCATCTCGGCATTCAGGTTGAGAGCCAAGAGGAGCTTCACGAGGTCTACGACCGCTTGAGTCAGGCGGGGGGCAACATCATCGAGCAGGGCGAGGCGGCCTGTTGCTACGCCAAGTCCGAGAAGTCGTGGATCGACGATCCCGCAGGCATCGCCTGGGAAACCTTTCACACGACCGGCGAGAGCACGGTCTATGGTGATGGCACCGGAGAGAACACGGCGCGCGTCGCGCATGGCAAGCAATCGGCCTGCTGCGCCCCGCAGGCAGCGCCAGGTTCTTCCGCGTGCTGCGCGACGTGACGGTGCGCCGTGGCTGATCGCCCATACAACGTTCTGTTCCTCTGCACCGGAAACTCGGCGCGCTCGATCATTGCGGAAGCGATCTTGAACAAGGTGGGCGCAGGTCATTTCCGCGCCTACAGCGCCGGCAGCCAGCCCAAGGGCCGGGTCAATCCGCACGCCATCCATCTTCTCGAAAACATGGGCTACGATACGTCGGGCTACCGCTCGAAATCATGGGACGAGTTCGCCAAGGCCGGCGAGCCCCAGTTCGACTTCGTGTTCACGGTCTGCGATAGCGCGGCGGCTGAAGCATGCCCGGTCTGGCCCGGACATCCTGCAACAGCCCACTGGGGCATTCCTGATCCGGCTGAGGCGAAGGGGACGCCGGCCGAAATCGCGGTCGCATTCGAGGATGCCTATCGCATGCTCAATCAGCGAATTGCCGTCTTTACCGCGCTGCCTCTGCGATCCATCGACGCGCTCAGCTTGCAGGGCAAGCTCCGAGAGATCGGGCAAATGGAAGGCTCGACGGCCAAGGCCACGGAAGCGCATTGATGCCGACGCTGGCGCGCCGTCTGGTCGCGGAATTGCTTGGCACGGCGCTTCTCCTGGCTGCCGTCGTCGGCTCCGGGATCATGGCCCAGAAGCTCGCGGGCGGGAATGTTGCGCTCGCGCTGCTTTGCAATACCATCCCAACCGGCGCAATTCTCGCTGTGCTCATATTGGTCTTCGGACCGGTCTCAGGCGCGCACTTCAATCCTGCCGTAAGTCTCGCGCTCTCGATTCGGAGCGAACTGCGTTGGCCAATTGCGGTTGCCTACATCGCTGCTCAGATCGTTGGAGCCGTCGCGGGAGTATGGGTGGCTCACCTCATGTTTGAACTGCCGGTGCTGCAACTCTCGATGACGCAGCGTTCCGGCAGCGGGCAATGGCTCGCTGAAGCGGTTGCCACCTTTGGCTTGCTCCTGACCATATTCGGTTGCGCCGCCAGGGCACCGGGGGCGATTCCGTATGCCGTCGGCCTGTACATCACGTCGGCCTATTGGTTCACAGCCTCGACCTCGTTCGCGAATCCGGCGGTGACAATCGCGCGCTCGCTTTCCGACACCTTTGCCGGAATAGCGCCCGGCGGCGTTGCCGCTTTTATCGTCGCTCAGTCCGTCGGCATGCTGGCTGCGGTTGCCCTCGCCGGGTGGCTGTGGCGCGAGAGGAAGCCGGCATAGGCCATGGGCATTACCGTTGACAGTGTACGGGTTGCATCCGCCGCAGACGCGGCTTCTATCGCAGCGATCCATGCTCCATATGTCCTGGCATCCGTACTGGCTTGCTCAGCCCGGACATGCTCGCCCTCTATTCGCGAACGCTCGTCAAGACGGAGGTGATCGTGCTGCCGGCATAGGCAACGGCGTCGGCCGCCGGTCCGGGCGCCGGATGCGCGAGCAGTTCAACCTGGCTTCGACGACGTCGGCGGCCGGGACATCCGCGTCAATCAGGGGGCGACTGCTATCCTGCCCACCGTCTCGGCGAACCGGGCCGGGGCCTTGCCGGCTTCTCCGAGGAGGTCGGCCCTCGGATGTGGCGCGACACGCTCGGTGGCGCCCACCGTCTCAACTCTCGTTCTTGTAGATCTTGCCGTCCTTCATGATCACCTTGAAGTTCCTGGCGGGGTCGGCGACCAGATCGATATTTTCGAGCGGATTGCCGTCGACCAGCAGAAGATCGGCCAGCGCGCCCTGCTCGACGACCCCGAGCTTGCCGGGATACGGATTGCGCTTGCCGGACAAAGCCAGCAATTCGGCGTTGGTCGACGTCGCCATGACCAGCACTTCGCCGGGCGTGTACCAGCGGGTGAGCGAAGCGAGGATCGCGCCCTGCCGCTTGGCCAATGCCCCGGAGAACAAAACGTCGGTGCCCCACGCCGTCTTGATCTTATACTTCCTTGCCAGTTGGTAGGTCCTGGCGATGCCGGGCCAGACTTCATCGGCCTTTGCCCGCTGCACCGATCCGGCCGCCAGGCCGGTTCGCATTTCTTCGGGAAGCGGCTGCGTGCTCAGCCACACGCCCTTGTCCGCAATCAGCTTCGCGGTCGCCTCGTCCATCAGGAAGCCGTGCTCGATGCATTGCACCCCGGCTGCGATCGACCGTTGGATCGCCGCGGGGGTGAAGGCATGCACCGTGACGTAAGTCCCCCAGTTCTCGGCCGCCTCGACCGCGGCGTGCAGCTCCGCCTCCGTGAAGGTCGACACGTCGATCGGACTGAAGGGCGAGGAGACGCCGCCGCCGGCCGTCAGTTTGATCTGGGAAGCGCCCTGCATGAGTTGCTCGCGGACGCGCACGCGGACTTCGTCCGGGCTGTCGGCGATCATGCTGCCTCCGACCTGTTCCATGCGCGTCAGCATGCCGCCGATCGTCCGCGGCAGATCGGATAATTGGCGGAAATCGCCGTGTCCACTGGTCACGGTGATCATCGCGCCGGAGGGATAGATGCGCGGTCCGGCGATCAATCCTTGGTCGATGGCGTCCTTCAGGCCGAAGGTCGGGCCGCCGAGGTCGCGGATCGTCGTGAAGCCCCGCATCAATGTGTCGGTCGCCTCGACACCGGCGGCGATGTTGTTGAAGCCGACGTCGCCCATCGCCTGAGCGGGATTGGTCCGGATCAGCATCGCATGCCAATGGTTGTCGATCAGGCCAGGCATCAGCGTCCGCCCGCTGCCGGCGATCACGGTGCTGCCGGGCTCGGCGGTGATCGGCGTCGCCGAGATTTTCTCGATGACGTTGCCTCTCACAAGGACGTCAGACGGCGCCGAGAGCGAACCGCCCTTGCCGTCGAAGATGCGTACATTTTGAAATAACGTCGTGCTGATGGGCGCCGGTGGAGTGCCCTGGGCGCAGACCGCGGGCGCCAGACCGAGGGCTAGAAGCGGAAGCGTGGCACGAAAGGCTCGCAAGGACAGGGCAACCATCGCAGATACCTCGCGGATGGAATCCAGCAGTGAGCGCCGCCTGTGACAGTATCGCATCTGGACGGTCGCCATTTGCGGACCGTCACGCCGGCATCAATGCTACCAGAGCGGGTCTGACAAGTGAAGTTCAATGCGTGTACGCTCGCGCTGTCCGCCGCGATGTAAGCGCCCCGACGCCAAGGACGTCAATGAGTGCACTTGCCGGATTTCTGATTCGAATCGCCGACCGGCTGATTGCGATCATCGGCTTTCTGGGCGCTGTGGCTGTCGCGGCGGCGCAGCATGTCCGCAGTGGTGGCCGCGCTGTTTTTCGGCGTCGTCGGATGGTGGATCGCCATTCCCCCGTCACATGATCGTCATTGGCGCCCGGAAGTGGCCGTCATGCCGCGGGCGTTCATCGACGGCGACCGCGTGCGGTTCACCGGCGTGCGCGATTTCGACTATCGTTCGCGCAATGATTACACGGTGCGCTACGAAGAGCGCGAGGTGCAGCTGTCGCATCTGAAAGCTATCGATATCGACAGCTATCTGTATCATTCGGGCCGGATCAACACGAACCTGCCGTTCGATGAATTGCGGCTACGCTCCCTGATCAATCCGGCCGCACAGGCAGCCGACGGCGTGGGCCGATTTCTCGGAGCGGATCAGCGTCCCTGCCGCCGCGTTGATGAAAAGCCGCTCGCGATGTGATGCAGCGTTTGCTTTCGCGTCGCCTTGCGGGCGCTCCGGCTTATGAGTGTGCCCTGGTCATTGTCTTGTCGCCAGATCGGCGATCGCCTTCATCACGGCGTTGCGGATGCCGGGGTCGTAGAGGATGTGGCCGGCGCCATCGACGATGCGGACTTCGCTGCCCAGCCAGCGCGCGGCGAGTGCATGCGAGGTTGCGGGCGGGCACAGCAGATCGTAGCGGCCCTGCACCAGGATGCCGGGAATGCCGGCGAGCTTGCCGGCCTCGTCCATCAGCTAAAGCGCTCTCTAGGACAGCATCTCACCTATCTTTACCGCTAGTTCTTCGATCTGAAAGGGCTTGCTTATCATCGCCATGTTTGTTCCGAGGAAGCCAGCTCGAATGGCGGCGTTTGCGGCATAGCCCGTGACGAAGAGGATCGGCACTTGCGGGTGATGCTTGCGAGCGACTTCGGCAAGTTGCCGGCCGTTCATGCCGGGCAGTCCAACATCGGAAATCATCATGTCTATCGGACGACCGCTTTCCAGCAGCTTGATTGCGGAGTCGGAATCAGGTGCTTCGATCGTTCGGTAACCCAACTCCGATAGCAGTTCGCCGATGAGAAGACGAACCGAAGGGTCGTCTTCGACAAGCAGAACAGGCTGACCGGCTCCTTGCGGAGACGCTTCATGATGGACGGTGGTCTCGATCGCGCTTTGATCCGCAGCCGGCAGGTAGATCTTCGCGGAGGTGCCTTGGCCCGGTGTCGAATGGATCCGGACCTGGCCGTTTGACTGCCGTGCGAACCCGTAGACCATCGATAGACCGAGACCGGTACCTTGCCCCACAGGCTTTGTCGTGAAGAAGGGATCAAAGGCCTTTTCGATCAGGTCCGGCGTCATTCCGACTCCGGTGTCCGAAACTGCCACGACCACGTAGCGGCCGGGCGAAATACCTGGTCGAGACCTCGTATATGTCGCGTCGAGGTCAACTACAGACGTCTCGACGGTAAGCTTGCCTCCGTGAGGCATCGCGTCGCGCGCGTTGATGGCGAGGTTAAGGATGGCGTTCTCGAGCTGATTGGCATCCACTATGGCGGCGGGCACCTCCTCGTTGGTTTGGATGGCGATCGAGATGTTCTCGTCCACAGTGTGATGCAGCAGGTCCGAAAGCGACCGGACGAGAGCATTGATATCGGTCGGTTTGCTGTCGAGAGATTGCCGGCGCGAGAAAGCGAGAAGTCGTGATGTCAGATTGGCAGCACGGTGCGCCGATGTGCTCGCCGCGTCCATGAAGCGATTCAAGTCGTCGAGCCGATTGGATGCAATGCGTCGTTTCATCAAATCGATGGCGCCGATGACGCCGGTGAGCATGTTGTTGAAATCGTGCGCAATGCCCCCGGTGAGCTGACCGACAGCTTCCATTTTCTGGGCTTGGATCAGTGCAGATTCCGCCCGCGACCGCTCTGCCGTCTCCCTGCGGAGATCGGACAAGGCCTTCTCGAGCTCCGCGGTACGTTCGGCTACCTGCAACTCGAGCGTCTCTGCGGCCTTCGCCAACCTTTGCTGCGCGAGCTTTTGCTCGTTGATGTCGACGACGACGCTTATCGCGCCCGTGATCGCGCCGTCGTGTCTCACGATTGGCACGCTGCTGATGCGGGTCCAGACTGGTCCCTCTGCCGAGCCCGTGTAGAGAAATTCGACCCCGGTCACATGTTCGCCCTGCAGTGCACGCGCGCTCGGAAAACGGCTTCGCGAGAGCGGAGAGCCGTCGATGTCCTGCGCTAGCCATTCATGTTCCGCTGCAGGGTCGAAAGCGGGGCTTTTGCCGGACTTGGAAAAACGTCTGAATGCCGGATTCGAGAGCAGTTCAGTTCCGGTCTTGTCAAGAAACACGACCCCGACCGGTAGGTTGTCGAGAAGCGTTCTCAAGCTCGCCCGCTGCGTGTCCAGCTCCGCGAGTTGATCGCGCATCAGAAATTGCCGCTGCCGCGCCCGCATAGCCGAGGCGATCGTACTCAGCAGGGATTCGCTGCTGAGTGGCCTCTCGAGCAAGACCACATTCGTCGCGCTTGGCGGCAGCTTGCGGCGGACCGCTTCGTTCGGACGCTCGCATCCTGCTCGTCGGCCGAACAGCAGAATGAATGGAATGTCCGACCACGCCGGTTGGGCAGTCAAGGCGGATTGCAGCGCCGACGTATCTCCGCCGAGTGCTTCCTCGGTCATCAGAATGACGCCCGCATGCGCATCGACGAGTGGCGCGAGTTCGGCGAACGTGCCGCAAATCTTGGTATCGTAGCCCTGAGACAGCAGTAGCCCCGATACGCTCTCCGCATCGCGGCCATAAGGGGCGATGATCAGGACGCGATGGCCCTCGGCTACTGTCCTATGCACCTGAACCGCGATCTTCCATGAGAGGATTGGCTACGCCCGTGTAATGCGGTGCTCCGGTCAAGATGCCCGTGAACTCCGACAGAGGCTCGCCGACCCTTACGCCCCGATCGTCGATGCGCATCTCGCGGATCGTATCTTCGTGCCTTCCCGACCTGTTTTTGACGACGGAGATGGCCTTCCGGATACGTCCTGCAGCCTCGAAGAACCGGAGAAGGATGACCGTGTCTGCCAGATACGAAACATCCAGACCATTTGTCTGCATATTTCCAAAGAAGCCGCTTTGGGGATTAATCATCAGTGTCAGGACGCCGGACTGGCTCAGGTAGGACAGCAGTTCGTGAAGTTGCAGAATGAGCTGCTGCTCCTGCGGCATGGCGGCGACGTAGCCGCTGAGGCTGTCGATCATGAGGATCTTGATGGAGCGTTGTTGAACTTCCTTGATAACGTTGGCGGCGAACTCGCCCGGCGAAATCTCCGCAGGGTCGATCTGCCGAACGACAAGCTGCCCCTTATCGATGCACGCCCGAAGGTTGAGGCCCATTGCTTCCGCGCGCGCCAGAAGGGTGTCGATGCGCTCGTCGAATTGATAGACCGTCACCTTCTCTCCTCTCTCGCAAGCGGCAGCAAGATATTGCAGCCCGAGAGTGGTTTTTCCGGCGCCGGAAGGTCCGGTGATGAGAACTCCTGTGCCGCGCGCAGGACCGCCATTCAGCAGCGCGTCAAGTTCCGGTATGCCGCTACGAACACATTCGTTCGAGTATTCGATTTCATGCTCGGCTGCGACCAGTCGAGGAAAGATATCCAAGCCGCCACGCCGAATGACAAAGTCGTGGAATCCGGCGATGAAATCCACGCCTCGGAGTTTTTGAACCTGAAGCCTTCGCCGTGCTGCGCCAAAGTCCAGCGTCAGCCGGGATAGGGTAATGACGCCATGGCAAAGGCTGTGCAAGTGATTGTCCGAATTTCCGCCTGACCCGGTGAAGTCGTCCACCAGCAAGACGGTCGTACTGAGACCGGAGAAAAATTGCTTGAGAACGAGAAGCTGCCGCCGATACCGGAGTGGATCCTGGGCGAGCAGCCGCATTTCGGAGAGACTGTCGAACACGACCCTTGTCGGCTTGATCTTCTCGACCTGCGCCTTGATGAGCTTGATCGTTTCTCCAAGCTCGATCTCCCAGCTATGGAGTATCGACTGATCTCTGCCCGGGCCGAGGACTTCGTCCGCGGCGCTCAGTTCAAAAATATCAATTCTGCTCAGATTCCAACCGTGGGAGTCCGCGACGACCTGGAGCTCTTCCTTGGTTTCCGACAATGTGATGTAGAGTACGCGCTCGTTCTTGGATTGCCCGTCTTGGAGAAATTCGAGCGCAAGCGTCGTTTTGCCTGAACCGGGCGTTCCCTCGACAAGGTACAAGCGGTTGCGTGGCAAGCCTCCACGAAGGACATAGTCGAGGCCAGCGTTGCCGGTCGAAATGCGATTGCGTGTGTGATCCATGGCGCGCGTTTGATAAAAGGCTTAATACTCATCGTTCTGCACGAGACGGCAGAGGCACAAGGCTGCTGCCAGCGCACGTCGCCCGCCGCAGCTAGGAGTGTTCACTATTGAACATAACCCTCGCCTCCGAGGCTTAAGTCAGCGAAGGCGATCCCACTCAAACCCATGTTCCTGTCATTCATTGTTCCTGGAACAGAACGCGCGCAGCGGCGATAGGCTCCCTCGGACGCGGAACTCTTTTCGACCATTCGTTCGGGTAACAGCGGAACATTTTGTGAGGCCACTGATTCGCAACGGCTTCGAGCTGTCGCCGCGCCGGATCGGATGGCCAAGGCAAGCTTGCCGACTCGTCTCTGCCCTAGCTTCTTGCCGCCAAATCCGCGATCGCCTTCATCACCGCATTGCGGATGCCGGGATCGTAGAGGATGTGGCCGGCGCCATCGACGATGCGGACTTCGCTGCCCGGCCAGCGCGCGGCGAGTGCGTGCGAGGTCGCGGGTGGGCATAGCAGGTCGTAGCGGCCCTGTACCAGGATGCCGGGAATGCCGGCGAGCTTGCCGGCCTCATCCATCAGCTGGTGCGGCCGCATGAAGCAATCGTTGGCGAAGTAGTGCGCCTCCATGAACGGCGTCGAGGGCAGGGCGCCTGATGCCTTTGCCAGGTCGAGCCGCGTCTGCTTCGGCGTGTGCTCCGACAACGTGCGTTCGGTGTCGTGCCAGGCGCGTGCGGCCGGCGCATGCACGGCCGCGTCGGGATCGAGGATGCGACGATAATAGGCGGCAACCGGCGTCGCGCGCTCATGCTCGGGCAGGAAGTTGAGGAAGTCCTCGGAGAGGCCGGGATAGAAGCGCGGCAAGGCGCGCAGGAAGACGTCTTCCAGCTCCTCGGCCGTGCCGAGAAAGGTCGCGCGCAGTGCGAGGCCGCTGACCCGCTCGGGATGGGCCTCTGCATAAGCCAGCGCCAGCGTCGCGCCCCAGGAGCCGCCGGCCACCATCCAGCGCGCGAAGCCGAAGCGCTCGCGGATCTTCTCCATGTCGGCGATCAAATGCTGCGTCGTGTTGTGGTCGCGGCTGCCCTTCGGCCGGCTGCGGCCGCAGCCGCGCTGGTCGAACAGCACGGCGTGAAAGCGCTCGGGATCGAACAGCCGGCGATGGTCCGGCTGGCAGCCGCTGCCCGGGCCGCCATGCAGATAGACCGCGGGGACG
>Ga0194136_1000339_pt1 | contig 24980 bp, 23 predicted proteins | sample TARM_MetaG_T3A_1_FD_134023 | JGI IMG/M metagenome (GOLD analysis project Ga0194136, IMG submission 134023) | Freshwater microbial communities from Pennsylvania, USA, analyzing microbe dynamics in response to fracking - TARM_MetaG_T3A_14 (version 2) | ecosystem: Environmental > Aquatic >...
TACGCTTAAACCTCACCTCGCGGCTTCGGCTCCAAGGACTCGGTACCGGCTGTTTGCTAGACTCTACCGGACTGGGAGTTACACCCAGCTAAACTACATGCACCGAACTGGCGCACTCCTCTTTAAGAAAATTATAGTCCTCTCTTAAAGTATTCTCCTCCTACCTTGGGATGATTCCTCAAGTTCTTCCTCCTAATCCTAAAGGATGATTTCTTTTATTTCTTTTTTAGTATTGTTTCGAAGAAATCAATAAACGCTCTTTTTAGATGATCTAGAAATCTCACCCCTTCAAGATGTTCCATGGGTCTTCTTTCCTTTTCTATCCTTCGGGCCTTTATCCAAAAACTTCGTTTCCAGACTTTGACTTACAAGACATCAAATTCTACCGAATTTTACCTCCCAAACATCAAGCACTACCGAATTTGACCTACATCAATTCTTTCTACCCTAAAGAGGTGTATGCTGAACTCATAGAATACAGCTTTTGATACCTGAGGAGGGAACATCATGAAAGAACTTGCAAAGAATATTTATTGGGTTGGTAAAGTAGACACTAGAAAGGTCCCCTTCCACCGATTGATTTTAGAAAAGGGAACCAGCTACAATGCCTATTTGATTCAAGATGAGAAGAACGTACTCATCGATACGGTGGATCTACTCTATGGAAAAGAATTCACGGATGCCTTAGGAGCCGCTTTTGACTTATCCACCTTAGACTACATTGTCATCAATCATACGGAACCAGACCATTCTGGCGCCCTAGGATCTGTGGCCAGAAAGGCACCCAAGGCCAAAATCCTCTGTACCGCGCCGGCGGTATACGAGCTCATGGAAATGTACAAACTAGATAAAGAACGGTTCCAAGTGGTGCAGCACAAAGAAGAGCTGTCCATTGGGTCCAGAACCCTACAGTTTTTTGAAACCCCTTATCTTCATACAGAGGAAACCATGGTCACCTACCTTAAGGAAGACGAAATCCTCTTCACCTGTGACATTTTCTCCACCCACGTGGCGGATGACGACCACTTACTGGTGTCTAGTTTGGCGGATCCTTCCTCCATCTATGAGGACTATACCACCTATTATAAGCTCATCATGGATCCCCATAGACGTTATGTCCTTCCCATGGTAAACATCGTCAAATCTTTACCTTTAAAAATCATCGCCCCTACCCATGGATACATTCTAGATCAGCAGTTGGGTACCTATATAGATTTTTATGAAACTTCAGCCCTACAGTCCAGAGAAAATGTCTCTTGTCTCATTCTCTTTAACACCATGAGTGGCAACACCAAGAAAATGGCGAGAATCCTGGAGACAGAGCTAACGAAAGCAGGTATTGCCGTAGAATCTTTAAACACAGAGAAAGAAAACCTAGAAGAAATATATACCAAAATCCAACAAGCGGATGGTGTCCTCTTTGGGACCTCCACCAAGTATGCAGACATCCCAGGAAACTTAGAAGTGATCTTAAAAGAGCTGAAAGAACTAGAAGTGGAAGGAAAGCCTGCAGCAGCCTTTGGTTCTTATGGATGGTCTGGTGAAGCTGTGGAAGTGGTAGAAGACTACTTAAAAGCAGCGGACCTTCGCACCCTAAGGACTTCAGACATCATCAAGACCACGGGGATGAGTACCATCGAATTCCCCCTTCGAGTCCGATTCAACCCAGAAAAAAGTGAAAAAGAGATTCAGCTGGCCGCCCAAGTATTTGCAGATTTGTTAAGATACTAAGGCAAAATGAACTGCTCCCCCTTTGAAAGCACCTATATTACATGTCAAAGACTTGAAAAAGCACGCTTACAATACATCTTCCTCCAGCGCGCTCTGCTCTTTTTACACTGTAGCCCTATGAAGATCCACGTGAAAACAGCCCATGGACAAAGAGGTTTCCTCTTTAGCCATGGGCTGTTCTTTCTTTTACTCTTATCTACGTTCACGAAGGGTCAACCGTAAATCCATATACATACCTTCTCGGTAAACCTTCACGATGACTACATCCCCCGCTTCTTTAGTGTTCTTGATGTTGTTAATATCTGTGACCGTTTGGACCTTTTGTCCATCAAATTCTGTGATCACATCTCCCACCATCATGGCGGCTATGTACGCTGGGGTGTTGTTTTGCACCTCCACCACCAAGACGCCCACGGGCAGGTCATTTTCTGTGGCTGTGGCTTCATCAATTTCGCGTCCAGCAATCCCCACGATGAGTTGCGCTCTTGACAATACATCCAATCCATCAATCAACGTATTGATGGGAATGGCAAAGCCAATACCTTCCACAGACTCCGTGGCAATCTTTGCAGAATTGATGCCGATGACTTCTCCTCGTGCATTGATCAAAGGACCTCCTGAATTACCTCCGTTGATGGCAGCATCCGTTTGAAGATACATATATTCTGTCCCATTGATGGTCACCGCACGTTCTGTGGCGGAGACGATGCCCGAGGTCACAGAACCAGCAAAATCCTTGGATAAAGGATTCCCGATGGCAATGACGCTTTCACCCACTTGAAGGTGGTCCGAATCTCCCAGCACTACAGTACCCGGAACCGCCACTGTTTCATCCATTTGAAGCACCGCCAAGTCGTTGTTGGCATCGTAGTTCACCATCCGTGCAGAAACTTCCGTGCCATCATATAAAGTGACCTTGATGTTTTGGCCTCCTTCTACCACGTGATAGTTGGTGGCAATGAGTCCTCCCTCCGTCAAGATGAATCCTGTCCCAATGCTCTCTGATACACGTCCTTGTGGATTGAAGAAGCCACTAAAAGACTGCACTTCTACAGAGACGGTCACCACCGCTGGCTGCACCATTTCCACAATCTCCGGAATGGTCAGCCCATCTTTTAACTGCTCCGGTGTGGAGATGAAGGTGGGTCCTTGTGCTTGGGCCGCAGTAATCATTTGTCCAAGCTTTGACTGTTGAAATAGGCTGGTTTCTGGTAGAATCTCATAGGCACCATACAGCCCCAGCCCCGTTCCCAAAAGGGTAAAGATCAGCGCCACGGCCACCAAGGTGAATCCCGACACGCCTTTTCTCTTCTTATGAGGGGTGCTCTGAGGCTCATAGCTGGAGCTTCCTCTGTAAGCATAGACGTCTTTCTTTGGTACGGGTTCTTCTCTTGCGGTTGTTTCAGCAAGAGGTGTCTCATGGTCCATCCTGGGTTCCTCAGGGAGGGGTTCTCTTGTTTCTTGTTCTTCCATAGGTTCTATGGATTCCTTCTTCATCTCTTCTTCATGAGGGTCTTTTCCATAAATATTCTCATCCATCATAAGTTCCTCCTTCATTTCTTCTATGGTTTTATGATACTAAGGGAATGTTACAGATTCGTGTCACAAAAACTAATTTTCTTTTGGTCTTCTTCCTAAGTGTCCCCTTCATCGGAACCCCATTGTCCTCCATCCACCTAAAAAAAGCCTAAAAAAAAGAGCGCTCTACGCGCTCTCCATAAGCAGTTATCGTCGTCTATTGGCCAAGCGAACGGCTTGGTCTACCACGTCCTTCAAGATGGGTCCCACATCTTCTGAACGCTCCAAAAGAACATCTTGTACCACATCTTGTACATAAAAAACATGACTGTCGGAAGAATACCTAGCAAAATCCTCTTGCTGAAACCGGGATGCATTGAGGCTGCTTGTGATCACATAAAGGGGTTTGTCCCCTAAGGCACCAAAGCGAATGGGAATGGGTTCTGCAGTACTCATAAAGGCATACTCACTTTTCATGGTTTTGATGAAAGATTTGGACAAATGAAGGTTTGCATAGACCTCTTTCTCCTCTTCTAAATGTTGCACGGACTGAAAAAAATCCATGATCCCATAATTTTGAAGAAGCCTTGGAATGCCAAATAACCCTAACCCTTCTTTGGATGGATAGGACGCCGTTCGTACTTGTTCAAACCGCTGCATCTCTTCTGAACCCAAAGCTTTCCCCATGGGGTTGATAAACACCGCGCCCAGCACTTCCTCTGGATAAAGGTTGATGTACTCTTGCATCACGAGAGAACCATATTCTTCTCCCAGGAAGATGAACTCCATGGGCCACCCAAAGCGTATGAACATGAAATGCAGATCTTCTGCCACTTCCCTGGGGGTCTTCAGTCCCTCTTTGGTACGCCCATAGCCTGGTCGATTGTAAAAGAAGAGCCGTGCTTCTCCTTCAAAGGCATCCACCAGCCTTTGCCGCTGAAGAGGTGACTCTCCAATGGCGCCATCCACCACAATGATGGGGCCTTTACTCCCATGGATGGTGTATTGATAGGTGGTCATGTTCACCGTGGTGGTATATCCTTCATAAAGATCGCGATAAACTTTGGCTTGCCAGTTTTCATAGAGATACCCCCCCGCGAGAAGCATCACCAGCAGAACCACCAAGAGTTTGTATAGATTCTTTTTATTCATAATTTTTCTAAACCGGTATCGTTCCATACTGGTGGAGTCTACATAAAAATTCATTTACCCCTCCTGTCTTCCCAAGGATAATCCAGGGATGGCATTCAAGGTATTATCTGACCGCTTTCCTTTGAGAAACTGAAAATACGCTGCACTGCCAATCATGGCCGCATTGTCCGTACAAAGTATGGCCTCTGGGAATAAAATGCGCACATTCTTCTCTTCGCCCTTTTCCAGCAGCGCTTGCCTTAAAGAAGAGTTGGAGGCAACCCCCCCAGCCACGGCGATCTGATCCAAGTTTTTACGATCAATGGTCTTCATGGCATTGTCCACCAACACAGAAACCACCGCATGCTGGAAAGAAGCGGCCACATCCGGCACTGAAATCTCCAGGCCTTTTTGTCGTTGACTGTTTAGATAATTGAGCACAGAAGACTTCAATCCTGAAAAGGAGAAGTCTAGGGTGTCTTCATGAAATTTGGCTCTTGGGAACTGGATGGCCAATGGATTTCCTTCCTTGGCCACTTGATCGATCTTGGGGCCTCCAGGATAGCCAAGCCCCAGTGCTCTAGCCACCTTATCAAAGGCTTCCCCAGCTGCATCGTCTCTGGTTTCTCCCATCACCGTAAACTGGTCATAGTCTTCCACATGAACCACGAAGGTGTGCCCACCGGAGACCACCAAGGACACAAAGGGTGGGGTCAAGTCTTGGTACTGGATATAGTTGGCGGCAATATGCCCTTCAATATGGTTTACGCCAAGTAATGGAATCCCCAAAGAAAAGGCATAGCCTTTGGCAAACTGCAAGCCCACCAGTAGTGCACCCACCAGCCCTGGACCATGGGTCACGGCAATGAGCGACAGCTCTTCCTTGGCCACAGAAGCTTCTTCTAAGGCCATCTCCACCACCCCCGTGATGCTTTCCACATGTTTTCTAGAGGCTACTTCAGGCACCACTCCGCCAAACTTTTGATGGATGGGAATCTGAGAAGAGATTACATTGGAGAGCACCTCTCGTCCGTTTTTTACCACACTGGCTGCGGTTTCGTCACAACTGGATTCTATAGCTAATACATATATATCTTTCATTTCACACATGATGGGTATGGACCTGGTCCAAAACTACCCTTTCCTCCTCATTACACAATCACCTTTTAAAAAAGCGGATTCTTCTACCTGCCAAGGTTTCTGGCAACGAAAAACCATACTTTTCCTTATCTTATGATATTATACCTTCATTACTATGGATACACAAAAAAACTTAAAAGAACTTAAAGTTTTCTTCCTTGGCACCAGAAGGTCCTATGGTATACTATAAAAGAGAATACATGTTCCCATAACATCCCAATGAAGGAGGACGCACCATGGCCGATTATGCCAAGGTGGTGGTTCCTGGAACCCCCATCACAAAATCTAATTTCAAAATGGTCAGTAAAGAGGGGCGGTTCTTTCTGCCTAAAAATACGGGCAGCTATAGCGACCGCTATGATGTCTATGAATCCACCATCGCCCTCTTGGCCAGATCGCAAAATCCTGGTGTCCTTTTCAAAGAGGCCCTCATCGCCATTTTGAAAGTCTATTACAAAAGTGAAAAAAGACATCCAGACACCAACAACATCACCAAAAGTATTTTCGATGGCATTGAAAAATCTGGTCTCATCATCAATGACGCACAAATCACGCGTCTGGTCATCGAAGAGTATTACGATAAAGAAAATCCACGCTTTGAGCTGGAACTCTACAAAGAAAGTCTCTTCAACTTAGACTATACCGTCTATAAAAGAGAAACCCCCATCCAAGAAAAAAATTATGAGCCTCCGGCCAATAACAAGGGGATATCCCCAAAGGTCCCCATAAGAAAGGGCACTTTGGGTGAATCTCTGGCTAGCAATAAAGGGCATTGCAGTGTCTGTGACAAAGCCCTGGTACCCGGAGATTATATCAGCGCCAACAAAGGCACTACTCTCATTTGCAAAGCTTGCTTTGGCAAACTGCGCTAAGGTTTGGGTCCAGAAAAAACACCACCCTCACTTTTCAAACCCATTGGCATCCTAAGGTTTTTAGGATGCCTTTTTTATGATATACTGATGGGGATTTGTATATGAAAGTGAGTGAAGACGTATTGAAGAGAACTTATAAATGGCTTATTTTGCCTATACTAACCCTTTCCCTACTGTTCCTTGGAGGCTGCCAAGTGCTCAGCATCTTAGGGGAAACCAACGCTCCTACGGAGCTAGTACCTGAAGAAGCTGAGGTGGAGGTGCCCATGGAAGTGCCCCATGCCTTAGATGCCTTCGAAGCCTTTGCTTTAGAAGACGATGCAGAGTCTTTGAAACCCCTCACCCGAGGATTTTATCGCCAAAGCCCTTTCATGGACATGGACAACACCATTTCCTATAGGGCGTTGAAAATGCACCATGAAGACACCTTGAAAAAGATCTGCCAAAGACCTTATGCGGCATTATCCATTCTTTCCAGTCCCTTGTCCTATACCTACGCCATCCTTCAAGAGGATACTGCTAAGATCCAAGTGTCTACAAAAGAAGGACCCTTAACCATTACCTTCCAAGAAGGTGCCCGCACGGCTAATTTAGTACTATCCACGGAAAAAGGCCTCTATGGTGGCACCTACAGACTCCATGGCGCTGTGGAAAAGGATCAGGCGGAAAGATTCTTCTTGCCCATGGAAGATCTCCTTCTATTCACTGGTCACAAGGACATCACCTTAGACCAAGAAGTGTTCACCTTCCACAAAGAAACAGCTCCCCATTGGCCACTGACCCTCCTTGAAGAAAATGAAGCCCTCTATGAAGAAGGCTATTTTGCTAAAGTTTATGAAGAAGAGGTACCCAAAGACCTCACCATGATGCTTGTGGGAGATCTTGGCCTTGGTACCGACTTTGGACGAAAAACCAGCTTTGACAACTTTTTCCTGGAGCATGGTCCTGGTCATGCTCTGTCTGAACTCAAATAAGATTTTCAAAGAGCAGACCTGGTCATCGCCAACCTTGAAAATGTCTTTACCCACCGAACCGCTGTACAACCCGGGAAAATCTATACCTTCAAAGCCCCTCGCATAGAGTACTTGGATGTATTAAAAGAAGGGGGCATCACCCATGTGAATCTGGTGAACAATCATATGGTGGATTATCTGCAAGCAGGTTTTGATGATACGCTTTAATACCTGGAAGACTATGGCATCGAGTATTTTGGCACCAATGAAGTGGTCACGTCCAACATTGAACTGGGCAGCATCATGGTGGAGTCCTATAGCGTCTTTGAAAAAGACGGTATGAAAGTAGGCCTTCTAGGCTATTTTGGTTTCTATGACACCCACCCTTCTGATCAGCGCCTTCAACAAGACATCCATACATTGCGACATGTAGAGGGCGTGGACTATATCATTGCCTCCATGCATTGGGGTGGGCAAAACACCCATGAGGTGGATTGGATTCAAGGCCATTTAGGCAGGAAACTCATCGACTATGGGGTGGACCTGGTCTATGGTCATCATCCCCACGTGCTGCAAGAAGTGGAAATCTACAAAGGCAAACCCATCTATCATAGCTTCGGCAATTTTTTATTCATCAATTATTTTTCCGTACCAGACCCTGATGGGCTCCTTCTAGAAGTGGCTTTGACCACGGATAAAGAAGGGCGTGTACATCCTGTATTTACACACCACCCCATCTACTGGGCAGGAGACACCCTGCGCAATCACTTCATGCCAAGACCTATGGACAATGACGCCCATATAGAAAGAACCCTTGGTAAGTTAAAGATTCCCACCACAGATCCCATGACCTTTACTGAGGAACCTTAAGAAGAGCTTTGGCTCTTCTTTTTTTCGCCCAAATATTCTCGTTCCAACTTATAGATTTTATTGATTTACCATAATAAATTATCTAAACTATACATCTTTGCATAATTCCTTGAAAACCTTTAAACAACATGTGGAAAACCCAAAGTCAAAATGATACAATGATTCTGTTATGATTTAAATAGATCTCTATTTTTCATCAGGAGGACAGTTTTTTGAAACACAATAAAATTTTATTTTATGTTTATATACTCATTCTACTTTTCCTCATTTATCAAATTGAAGGAATCCATCTGAAACAAGAAGGCGTCATCCTAATTTTCAGTGCTGTATTAGGCCTCCTGATAAATTATGTGAAAAGCTACAACCCAACACTCCATAAGTTTTCTGTGGTCTTTGGGTCTTTTCTCTTGGTGCTTTTTGCCTTGGTGGTCTTAGAAACCTCAAGCCCCTTGGGGTATTTGCTTTTTCTTTTCCCACTGACCTTAGCCACCCTTGGTCAAGGCATCTATGGGGGGCTCCTGGTCTATGGGTTATCTGTACTGGCGCTTTATTTTCGAGCAGCGTATTTTGGGCTCACCCTAAACCATCTGGTTTCCAGCATTTTAGTTTTAGGTCTGGCCTCTGTAGGCCTCCTCTACTATGCTACCCTTCATCATCAAATGATTGAGAACAATGAAGATTGGCTAGAAAAGCTTCATGTGAAAATCAACGAAATGACCTTATTAAAGGAAGTCACAAGCTCCATGCAAAGTGCCTTGGACATTAGTAAGCTGAATAAAATTGTCCTCACCGCCATCACCGCAGGCTATGGCCTCGGGTTTAATCGAGCTTTGGTCTTTTTGGTGGATGGCGATGAGGTCTACGGAGAATACGCCATCGGTCCCTCCTCCCGTGCGGAAGCCTATCGCATTTGGGGAAATGTGGTGACCCGGCAAAGTAACCTTCATGAAGTCATTGACAGTGACGATGATTTTGACGAAACCCTTTTGGATATGGTGAAGAAAATACGCCTCTCTCTGGAGATGGACCACCACAATCCCATCATCACCTGCGTGAAAGACAAAACACCTCGACTCATTCATCGGGGAGACCCAGAGCAGTTTGGTCCCCAACTGAGCCGCTTTAATTTTGAAAACTATGCCGTGGTGCCCATGATTTCAAGGGATCGAGTGGTGGGCGTGTTTCTTGTAGACAACCGCTACAACGAAAAACCCATCAAAGATGAGGATCTAGATACCCTCATCACCTTCTCTGGACAATCGGCCTTGGCTTTTGAGAACATCCTCCTCATGGAGCGGGTGAAGTCCTTGGCCATCACAGATGAACTGACAACCCTTTATAACCATCGCTACTACAAAGAATCCATTGGCCACTATATGAAGGAAGACATTCCCTTCACCCTCATGGTCATTGACGTTGATGATTTTAAGCAGTTTAATGAAAACTATGGCCATGCCATTGGGGATCAAGTCCTCCAAAAAGTAGGCCATACCTTGAAAAAAGCCGTGGGAGATTTGGGCAGCCCCTTCCGATATGGGGGCGATGAATTCACCATCATCTTACCCAGGGAATCCAGAGAAACCGCCGTCATCGTGGCCAAAACCATTCAAGAAGAGATCTTAAACATCACCTTGGATACAGCCACCACTCCATTAACTTTAAGTATTGGTGTGGCTCAGTTTCCTACGGATGCCAAGTGCGAGAAAGAACTCTTTATCCTAGCGGATCAAAAGCTGAAATTTGCCAAAGAATCTGGAAAGAATACCGTCCGTTGGGAGGTGCCCTCATGATGATCACCGGACTTTCCTTTCTCCTTTTTCTCCTGGCCATTTATAAAGTGCCTCTCTTCAAACGAGATGGTGCCATCGAGCGAAACATGATGCCAGAAAACGCGGAGTTCACCATTGCTTCCATGCCCTTTCGAGTGGAGCGCATCGTCTATTATGTGCCGGTTCCTCATCACACCTATGGAAAAGATCCCCATCTTATAGACAACCTCACGGTGGAATATGTGAAGAAAAAGGCTTTCGATAGCCATCCCTTCGCCATTCAAGTGTATTATCAAAATGGCCAGGAAAGAAAGATGGTAGCCGAGGTACTCAGTCACCGCTTCGATGTTCCTTATTTAGACACCTTGTATGGCGAAAACCTCTTGTCCAAAAAAGAGTACGAGTATTTAAGACTTTATAAGTACAATCATCCCTCCACCAAAGACCTATTTAAAAATGAGGTGGCCAAGAAACTGTCCACCCCCATCTACCAGATGAAATAACCCCAAGGAAGTGCTTTCTAAAGTACTCCCTTGGGGTTTCTTTTGCTATTGTTCTTTTCTTTCTAGGTAGTTGGCCACAAGGGCACCCACCTCTTGGCCTTTGTCTAGGATCTTGCCTAGATCATAAGATACTTCTTCAGCATTACCTACCACAAACATGCCCATCTCATCCATACCCCGTCTAAACTTTTTAAACAGTCTTTTGGAAGGATCTAAGCCCACAGATAATAGGAGACTGTCACAAGGGATGAAGGCCTCATAGCCCTCCGCATTTTTTGTATACACCCCTTCAACACGTCCATTTTCTTTGATTTGAATGATTTTGGTCTGATACATCATCCGAATGGATGAGAACTCTTTGAGGTCATCTCGATAACCAAAGTCTTCTTTATGGCCCTTGGTGGGCTCAATGATGGTGACCTCCTTGGCCCCTTCAATATGAAGCATCTTGGCCAGATACAAACTATTGATGTCTTGGGCGTAGATGACCACATGTTTCCCTGGTAGGTAACCTTCATGGACCATGAGCTTTCGCGCAGACCCTACAGACATGATGCCCGCTGATTTATTAGAAGAAATATTCAGCTCTCCCCTGGGTTTTTCACGAGCCCCAGTGGCGAAAACGATGGATCTGCCTTTGACTTCCAAGACGCCTTCTTTGCTGGAGACATACTTGACACTTTTGTCTCGTTTCACCTCTAGCACTAAGGCATCGGTGCGCACCTGAATCTTTTCTGCCAAGACCTTTTCCTTGAGCTCTTCAGCTACCTCTACCCCGGTGGTCCCTTCTTGAAGGAATCCATGGCCCACTTCAATGAGCTCATTCAATACGCCCCCTAGGCTTTCTTCTCGATCAATGATGAGAATTTCAGAAACCCCTTCTTTTTTAGCACTGAGGGCTACGCTCATACCGCTGGCTCCTCCACCTATGACAATCAGATCGTATTCTGTCATGACTTCACCTTCTACTTCGTCGTTTTCTTATGTATTATCTTACCCTTTTTCAGGGTGGTTGTCACCAAGTTCATGCCAAAGTGGTAGGTGAGGAAGCGATAAGATGGTGCATCAATGAGCACCAGGTCTGCCTCTTTTCCCTCTTCAATGGTGCCCATACGATGAGCTCTCCCTAAAGCATGAGCACTATTTAACGTCACTGCTGTCAACGCTTCTTCTGGACTCATCCCCATATAAAGAGCACCCAAGGAAATCATGAGCGGTACCGAGAAGGAGGAGCAGCTGCCTGGATTAAAGTCCGTACCCATGGCCACGGGAAGACCTAAGTCAATCATATACCGTGCACGGGCATACTCTTCTTTTAAGGAGAAGGCAGTCAAAGGCAGGAGCACTGGGGTGACCCCTTTTTCCTTCATCGCTTGTAACCCTTCCTCATTGGCCTTTAAAAGATGATCTGCACTTTCTAAGGACAGCTCTGCAGCCAAGGCTGCACCACCCAAGTCAAAAATCTCATCGGCATGAATTTTGAGCTTTAATCCTGCTTCTTTGAGCTTTTGTAAATACATCCTAGAGTCTTCCACACTGAAGACATTTTTTTCCGTGAAAATATCTCCATATTCAGCCAAGGATTCTTCCATGACCGCGGGGAGCACCTCCGCCAAGAGATACTCTAAGAAGTCTCGGTCTCTGCCCTTATAAGCTAGGGGAATATCATGAGCGCCCATGAAGGTGGACACCACTTCCAAAGGACCATCCTTCCCCAAAGCTTTGGCTACCCGAAGCTGCTTTAGTTCCGTCTCCTTCTCCAAACCATACCCACTTTTGGCTTCCACGGTAGTAATGCCCATTTCCGCCATGCTTTCTAGGGTTTTCATCCCCTTCTCATAGAGTTCTTCAAAGGTAGCTTCTTGGGTTTTTCTCACGGAGTATTTGATGCCGCCACCCTTTTCCATAATGGCCATATAGCTTTCCCCACGAAGACGCATGGCAAACTCCTCTTCCCGGGTTCCCCCAAAGACTAAATGGGTGTGAGGGTCTACAAATCCTGGAAGCAGGGTTTGCCCTTTGGCATCTAAAATCTCCGGATCTATGGCTATATCCAGGAGCTCTTCTTGGCCTATTTTAAAAATCTTCCCCTCCCGAATCAGCACCCATGGATCCTTGATCTCCAGGAGCTGCCCCATTTCTTTGCCACCTTTCCCCTTTGTTCCCGTATTGGTGGCCAGGCTGGATAAGTTGTTGATGATTAAATCTCTCATGACTCCACCTACTCCATCAGTTTGTTTTCCAGGATTTGGTCTGAGGTGAAGTTTTCAATGCCCATATAGTATTCTGCACAATCAATGAGGGCTTGCTGTGGCACAAGACCGATGATTTCCGTCCCCACCACACTGACCCCATACCGCTTGGCTTCAAATCTCACCATTTCTAAGGCTCGATACACAGAGGTTTTGGTGTAGTCTGTCAAATTCATGGACACCTGGGCCAGATTACGATCCTTTAGGTGGACCCCCATGCCTTTACAGTACCGTAGGCCCCCACCGATGTGACGTACTTTTTTGGCAATGGCATCTGCAATGGCCACTTCGGATGTGCTCAAGTTTACGTTGAAAGCCACCAAGGGCATTCTTGCCCCCACAGCAACCACGCCAAAAGATGCATGGGGTGCTTTGGGTCCAAAATCAGACTGCCATTTCTCTTCGTTCATTTTTTCCGCCATACCTTCAAACTGCCCTTTACGAACGGCTGCCAGGTTTTCACGGTGAGGCGCTGAGGCGCTTCGCTCATAAAGAAAAACGGGAATACCCATCTTCCCAATGGCTTCTCCCACTTCCTTGGATAAGGTGATGGCCTCTTCAATGGAGAAGTTCTTGATGGGAATGAAAGGCACCACATCGCAGGCCCCCATCCTTGGATGCTCTCCTTGGTGATTCCGTAAATCAATGAGTTCCTTGGCTCTTTCCACCGCGTCTAGCACTGCAGCTTTTAGAGGCTCTGGTTCTCCTGTCACCGTCACCACTGTCCGGTTGTGGTCTTTGTCACTGGAATAGTCCAAAAGCTTTACCCCTTCTTTGCCACGAAAAGCATCCACAATCTTGTCGATGACTGCTGCATCTCTACCTTCACTGAAATTGGGTACACATTCTACAATTCTTTCCATTTTATTCATCCTCCAATAATGCATTTAATAGATGTTCTTCAGGTATTCTTGGTATGGTGATCATACCCTTTTGGTCTTCGTTAAAGCGTACGCTGGTTTCCACCGCATGCTCATTTCTCGCCCAGGCACGTCTTGCCACGCCTCCCATGACATCCCAGGTCATGGCCATCTTTAAGATGGTGTCCACACGTTCACTGCCATCAAGGACCATCCCAAATCCACCGTTGATGGATTTGCCGATGCCTACACCTCCGCCATTGTGAAGTGCCACCATGGTCATCCCTCGCGCTGCGTTGCCGGCAAAGCACTGCACCGCCATGTCTGCCATGATGTTGCTGCCATCTTTAATGTTGGCTGTTTCTCTAAAGGGGGAGTCGGTACCAGACACATCATGATGGTCTCTGCCCAGCATAATGGGGCCCACTTCCTGATCCCTCACCAATTTATTGAAGGCTAAGGCAATCTTCAATCGGCCTTCGGCATCTTGATACAGAATTCTTGCCTCAGTACCCACCACCAGTTGGTTCTTCTTGGCATCTTTGATCCAGTTATAATTGTCCAGATCCTGGGCACGTCGGTCCTTGTCAATGCATGCCATGGCACATTCATCCGTGCGGTCTAAGTCTTCTTTCTTTCCTGAGAGGCACACCCATCTAAAGGGTCCGTAGCCATAGTCAAAAAGCTCTGGTCCCATGATGTCTTCCACATAGGAGGGGAAGATGAAGCCATCTCGCTCATCCACACCATTTTGCGCAATATCCTTGGCTCCAGCATCATAGACGGCCTTCATAAAGCTGTTGCCATAATCAAAGAAATAGGTGCCTTTGGCTGCCAGTTTCTTGATGATTTCATAGTGTCTTAGGAGGGTTTCATCCACCAGTTTCTTAAAGGTCTCACGGTCTTCTAAAAGAAGCCTAGTCCGTTCTTCAAAGCTTATGCCCTGGGGGCAGTAGCCACCATCATAAGGGGCATGGCAACTGGTCTGGTCTGAAAGTAGATGAATGGTTTTCTCTTCTTTGTCTGCATAGGCTAGAAGATCCACGATATTCCCATGGAAGGCAATGGATAAGGTGCGCTTTTCTTTCATGGCTTCTTCTGCCAACAAGAACGCTTCTTCCGGGGTGGTGGCCACTTCTTTTACCCAGCCTTGGTCTGTTCTGGTTTTGATTCTAGAGGCATCCACCTCTGCCACAATGGACACAGCCCCCGCGATGTCTGCCGCTTTAGGCTGGGCACCACTCATGCCACCTAGACCAGAGGACACAAAGAGGAATCCTGATAAATCTTCACTGCCTTTTAACCCCAGCTTCATGCGCCCAGCATTGATGATGGTGTTGAAAGTCCCATGGACAATCCCTTGAGGCCCAATATACATCATGCCCCCAGCGGTCATTTGTCCGTAGTTGGCCACGCCCATTTGCATGGCATGATGCCAGCTTTCTTGATTGTCAAACATGCCCACCATCATGGCATTGGTGATGATCAGCCTTGGGGCCATCTCATGACTCTTAAAGATGCCCAAGGGATGGCCAGACTCAAGGACGAGAGTCTCATCACTTTTCAATACTTCTAGATACTTTTTGATCAGTAAATACTGCATCCAATTTTGACATACCTGACCCGTTTCTCCATAGGTGACCAGCTCATAGGGATACAAAGCCACCTCAAAGTCTAGGTTGTTGTCCATCATCACTTGAATGGCTTTTCCTTCGATGCATTGGCCCTCATAGTCGTCTATGGGTTTTCCATGGATTCTTCCTTCGGGACGATAGCGATAGCCATAGATCCGCCCATAGGTTTTCAGCTCCTCATAGAACTCTTTGGCCATGACTTCATGATGCTCCTTGGGCACATATCTCAGGGCATTCATCAACGCCACTTTTGTGTCTTTCTTGTTCAGGGTATATCCTCTATTGGGTGCACGCCTGATGCCCTCTAAAAAGGGTTTTTTTGGGGGCAGTGGCCCCTCTAATTTCACCGTCATAGAAAGGTCATGTCTCATACTCATCTCTTTTATTAGCTCCCTTCATAAAAACGTTTTCTTACTCTTCTTTATTTTAGCCTGAAAAGAAGAAAGTTTAAACACCTAAAAGGGAACTTTTTCCCCTATTTCAGCCCATGGAGAGCCCTTTCTCCTGATAAAAACACTTGCCCCATAGCCATGGACAAAAATGAAAAACGCCACCCAAACCTTTGTTAAAAATGGTGTATTTTAACACCCTTTTAATATTTCAGCGGTATTCTTAGGACAAAGAGGAGGGAATTACTTATGCGTAATAAAACCACATACTATATCGGGATCATTTTGATCATCCTTGGCGGTGCAGCGCTCTATAACTCTATTTTCCTAGAGGACTTATTCTCCATGCGCAATATGTGGCCACTGTTCATCTTACTCCCTGGACTGTTTTTGCAAATCGACTATTTTTCCAACTACAAATACCGAGACCCCAGTGTGCTGATTCCTGGAGGCCTACTCACCTTAATCGGTGGATTCTATCTACTCAAAGAGTTCGTCCCCATCATGGACCGTCTCACGGCCCCTATTTTCATGGTGATCCTAGGACTTACGCTTCTACAGTATTATGTGGCCAAACCCAAGGACCGAGGGCTCCTCATGATTTCCATCACCTTAATTCTCACGGGAATCTTTGTGGCCTATGCTCGCTACGTAGGCGATTTCCCTGACTGGCTTACCTTCAGTACCCTACGCGCTTTTGTGATTCTACTCTTTGGTATTTATCTGGTCTTTAGAACCAGCACCAGACCAAAGAAGCCAGACTCTACCTATCGTGTCCATGTGGACTTTGAAAAAGAGCCCAAAGGAAAAACCAAAAAGCACGCAGAAGAGGCCTATGAAGTCTATGAGCATCCCAAGAATGCAGAGGGTGAGGACACCCAAAAGCCCTAGGGATTGCACTTAAAAAAGAAAAAAGCGGAAAGGCTGTCCACACTGGATGCCTTTCCGCTTTGTCTTTTCTCCTTATAGGTCCCCTTCTTTCCAAGACACTTCTTCGAGTATAATGCCTTCCACTTCTTTCTCTTTGTCATAAAAGTGCTGTGGGTCTCCATAGATTTTTGTTTCCTTGGTGACGATGCCATCGGCTTTGTCCTTGAGGTTTTGACGGATCTTCTGAAGATCCACTTTTTTCACCGCTTCCTTCACATCTTCCAAGGTACTTTCCGCTTTGCCTTTAAGATCTTGTTCTGCCATGACCACTTGAACCTTTTGAATGTTCTTTTCCAGAAAACGTTCTACTTGATCTCCGGTTTCATCCCCTTTTCGTCTCATGGTCTGAATGGTTTTATAGGCAATCGCCTCTTTACCCATCTTCATGGCCAAAAGTCCTAGGGCATCTCCTGATACCTGCATCACTTCACTGGTGAACTTCCCAAGACCCTTGGCCAGTTTCACGCCTTTTTTCTTGTCCTCCATTAGCTGTTCCTCCTCTTCTACCATGCACTCTTTGGCATGATGAACTTGACTTTTTTATCTTCCAAAAGAAAATGTGCTTCTCTTCTTGCCTCCAGTTCTCCATCGATGTTGATAAACACTGGCTCATCACTATAAAGGTCCACTTTTTTCGCTCGCATCAGCGTCACTTCCTCCAAGTCCATATGCTTTCCTGGGATGGCTTTGGGTAGAAATTTCATGATCTTTGCACGGGTGATGTCTCTTACTAAGAGTACGTCCAACAGTCCATCTTGATGGTCTGCTTCCGGGGCAATTTTGATGCCACCACCATAATACTTGCCATTGGCAATGGCCACCATGAAGGCCTCGGTGTGGAGTTCTTCTCCATCTACCACCATACGTAGGGATAGGTTTTTAAAATCCTTTGCCGTATCCAGCACCGAAGCCAGATAGGCAAATTTATTGGGCAAATATTTGAGCGTTTTAAACTTCTCCACATTGTTCACCACCGAGGCATCGAAGCCCATGGAGGAAATGTTTATAAAATAACGTCCGTCCACGGAAGCCACATCAATTTCTTCCACTTGGCCCAGCACCGTATTCATGAGGATTCTTTTACGATCAAATTTGGGGACCAAGCTTTTGATGAAATCATTGCCCGAACCTCCAGGGATGCATCCTAAGGCCGCTTCACCGCCCACCATGCCATTGAGTACTTCGTTTAAGGTCCCATCCCCACCCACAGCATAGATTCTATAGGCTTCATCAGCGGCATACTTTCTAGCGATTTCTGTGGCGTGTCCTTCTTCCTTGGTATAGACAATCTCATAGGAAATTTCTTGGTATTTCAGTTTTAATTCATTAAATAGCGCATGAATGGTTTTGGTCATTTTCAGCGCAATACCATTCCCCGCCACTGGATTTACAATAAATAAATGCTTTATCATTCCCATCATCTACCTCAACAATCATTCAGTCTTGATTTCATTGTACCCCAAAGAACCTCGTTTGTTAATTTCTTTTATTTTCTTAGGATTTCTTTAAGAAATCCTGACCCTTTCTTAGGATGGCTCCCCTTGGTGAACCTCTGAGCCATGAAAAAAGGAAGACTCTTTTTTCCTGAAGTCTTCCCTTTTCTTCATCTTCTATTTTGCACAAAGATGATTTTTCTGCCTTCTCTTGCCGCCACATCTGTCCATCTTCTTACAAACTCGCCCCTGGCCCATTCAGCCATGACAATTTGTTCTCGTTCCTTGATTTCAATGATTTGGAGTGGCTCTTTACTCAGCTCATCTCCCAGGATTCGATACATCATGAGATATTTCGGTGTACGTACCAGCATGAAGCTGTTCCCTGGTGCATTGAAGGCATCCATGGCTTGAGGAATCTGTTCTTTGATTCTTGTCCAAGGGATTGTGAGGGTGTCATAGGCCACCAAGGGCTCTTCCACACGAAGGGCCACAGGGACCTTATAGACCTCTTCCTCTTCTTTGAACCAGGCTTCCACGGCCCAATGTCCGTGCTGACGTTTCAGGGAGAATCGCTGATACAAGGAGGCTAGATGCACCTCGCTACTGGAAATCGCTTCATTTCTTGAAACCACTTGGAAGAGGGCTTCTTGAAACTCCAGTTCTCCTTCTTCTCCATAAAAATCCCCTATGGGCTGGGGCTGATAACTGTTATAGCCATCCACCGCAAGGGTCATAGCCTCTTCCATGGGGTCATAGGTTTCTCCATTTTCCGTGTACACAATGCCCACGTGGTTATTGCTGAGGAAGGTGACATCTACAAAGGTTCCTGGATACTCATAGAGAAGTTCTTCTTTCACATTGCTTTGTACGCCTGTGATGGCGTAAATATTCAGCCGCTCCTTGGTGATCCCTTCCACTTCTTCTCGACGCACTTCCAGTTTCCAAAACTCTTTTCTTGGAAAAAGCAAATCATCCACCTCATAGACTTCTTGCACTTCCCCATCATGGGTGATCCATAAGGTGCGATAAGAACTTTCCTTCGTCTCTTCATTCCTTGGCCCTCGTAGCCCTATGAGCACCCCTGCAGTGGGTTCAAAAGCCAGATCCTCTGCGTCACTATTTTCGAGAAGGTTCATTTTCGTATCGAGTAAAGGGCCAAAACCCTCTTTTTCAAAATCAGTGCGCACCATCTTGATCAAATGATTGCCTTTCACCAAGGCAATTTCATCCTCATTCAAGACAAAGATGTCATAGAAAGACCGCCCTTCAGAAGAAATGGACAACACTTCCATTTGCCCCTGGATGAAAGGAAAACGCTCAGGATTGCTTCGATACCGTTCTAAAAAGTAGTCGAAGGAATGCACAAGCTTCGATACATAACCAGGCTCCCCCACACGTTCTAGGCCAATTCTTGCCCCTGCCAAGGAAAACTCTGCCGTGAAAGTTCTAAAATTAGTTTCCTCCACAAAACGTCCTTCCTCCAAATGAAACACTTGTTGAAATTTATACTCTCCTTGGATGGGAATTTCTTGATGCCGAGGAGGCGCGATGCTGGCACTGACATCATTCATGTCCAAGTTGCACCCTCCAGCCAGCAATAAAAAAGCTGTTGCACAAATCAAGGTTATGGCTTTTTGCATTCTACTGAACATCTATTTCCCCCCTAGCGGAAGTCTTAAGGTTACCACAGTGCCTTCTCCTACTGTACTCTCAATGAGCAGCTCCCCACCATGAAGCAAGGCAATCTCATCACAAATGGATAGCCCGATGCCGTTACTGGAATTTGAAGTTTTGCCCTTATAAAACTTTTCCTTTACTTTGACCACGTCTTCTTTAGACATACCTTCTCCATCATCTTTGACCATGAAGAACACAGCTCCTTTTGTTCTTTTTAGAGAAAGGGTCACATGGCCCCCTTCTTTGGTGAACTTAAAGGCATTGTCCAATAGATTGATGAACACTTGCTTCAATCGATTGGGATCTGCAAAGATTTTTCCCATGGCGCTTTCCGTCTCCACCACGAAGTGCTTCTTTTCTCTTCTTGCTCGGTCTTCCATATGATTCCGAAGGTAACAAAACAACCCTTCAAGATCCACTTCTTCTTTTGCCAAAGTGATCTTTCCCGATACAAACTTCGAGAAATCTAAAAGCTCATCCACCATGGACTTTAAACGATCACTTTCTTCTGAAATAATATCCAGTCCTTGGGTCAAGAGCTCTCGGTCTGTGGATGGATCTTTGATGGTCACCGCCCATCCTTTGATGGCTGTTAAAGGCGTTCTTAGCTCATGGGACACCGAAGAGATGAAGTCATTTTTCAGGGCTTCCTTCTTCTTGATCTCACTGGACATATGATTGAGGGTGTCGGAGAGTTTGCCAATTTCATCCTCATGCATTTTTATGCTGACCACATTGTAATTCCCTGTGGCCATAATCTCTGCGGTCTTTGTGAGCTTCTCGATGGGTCGGATGAAGCGAAGACCCAGCACATTACTGATGAGGGTGGTGATGAGGAGCACCAAAAATCCGAAAATGGTCAGATACATGATGATGACCCTCATGGATCGTTCTACCCCACCCAAGGAAGTTATGAAGCGCAGTGCTCCTTCTATACTCCCTCTACTTCTAATGGGCATGGATGCCGCCAGCACCCGTTCTCCAGATTCTTCTTGAACAAATATGGTAAAGCCTCGCCCTCCTGCGAGGGCCGCATCCACATCCATCATGGCCAATGGCCCCTTAGGGCGATTGCCTGAAGAATCCAGAATCACTTCTTTGTCCAGATCGATGATTTGTACGACACCTTCAAACTGGCGCCAAAAAGCATCTTCATCATTGGCGATGTTCTCCACCAAGGTATTTTCTGAAAAATATCGTTCATAGGTATCTGTGGCCACGGCCAGTTGGGCATAGAGTGTATCACGGATATTGCTATGGAAATAGGTTCTCATGACCCCTACCAACGCAATATCCGTAATGATTAAAGTCACCAAGATGATGATGAGATAGCTCATGGCCAATCGGAATCGAAGACTTCTCAGATATTTCATGCCTTATGTTTCCCTACTTTCTCTTTTAGTCTTTGTTCCACCGATAACCCGTACCCCAAACCGTTTCAATATAGATGGGCGAAGACGGATTGTCTTCAATCTTTGACCGAAGTCTTCTCATGTTCACATCCACGATTTTGGGGTCTCCAATGAAATCATAGCCCCAAACAAGGTTTAACAGTTCATCCCTGGAAAAAGCTTTGCCTTCATTTTCCAAAAAGATTTTCATGATGGCAAACTCTTTGGGGGTGAGCTCCACAGCTTCTCCACCCTTTTTCAGGGTTTGAGAATACTTATCTAGCGTAAAGACCTTGCTCTTTAATAAATGTTCTTCTTCTTTGATGCCATGACTCTCTTCTAATCGTCGAATCAGCGCTTTGGTTCGTAAGATGAACTCTTGCGGATTAAAAGGCTTCACCACATAGTCATCCGCCCCATATTCTAACCCTTCAATTTTATCGCCATCTTGCCCTTTGGCTGTAAGCATGATGATCCCAATTTGTGGATGGGTTTCCCGAAGGCGCTTGCATACTTCAAATCCACTGATGCCAGGTAGCATCACATCTAAAATCGCCACATGGGGCTTCTCTAGCTCCGTGAGCCGAAGGGCTTCTTCCCCACTACCTGCTTCAATGACAGAAAAACCGTTCCGTTCGAAATTAATTTTCAAGAATGCGCGGATGCTTGCTTCATCCTCGCAAAGTAAGATCTTCATGCTATGTCCTCCTCCCAATTATTTCAGTATGCCAAAGGCATACCCTTCTTCTCGTAAAATATCAATGATCAAGGGCAAAGACTCCACAGTCAGTCCTTTGTTCTCTGCATCGTGCATCAACACCACCATGACCTCTTTCACTGGGCTATAGACCAAGGAGTCCATGACAAAGGCTGCCAACCCTTCCTTGTCTGTAGGACGTCGATTGGTGGGTTCTGAGTCTCCATTCATCGCATTCCAATCGATGTATTCAATGCCTTCTTCTTTCAACAGCGTATCGGCTTCCTGGGTTCCTCTCCAGCTCATATGTCCTCCTGGATAGCGAAATACTGAAGATCTAAACTGTGGCCGTCCAGTAACGTTTCGGATACGGTCTTGGAGCTGATTCAGCTCTTCCAGGATCCTTTCTGGGTCTGCGGTGCTTGAGGGATACAAGCGCCCATAATCATGGGTGTAGCTATGGAGTGCGATCCCATGGCCCCCTTCAAGGACTTCATTGATAATATCTCCCGCATCTGCCACATGATCAATACTGCTACCTATGAGAAAAAATGTCCCCACCGCTTCTTTTTCCGCCAACACCTCAAGGATCTTTCTGGTGTTTGTTTGGCTGGGGCCATCATCAAAGGTCAAAAAGGCGATCTTATCTCCAGCATATGCTGCTTCTCCTGTGATCCAGTGCCTTACTTGCTCTGTAGGATACGCATACTCTTTGGCCAAATATAAATGGTTGGTATCCTTCAAAAGTTCCCTAGGATCTGTCTCAATGACCACTTCTTCTTCTACTTCTTCCACCGCTACTGGTTCAATGACCACGGGCTTTTGAGAGGTGAAAAAACCCTCTCCAAAGGCTTTGTAAATCACAACACCTAAAATGGTCCCTACCACCAGCACCAGAAGGAGCACCCAAGGCCAAACCCTAGGACCTTTTGTACTACGGTAATACCCATTGCCATTGCCATTATTTTTAAAAATATCATTTTTACCCACAAGATCCCTCCATTTGATATACTCTTAGTTTATAAGGTTCTTTTCTGTATTTTGTTACAAAGAGACTTCAATTTCCATAGACTTCTCGTGATTTACGAAATCTTCTCTTCCCTCTTCTTCATTATACTCCATGAACTATCCCTTGCCTTGATGTTTTTCTAATTCTCACAGAACTTTCTTCGTGCGTACTTGACTAGAAAAAGAGACCCCTGGAAAGAACAAATCTTTCCAGGGATCTCTAGTATCTACAGCCCCTCATTCTGGCCTTTGAGCTTTTTCTTTTTTCTTTCAATCATGGATGAAAGCAAAAGACCTGTTTCAAATAAAACCAACATAGGTACCGCAATCATCACTTGTGAAATGACATCTGGTGGTGTGAGCAGTGCACCCACCACAAAAATCACTAAAATCACATACTTTCGATACCGTTTCATAAACGCTACTTTGATCAGCCCTAGCTTTGTAAGAATCATCATGATGCTTGGCATTTCAAAAACAATCCCAAAGGACAACATGGTATTCACCACAAGAGTCAAATAGCTGTTGAAACTAATCATTTCTTCTATCTCCGGAATTTTAAATCCCATAAAGAATTGAAGAATCGTTGGCAATACAATGCGAAAAGCAAAATAAGCACCTAAGACGAAAAATACTCCACCAATGGACAATGCAACAATGATGGCGCGCTTCTGTCCTTTCTCTAGAGCAGGACTCACAAATAGCCACAAATTGGTGAGAATTACAGGACTGGCAATGACCAGCCCCATGAGAATGGCTATTTTTAAGTTGGCCATGAATAGTTCCGAAGGAGAAATGAAGACTAACTTCATCTCTGGTGCCATCTCAATGATACTTCGGATGATGGGTTCTGAGAAATTATAACTAACAAGTGTTGCGCCTATAAAAACTATAATCACAAAGATTACTCGGCGTCTGAGTTCACTTAAGTGTTCTACCAGTGTCAGATTCTTCTCTTCATCCTTGGTTTTAATTTTTCTTTTCATCTGCATCATCAATGCTTACGTCATCTGCAATCTTCTTGGCCCCATTTTTGAACTCACTTATGGCCAATCCAATGGATTTGCCTACCTGAGGGAGCTTCGATGGCCCAAAGACCAATAGCGCTATGGTCAGTACCAAAATTAGTTCTGTTATCCCAAATTTACCCAACATATTAAATATACCCCTTTCGTTTTACAAATTATAAGTTATAGTGTGCGTTTAAAAGTTCCACTGTTTTTCGTGCTACATCTCCAGTAAGACCTGCACATCTTGCCTTTCTTTCTGGGTCACCCATGGCAAAACCAGATTCATTCATGAACTCGGTTACTGAATCTAAACAGTTCACTGTTTTTGATGTGGTCAACACAAGTTTTGCATCAGGCTGATATATAGGTAGGTCTGTGGATGTGTACCATTTAAAGAGTTCTCCTGTGAGTTTTTGTGCATCTTCTGGCGTACAAGCAAGACCGATGGCAAGCACTGCACCACCTAAAGCACCACAAAGACTACCAACACCATAACCAGTTCCACCATTGGCAAATGCATTTACAGGTATTTGGTTCCATGGATGTCCTGCAACATCACCCAGTTGACCAATGATGGCATCCGCAGCGCCTCTGCAGCAGTTTCCAATATTGAAATATCCAGCATAAGCTCTCTCCATGGTTGTGGCAGGATCTAGTTTCTGATATGGATAGGGTGCATCTACAGCCCCTTCTTTCTTTTCCATATACTCATAAGCCAATACTTCTTTAGAAGGAATCTCTGCACTCTTCTTGCAGCCTGTTAAAAAGGAAGGTACAGTGGATAAAATCGCAATCCCCGCTGTTGCTTTACCTGCTGTCTTTAATACATCCTTTCTAGAATAGGTTTTTTCCATCATCTTCTTTTCTTCCATAATAATCCCCTTTTATTTTAACATATTTAGTTCGTTAAGTAACAAACTAACTGTATTATAATAGTACGTTTTCCCATTGTCAACAAATTAGCATTCTTTTATTCTTTTTATAAATTAATCCTATTTTTTCATGTAAATTTCTAAAATATTTTAATTTTAGTTGCTATAGTTCTGAGTCACTCTTTAGGATTCTCAATAGTTATAGTCCTTATAACCTGAGTTTGTCACTTATAGTTAAATTAAGCTGAGATTACCATTGATTGCCAATGAATCTCAGCTTTTTGTCATGTCTATTTTTTGTTGTGTTTTTTTTCTATCTCTTTCTTGTATCTGCGAA
>Ga0194136_1000342_pt1 | contig 24891 bp, 26 predicted proteins | sample TARM_MetaG_T3A_1_FD_134023 | JGI IMG/M metagenome (GOLD analysis project Ga0194136, IMG submission 134023) | Freshwater microbial communities from Pennsylvania, USA, analyzing microbe dynamics in response to fracking - TARM_MetaG_T3A_14 (version 2) | ecosystem: Environmental > Aquatic >...
GACAGACATAAAAGGAATAGGCAATTGCAAGGCAGCACAGATAATGGCAGCTATCGAGCTCGGCAAAAGGATGAAAAGATTGAATCCTTATGATAAGATTAGGGTGACATCTCCTGATGTGGTGGCCAATCTGGTTATGGAGGATATGAAACTGCTGCAAAAGGAACATTTCAACATAGCAATTCTTGATACAAAAAATCAGATCATTAGCATAGAGAACATATCAATTGGTACCCTTAATGCATCTATTGTTCATCCAAGGGATGTTTTCAATGCAGCAATAAAGAAGAATGCAAATTCAGTGATTCTTCTACATAATCACCCAAGTGGTGATGTGAATCCCAGCAATGAGGACATAAGCATAACCAAGAGACTCATTGAAGCTGGGAATATCATTGGAATTAAGGTCCTGGACCATATAATAATTGGCAATGATGTCTTTCTTAGTATGAAAGAGAAAAATTTTATGTAATTATGGAGGAGTAAAATGGTATTATTTAGAGGTTTGACAAAGGATATGGGAATAGATTTGGGTACGGCAAATACGCTTGTCTATATAAAAGGTAGAGGGATAATCTTAAGGGAGCCCTCAGTTGTGGCAATTGACAGAAACACCAAAAATGTTTTGGCTGTTGGTGAAGACGCAAAAAAAATGATTGGTAGGACCCCAGGCAACATAGTGGCCATCAGACCATTGAAGGATGGTGTAATAGCTGACTTTGACGTTACCCAGGAGATGCTCAAGTACTTCATAAAAAAAGCAACACAGAAGAAATCAGTTTTTCAGCCTAGGGTGGTTGTATGCGTTCCAAGTGGCGTGACCGAAGTTGAGAAGAGAGCGGTGGAGGAGGCTACCATTCAGGCAGGGGCCAAAGAGGCATACCTTATTGAAGAACCAATGGCGGCAGCCATAGGTGCTGGCTTGCCTGTTCATGATGCTACGGGAAGCATGGTTGTTGATATTGGTGGAGGTACCACTGAAGTAGCAGTAATATCTCTGGGTGGAATTGTTACAAGCAAGTCCATAAGAGTAGGTGGAGATGAACTGGATACCTATATTGTTAACTATGTCAAGAAGGAATATAGCCTCATGATCGGTGAAAGGACTGCTGAAGAGGTGAAAATTGCCATAGGTTCTGCAATAAACGACCCGGATCTTGGGACAATGGAAATAAGGGGTAGGGACCTTGTAAGTGGTCTGCCAAAGACATTGGAGATATCATCCAAGGAAATCTACGAGGCCTTGAGAGAACCGGTGAACAATATAATTGACTCCATAAAGTCCACACTTGAAAAAACTCCACCTGAGCTTTCGTCAGACGTAATGGAGTATGGTATTGTCCTTACTGGAGGAGGAGCTATGCTTAACGGACTGGATTCCTTGATCACCAAGGAAACAGGAATCCCTGTCTTTGTTGCTGATGAACCGCTGGACTGTGTTGCAAACGGAACCGGGAAGGCACTGGATAGTATCGAGATACTCAAGAGAACATCATCGAGAAATAATAGATTAAGGTAGTGATTCCATGCATTTCCTAAGAAGATACAAGGAAAGAATGATAGTGATGGCAATCGCTATCATTCTGCTTATCGTGATTGGTCAAACAAGTAAAGAGCGAGTTTCACTGTCGGGGATTGAAAGATTAACCGGTAATATTCTGTCTCCATTGACTGGTGGAGTAACCTATGCAAGGGAAGGAATAGCCGGTTTTTTTTCTTCCATTGGCGATACCTTCCAGGCCAAGGAGGACAATGAACTGCTTAAGGACGAAATCAAGAAGCTCCAATCTGAAAACAGGGACCTGTTGGACATAATAGGCAAGACAGATTATCTTAAAAATGAATTGGAGCTTGAAAGAGCCACAGAGCTGAATCTGATTAAGGGCAAGGTTATTGGGAAGGAACCTGGAAATTGGTTTGACAGGTTTACCATTAATCTTGGCTCAGATGATGGTGTCATAAAGGGAGCAACAGTTGTACAGGGAGTAGAGGTTGAGCAGGAACTCTACCAGGAGGGTTTGGTAGGAAGGGTCGTTGATGTTGGAGATGATTGGGCCAAGATTACCACTGTAATTGATGAGCTGAGCAGTGTTTCCTTTAAGATAATCAGAACCCAGGACGGCGGTGTCATTTCAGGGAGCATAGACAGCTCTCTAGAGGGCTATCTTTTTGATTTCGAAGCTGATGTAATTGTTGGTGACAAGCTCTATACATCAGGACTTGGAGGGATTTACACTGAAGGGGTCTATATAGGAGAGGTAACCGAAATCAGGACAAGTCAGGAAGAGTTGACCAAAACTATAGTAGTTGAACCTGCAGTGAACTTTAAGAAGCTCTACAATGTATTTGTTATAGCAAATTGAATGAGGGATTTAATTGACCATTCTACTTATCACCATGTCAGTAATACTGAATATTATCATCCAGGCAACTCTGATACCATATATCGGAGTTTTTGGTGTTGTTCCAAATACAGCCATAGTTCTGGTAGTGATGATAGCTCTTAAGAAGGGGCGGATCTACGGAGCTTCATTTGGAATTTTTGCAGGGATGCTGCAGGATATCCTTTTTTCAATCACATTGGGTGTGAATTCATTCATTCTATTCTTTATTGGATATTTTGTAGGATTGGCACATGATAGTTTGACCAAGGATTCCGCAATGAATCACTTTATTTTTACAGCCATATCTACAGTGTTCTACAATATTCTTTTCTCTTTGTTTCAGTTTTTCCTTTCCAGGGAAATCACCTTTATCGATGCAGTACAAAGCGTTTTTTCCTTGGAAGTGATTTACAATGGAGTGATCGCTGTTTTGCTTTTTATGTTGGTTCAACGGATATTCATACAGCCAAACCTGAAATTTGGCAGGAGGTAATGTGGTATGAAGCTTAGAGAGAAACTTTTTAACAGATACAGCCTGATGATTTATTTCCTTGTTCTTATTTTCACGATGCTTGTTTTCAGACTGGCGACACTGACAATAGCCCAGGGAGACTATTACCGTGACCTCTCAGACAATAAAAGAGTTAAGGAGGTCTACACCACTGCACCTAGAGGTGAAATCCGGGACAGGCATGGTAGACTCCTTGCCGGTAATGTACCAACATTTACGGTACAACTGTTAAAGGATGAACTGAATATTGGTGACAGGTCAATAAGGAATGAAAGCCTTCTGCAGCTGGTTAGACTTCTTGAAACAGATGGAGCAGAGTATGTAAATGATTATCCTGTAGAGCTGAACTACATTAAATACGCTACAGTGGAAGACTACCTTACAAATGAGGAGGATCCCTTGGACAAGCTGGTTAAGGTCATACTGGAGAATGAGCTCCTGAATGAGTTTCTGACCATGGAATACAGGAAGCCATACAAGGATCATTTCAGTATAACTATCTTTAAAAGGGCGCAGGATGTCCTAAGTGACAAAAATCCTGAGATATATTCCCTCGATGGGAGCATTCCCGAGGATGTTGCAAGTGTTGCCAAAATGCTAAGTGAGGACAAGGTCAACACCAGGAAAATTGTTGACCATCCTGTTGCCAGGTTGATGGCATATGAGCTTCTACAAGAGTACCAGCTCCAGGAGGACATTGTCATTGAGGATTATGCATTGATTTACCACGAGGATTACATTGAGCAAAAGGCAGAACTTATGTCTGATTATCCTTTCGTTACAATGGAAACAACAGGAGAAGAGGATTTTATCAACCTGTTCACTGAGGTAGCCTTGTATTCCTTTCTAAGCAGATCGATTCCTCTGGATGATGATACTCTTGATTATTTGGTTCCTGGAGAGGTTCTCATTGAGATTATGGAAAAAAATGGAGTCAGCTCACCTGTTCAGATCAAAATGAGTGACAATGGAAGTGATCTACTCTACAGCTTCGTTGACAAAACCGAGATTTCTGATCAGGATCCCTTGGAAGACCTAATCAGAAAAGCCAGTGACAAGGGCATACTGCCAGAATTCATAAAGGATGAAAGGATACGTTACCAGGCTCAGTCTCACTTGATAGCAAGCGGTGTAAACCCTAGGATTTCAGTTTCTGGGGAAATAGAGTATGTGCATGTAAACAACATGAACAACTGGTATGAGGCTAATAAGATAGATATGGAAACACCACTTGAAGAAGCATTTGAGTTGGTGAAAGCGAACTATTCCATTGATGAAAACATATCCCCTTACGAGTCAAGGTCATTGCTGGGATTGATAAATCAATTGAACATTCAGGGCTATTTGGCATATCAGCCAATAAACATCGCATATGGGATCAAGGATGAAACCGTAGCAAAAATTGAGGAAGGCCTTTCTGGTGTTCCAGGGATCAATGTATCAATAGAACCCGTAAGGGTCTATCCTGAAGGCAGTACAGCATCACATATCCTTGGCTATATTGGAAAGATCAGCCAGCCCAATGAAATAGAAAAATATATAAGGGAAGAAGGCTATTCCCCAGGAACCCTAATAGGTAAAACAGGAATTGAAGAGAGCTTTGAGCTTCAATTGAATGGAGAGAGCGGCATTAAAAAGGTGGAGGTTGATGTTGTAGGAAACACAACAAATATCATAGAGGAGATAAGTCCCGTGCCTGGTGATAATATCTATCTCTCTATTGACCTCCAGCTGCAAAAAACCGCTGAGGAGGCCATGGAACACACCCTTGATCAGTTGAGCAAAGGTGGAACCTTCAGGAGTGATTGGGGGGATTACACCTTTGGTACACATCGTCGAAAGGGGAGACCCTATATCAACGCAAATTCAGGGGCGGTGGTTGTATTGGATGTAAAGACCGGGGAGACCCTTGCCATGGTAAGCTACCCATCCTTTGACCCAAATCTTTTCTCAACAGGAATAAACAATACAGACTGGCTAAGCTTGTTCCCGGAGGATTCAGACAATCCTTTGGCTGCCAGACCACTGTACAACATAGCTACTCAGACGGCCGTACAGCCCGGCTCCACTTTCAAGATGGTAACAGGTCTTACAGCATTGGAAAAGGGCCTGAATCCCCTCCTGAAGATCAGGGACATGGGTTATGTCACCGTGGGAGACAAGAGATTCCATTGCCTTATATATACCAATACCGGCGGTACCCACGGATATGAGAATTTCTATGAGGCATTGAGAGATTCCTGCAACTATTATTTCTATACCCTTGCCCTGGGTAGAAACCAGAGGACTGGGCAGGACATTGGTGTCAAGGTGGAAATAGAGGACATTGTAGACATGTCCAAAAAACTGGGTCTTAATGACAAGACGGGGATAGAGATAAACGTGCCATCTGAGGTATCAGGAGGAGTACCGGATCCCCAGCGAAAAATCATTACAACTAAGTACCTTTTAAAGCAAATGCTTCAAAGAAGTATCGAAGGCTATCTTATGGACGATCGAGACTTCAGTGAAGAGGATATTGAAGTGGCAATAGAGGAAATAATTGGGTGGACAGAACTAGAGGAGACGCTGTCAAGGGCTGAAGTTGTGAGAAGACTATATGATATGGGTATTGAACCTGAGTTGAGACTTCCCGGTGAGCGGGAGGGCTTGGCGGACAAGATAAAGTACACATATCTGAACCAGGCTGGATGGAACATCTCCGACACTCTTAATGTTACAATCGGTCAGGGACAAAGTGCATACACTCCGATACAAATGGCAAATTACATCGCCACAATAGCAAATGGAGGTTACCTTAACAAGGTAACATTAATCGACAGCATAAGAAATTACAACAATGATTCGGTTCTCTATGAGCATGAAGCCCAGGCAGAAAGAATTCAACTTAATGATTATGAGAACCTTGAACACGTGAAGAGGGGTATGGAAATGGTTGCTGATGATGGAACCGCAAGGTGGATATTCCAGAACTTCCCAGTTCAGGTAGGAGTTAAGACAGGAACTGCCGAGAGGAGTGGAATCAACCCATCAACAGGTGATACCTTTGATGACTTTGCTTGGTTCGTTGGCTTTGCACCCTATGATGATCCTGAGATAGCAGTTGCTGCAGTACTCTTCCAGGGAGGCTCAGGTGGATATGCTGCACCAATGGTTAGGGAGATTATAGCTGAATATCTTGGACTCAATGATGTGGAACAAATTGACACCCTGCCAATCGAGAATTCAATAACATTTGAGTAGAATAAAATAAAAATCTAAAACTGTGGATTTTTATTCCATAAACTAGTAGAATTAGAATAAGGCATTGATTTGGAGGTAGCACATGAAAAGAGATGTTGTTTCAATCAAGGGAGTAGCAGAGGGCATATATTTGAATGTTGAAGGCAATGACCTTGAGCTGATCAAAAGTGAGCTTGATGGTAAAATGAGGACGGCTTCAAATTTCTTTAGGGGGAGTAAATTCCTGGGAGTAAGGGGAGAGGACCTTACAGAGGAAAACAGAGCTGAAATCATGCTGCTTTTAAAGTATAGATATGATTTTGAACTTCAAATCAACAAGGTTCCCGAGGAGGTTTCATCTGAAAATTACGAGCCCATCAAGGAGGTTGGTGCATCTGAACCTGAGGTGGTGCAGGAGGGAATGACCAAGTTCGTACACGGTACACTAAGATCCGGCCAGGAGGTATCCTATAACGGAAACATAGTTGTTATTGGTGATGTAAACCCGGGTGCGCTCTTGAAGGCAAAGGGGAACATCGTGGTGCTGGGATCCCTGAGGGGTGTTGCACAGGCAGGAGTTGGTGGGAATAGATATGCTGTTGTTGCAGCATACAGCCTTTTGCCTACCCAACTAAGAATAGCGGATTATATTGTTAGACCACCCGAGGATGACATACAGTACAAATATCCTGAAATAGCAAGAGTGGTTGATGGAGCAGTTGTAATAGAGCCTTATTTACCTAATAAATAAAAGGGAGGAACATAAATGGCTAAAGAGAAAGTGGGAACAGCTATTGTTATAACATCAGGTAAAGGTGGTGTTGGAAAAACAACAACCAGTGCAAACATTGGAACCGGGCTGGCGAGAATGGGTTATTCGGTTGTGGTTCTTGATGCGGATATTGGGCTGAGAAATCTTGATGTTGTAATGGGTCTTGAGAATAGAATAGTCTATGACATAGTCGATGTTGTAGAAAAGAATTGTAAGCTTAAACAGGCACTTATAAAGGATAAGAGGCACGATAAACTCTACTTGTTGCCAGCTGCACAGACCAAGGATAAGACTGCGGTGAGTCCCGAGCAGATGGTTGAACTGGTTAGCGAACTAAAGAAGAGTCATGATTACATAATAATCGATTCACCTGCAGGTATTGAACAGGGATTCCAATATTCAATCGCTGGTGCAGACCAAGGAATAATAGTAACTACACCTGAAATATCGGCTGTAAGGGATGCTGACAGAGTTATAGGTATTCTTGAAGCCAATGAGCTTCATGACCCTAAACTGATAATCAACCGTATCAGACCGGACATGGTAAAAAGAGGGGACATGATGAACATCGATGATATCATTGATATCCTGGCAATTGATCTTATAGGGATAGTTCCTGATGACGAGTCAATTGTAATATCGACCAACAAAGGTGAGCCAGTGGTTATGGATGACAAGGCCCTGGCGGGGAAGGCATACAGAAACATTGTCAGGAGAATCACCGGAGAGGAAGTGGAACTGCTGAATTTGGAGGAAAATGACGAAAGCAAGTTCAGCAAGGTTCTTAAGCTTATATTTGGAAAGTAAAGGAGGCGAACGGTTTGGATTTTTTCAAAATGTTTACTAGAAAAAAGGAATACAGCAAGAACGTGGCAAAAGAAAGACTGAAATTGGTATTGGTTCATGATCGCTCCGACCTGTCTCCTAGATTTCTTGAAATGATCAAGGGTGATATTGTCAAGGTAATTTCACAATACGCGGAAATCGATGAAGCAGAAATTGAAATCAAGATGACCAAGATGAAGAAGGAAGGCAATAAATCTCCTGTATCAGCCCTGGTTGCCAACATCCCCATTGTTAATGTAAAAGACAAGAAGAAGTGATTGCTCTAACCTTGGTTAGAGCTTTTCTTTGCCTGTGAGAAAAAACACAAGGATAAGCAAAACAATTGAAAGGTGAACTTAATGATTAATAAATATAAATTGGATAAAATATTAATGAAGGTTGAAAAGCCCTCAAGATATATAGGAATGGAACAGAATATGGTACAAAAAAACCCGGAAGATGTTGATGTTCGTTTTGCTTTTTCATTTCCGGACGTTTACGAGGTTGGCATGTCACACCTTGGAATGCACATTCTCTATAACCTTATAAATAATGAACCAAGATACTCCTGCGAGAGGGTATTTGCACCCTGGGTTGATATGGAAGACCAGATGAGAAGGGAGTCCATCCCATTGTTTGCATTGGAGTCCAAGGAGGAGGTCAGAAACTTCGATTTTTTGGGCTTCACCCTGCAGTATGAAATGAGTTACACCAACATACTAAACATACTTGACCTTGCTGGCATACCAATACACTCCAGAGACAGGGGTGAGGAATTTCCATTGGTCATAGCCGGTGGTCCATGTGCCTACAATCCTGAGCCACTGTGGGAGTTCATGGACATCTTTGTAATAGGTGAGGGAGAAGAGGTTACTCTTGAACTTATGAGGCTATATGAAAAGCATAAGAAGAGAGGCTACGATAAAAGAAGGTTCCTGGAGGAAGTACAGGCTTCAATGGAGGGTATATATGTACCGTCATTATATGATGTGAGCTACAATGATGACGGAACCATAAAGGAAAGATTTTCCAAGCTTCCAGGAATGCCTGAAACCATAGAAAAAAGAATGGTTAGGGATCTTGACAGCATGTTTTCACCAGAGAAGATGATCGTTCCATATATGGAGACTGTCCATGACAGAATATCAATGGAACTATTCAGGGGGTGCACTCACGGCTGCAGGTTCTGCCAGGCAGGCATGATCTACAGGCCAATCAGGGAGAAGTCCGTTGACAGACTGATGGAGCTTGCAGAAAAGCTGGTGGATTCAACAGGCTATGAAAACATTTCTCTATCCTCCTTGAGCTCCTGTGACTACTCCCAGCTGCACCTACTTATATCAAGCCTGATGGAAAGGTTTGAGGATAGGAAGGTGGGAGTATCTTTGCCATCCTTAAGGTTGGACTCTGTAAGCATAGATATTCTGAAGGAAATTGAAAAGGTAAGGAAAACTGGATTGACCTTTGCACCTGAAGCGGGCAGCCAGAGGCTTAGGGATGTTATAAACAAGGGAGTTGACGAGGATGATCTCGTCAATGCAGTGAGCTATGCTTTCAAGGAAGGCTGGTCAAGAATCAAGCTGTACTTCATGATTGGACTACCAACTGAAACAGATCAGGATGTAATGGGCATAAAGGAGCTTGCATACCTTGTAAAGGACCTGTTTTTCAAAAGGCCACCTGAAGAGCGTAAAGGTAATTTTTCTGTTACCGCAAGTGCCTCCTGCTTTGTTCCAAAGCCCTTCACCCCATTTCAGTGGCATGGGCAGGATACAATTGAAGAATTTCATGATAAGATAAATCTTGTAAAGGGAAGCATAAAGGATAAGAAGGTAACCTTTAACTATCATGATCCAAGGGTCAGCTACATGGAAGCCATAGTTGCAAGAGGAGACCGAAGGGTCAGCAGTGTGATTTACAGGGCATGGGAAAAGGGTTGTAGATTCGATGGATGGTCTGAGCATTTCAGATTTGGATCTTGGCTTGAATCCATGGATGAGCTCGGCATCGATGGAAGCTTCTATGCAAACAGAAACAGGGACTTTTCAGAGAACTTGCCTTGGGACTTCATAAATCCAGGACCAAGCAAGAAATATCTTCAAAACGAGTACACCAAGGCCATCAAGGGTGAGGTCACCAGGGATTGCAGGCTGGGATGTACCGGATGTGGGATAAAGGACTGTGCCATGTGGGGGGTATTCAATTGATATTAAGGACTAGATTTACAAAAGTTGGATATTTGAAGTACCTTTCCCATCTGGATATGGTAAGATTGTTCACCAGGACATTTTCCAAGGCTGGCATACCAATCAAGTTTTCAGAAGGGTTTAATCCCCATCCAAAATTCTCAATAGGAAACCCCCTGCCCTTGGGCACGGAGAGTTTGGCTGAGTACATGGATGTGGAGCTTGCTGAGAAAATCAGTCCGGATTCATTCATTGAGAGGATGAACAAGTCCTTGCCAGAGGGAATTCAGCTTGTTGAATGCAAAATGATTGAAAAAAGCACATCTTTGACTTCAATAATAGCTTGGTCCCACTACGAGATAAGATTCGTGTCTGGAAAGATTGGTGGGGATGTTGATATTGAAAAGTCGCTATCCAAATGGGACAGCATTCCTCAGGTGCATATAACCAAGAAAAAGAAGAAGGGGAAAAAGAAGGTTGAAAGACAACTGGATATCAAGCCCCTTATAGGAAATGTGATCTACAAGGGCATGGACGATGAGGACTTTCATACCCTAAGTGCATTGCTGAGATCGGGAGAGTCAGGAAATCTAAAGCCCATAGAGCTGGTGGAAGCCATGGAAAGAGAGCTAGACCTGGGAATTGATTTGGATATGGTAATGATAAAACGACTTGAAGTTTTTGCTAATGAGGATGGAGAAATCAAGGAACTTGCATAGGGGTGCAGCCAATGAACACAATCTACATCGATTCAAGAGATGGAATCAATAGAATATGTATAGTAGAGGATGGCAGGCTTGTGGAGTACTACAAGGAGGACACAGGAAGGCACAGATTGCTTGGCAATGTCTACAGAGGAAGAGTGGTCAACATTCTACAAGGGATGGAAGCCGCATTTGTGGACATCGGAGAAGAGAAAAACGCGTATTTGAATATAAAGGATGCCCTCAGCAGGGAGATGATGTATTCAAGGGAAAAATTGACCATAGACAAGGTTCTGACGCAAGGTGAGGATATCATGGTACAGGTTGTGAAGGAGCCACTGGGTAACAAAGGACCAAAGGTGACCACACATCTCTCGATACCCGGTAGGTATATGGTGCTGACTCCCTACTCCAATAGGGTCAACATATCCAAAAAAATCCGAGACCAGGAAGAGATCGAGAGGCTTAAGAGTGTTGGCAAGGATCTGGAGAGGGAAGACATGGGTATGATATTCAGGACTGTATCCCAGGGTGTTGATTCGGAGGTTCTCACGGAGGAGTACAATGAGTTGGTTGAGATATTCGAAAAGATTGAAGGGGAAAGAAATTACCTGCCCACTCCAAAGCTTATATATAGCGAACCTGTTCTGGCACTTCAGATCCTCCGGGACTATTTTGATGAAACCAAGACAGATGTTGTTACAAACAGCAGGGAAGTATTCGATTACCTGAAAACAACAACCAAGCTCAGCGACTATAATCTAATGGACAGACTCACTTTTGACCCACAATACAATATGGACTACCATATGAGTATACAGATGGACATGAAGGAAGCACTTTCAAGAAAGGTTCAGCTGAAGAGTGGGGGGTATATAGTCATTGATGAGACCGAAGCACTGACTGCAATAGACGTGAACACCGGGAAGTATGTTGGCAACCTTACCCTAAGTGACACCATAGTGAGGACCAACATTGAAGCAGCGGTTGAAATTGCTAGGCAGATAAGACTGAGAGACATCGGCGGTATAATCATTGTAGATTTTATTGATATGAAAAACCAGGATAACATAGATATTGTACTGGGAAAGCTTGACAGGGAGTTCAGGAAGGACAAGAACAAGCCATATGTGGTGGGAATGACCAAGCTGAATCTAGTGGAAGTGGTAAGGAAGAGAAATCGACCTACACTCGACAAGGAAACCACCCTGGTGTGTCCAACCTGCAATGGTCGGGGTAGGATAAGGAAAAATGAAGCTTGACAACAAGGGGTTATTTTGTTAAACTATTTTAGGTGTAGAGCCGCTCAATATGGGTTTTAAGCATAGTCACCTTATATTGGCGAGACTAGGTAAGAGGAGGTGCAGTAAATGTACGCAATTATTGAAACAGGCGGTAAGCAATACAAGGTTCAGGAAGGCGATGTAGTTTTCGTAGAGAAACTAAATGCTGAAGAAGGCGACGCTGTTAATTTTGACAAGGTTCTTTTAATGTCAACTGATTCAGGAGTGACTCCTGGCAAACCATTCGTAGAAGGAGCTAAGGTTGAGGGAACGGTTCTTGCTCAAGGTAAGGCAAAGAAAATTGTAGTGTTCAAGTATAAGCCCAAAAAGAACATCAGAAAGAAGCAAGGACATAGACAACCATTTACTAAGGTTCAAATTGACAAGATTGTAGGTTAATTATGATCAAGGTAAAAATCGGGACTGACAGATCTGGGAAGATAACAGGTTATGAAATGTCAGGACATGCGGATTATGGACCATACGGAGAAGACATTGTGTGTGCAGCTGCATCGGTTTTGGGATATACTGCTCTAAGGGCAATTATAGAAATAGCTGGTGTGGATGAGGCGGTACTTGACTACAAGGTTGATGATATGGGCTATATGAAGGTAAATCTGGGAACAGAATTGGAAAACGGTAATTTATCCGACATCCAGGTCATATTAAGGACCTACGAGGTTGGAATCAAATCAATGATAGAAAGTTACCCTAAATATATCACTCTTGAATATAGGGGAGGTGGAACTCGTGTTTAAATTGAATTTACAATTGTTTGCTTCTAAAAAAGGAGTAGGTAGTTCAAAGAACGGTAGAGACAGTGAGTCTAAAAGACTGGGTGTCAAAAGAGGAGATGGACAGTTCGTATTGGCGGGAAATATCCTGGTAAGACAAAGAGGAACTAAAATCCATCCAGGTAACAACGTACAAATAGGTGGGGATGATACATTATTTGCCACAGTTGATGGTGTTGTTAAATATGAAAGAAAAGGTCGCGACAAGAAACAAGTTAGCGTCTATCCTCGAGAAGAATTAGCGTAAATTTTAAGCTTACCGTCTGGTAAGCTTTAATTTTTTTGTATTTGACCCATGTTTCCCAGGAAGGGTGTTAAAGACGCTTTTTGGGGTAACAAATAATAGATGGTTTAAAATCAGATTGTATAAATAAAGTAAATGAGGATGATGGTAATGTTTATTGATGTAGCGAAAATATCTGTAAAGGCAGGAAAAGGTGGCAATGGAATAGTTGCATGGAGAAGAGAGAAGTATGAGCCTTCAGGTGGACCCTATGGTGGAGACGGGGGAAAAGGTGGCTCAATAATACTCTATGCAGACGAAGGAATCCGAACGTTAATGGATTTCAGATATAAAAGGTCCTACGTGGGAGAAAATGGTGAAGATGGAAGGGCGAAAAAACAGTTTGGCAAGGACGGTTCAGACACCTACCTTAAGGTACCCGTAGGGACCCTGATTAAGGATGAAGAGACGGGTAAGGTTATAGTTGACCTGAAGGAACCTGGCCAGGAATTCGTAATTGCCAAAGGTGGAAAGGGAGGACGTGGGAATGCAAGATTTGCAACGGCTACACGTCAAGCCCCCGGCTTTGCTGAGGCAGGAACAAAGGGACAGGAAAGAAAAATAATTCTGGAGTTGAAGCTGCTTGCTGATGTAGGGCTGATTGGGTTTCCAAACGTTGGAAAATCAACGATTCTGTCAACAATATCAGCTGCAAAGCCAAAGATAGCAAATTATCATTTCACTACCCTTAAGCCTAATCTTGGAGTGGTTAGGGTAGGGGAAGAGAAAAGCTTTGTGATTGCAGATATTCCTGGGCTTATAGAAGGTGCATCACAGGGAGCAGGTCTTGGACATGATTTCCTGAGGCATATAGAAAGGACCAGAGTGCTGGTACACGTCCTGGATTCATCTGGGAGTGAAGGTAGAAACCCAATTGATGATTTCTATAAGATCAATGAGGAACTGTTCCAGTACAATGAAAAGCTAAAGGATAAGCCACAGATAATTGTTGCAAACAAGATAGACCTACCTTCATCGGAGGAATGGATTGAGAGGATAAAGGAAGAATTCATACCTAAGGGACACCAGGTTCTGGAGGTTTCGGCAGCAACAAGGGAAGGTATCCAGGAACTGATTTATGCGATTTGGAACCTTTTGGAGAACACGGAAACATCCTATGAGACATATGATGAGGAATATGTGGAAATCATTGCTCCAAGGAAAGATGAGATAATAGTTAGAAAAGAGGATGAAAGATTCATAGTTGAGGGAGATTTCATGGAAAGACTATTGGGCTCCACATATATGGATGATTCAGATTCCCTAAGATACTTCCAGGAGATGCTAAGGAAGAAGGGTGTCATTGACAGATTGAAGGAACTGGGAATCACAGAAGGAGATTCAGTATTTATCTGCGATTATGAGTTTGAATTTTTTGAATAAAAGAGGAAGTGAAAAAGTGTTGACAGGAAAGCAGAGAAGTTATTTAAAGAGCATTGCACACAATTTGGATCCAATATTTCAGCTTGGCAAGAATGGCTTGACGGAGAATTTTGTCAAGCAGGTGGATGATGCCCTGAATGCAAGAGAGATTGTTAAGGTAAACGTTTTAAAGAACAGTGTTCTTGACCCAACTGATGTGGCCGTGGAGCTGGTTGAGACATTGAATGCAGAGTTCGTACAGAGCATTGGAAGAAGATTTGTTATCTACAGGGAATCAAAGGACAACAAGAAAATCATGCTTCCCTAGGGCTGGTGGACTTCAGAGATATCTGGAGTCCTGTATGGTCTGGGAGAAGGAGGTATATCATGGCTATCGGACTAATTGGTGGAACCTTTAACCCAATCCACATGGGTCACCTGCTCATAGGAGAATACATCAGGGAAGAGTGGAGTCTTGACAGGATTATCTATATACCATCTGCCAACCCACCACATAAGACTGGTGGAGAGGTTTTGGATGCGGGCAGTAGGATGAGGCTTGTTGAACTGGCTATTAGGGATAATCCATATTTCCAGCTGAGCGATGTAGAGCTCAGGAGGGAAGGGTATTCCTATACAATTGACAGCATAAGGGAGATGAGTATAGAATATCCCTATGAGAAACTTTACTTCATAGTAGGAACAGACACCCTGTTTGAGCTGGAAACATGGAAACAGTTCAAGGAAATTGCAAAGGAAATAGAATTTCTAATGTATGGCAGAGGTACCCATTCAGTGGTGGATATTGAAGAAAAACTGAGGTACATGAGAGATGAATATGGGTTTAAGATCAAAAGGAGTACAGGTCCAGAGCTTGAAATATCATCAACACAAATCAGAGATAGGATAAGGAGAGGCCTATCTATAAAATACATGGTTCCGGATGCTCTCATAGAAGAGATTGAGAAGGAATCCTTATTCAAAGGGGAATATAATGGATAGAATAATTGAAGTTTTACAGGAAAAAATTGGAGATAAAAGACTTGCCCACACACTTAGTGTAGTGGATGAGGCTATCAGATTGGCTAAGAGGCATTTGGCTCCGGAGGACAAGGTAAAAATAGCAGCCCTATTGCATGATTTTGCCAAAAATCTGAGTCTTGAGGAATCCTTGAGACTGGCTAAAGAGTACAATCTTGAGCTGGATGATATTACAATCACAAGCACGGAGCTTATTCACGGCCCTTTGGGAGCTAGGATGGTAAAGGAGTATTTCAATATTGGAGACCAGGAAATCCTAAACGCCATTACATATCACACAACAGGAAGAGAGAACATGACAACTGTTGAAAAGATAGTCTTTTTGGCGGATTTCATAGAACCCGGCAGAGAGTTTGAAGGGATTCAGCTTATCAGGGCAAAGGCATTGGAGAACCTGGATGAAGCTATACTAATGGCTTTGGACAGCACCATATCATACCTTTTGAAGAAGAAGAGCATTATCCATGTTAATACGGTATATGCAAGGAATTTTCTTCTGAAGAGTGAGATAGAGGAGAAATAGGATGAAAAAACGTAAAAGGAAGAATGTTTTTTTTAGAGTGTTTATGGTATCATTCCTGATTTTTCTTTCCCTAATGTTTCTGGCGGGTAGTTTTATGGGAACTCAGGAGAATCACATGAGATTCCTTCTTCTTGGCATTGACTCCAAGGATTACAGTGAGATTTCCAGTGTCAGGTCTGATACGATCATGCTGGTGGATATGAATACCTCTTCAGGGGAGATAAACATAGTATCAATACCAAGAGACACCAGAGTAGCCATTGAGGGCAGAAAGAACCCGGAGAAGATAAATCATTCATTCGCTTATGGAGGACCAGAACTCACTTTAAGCACAGTAAGAAATCTCCTTGGAATAGAGCTGGATCAATATGTGTTGGCTGACTACCAGTTGGTAAGGGAGTTTGTTGACCTGGTGGGAGGAGTTGATATTTACGTACCCATGGATATGAAGTATTCTGATCCTGTGGCAGATCCACCTCTTCACATTGATTTGAAGGAGGGAGAGCAGACCCTTGATGGAGAGAAAGCTCTTCAGTACCTAAGATTCAGAAAAGGCTATAAGGATGCTGATCTGGGAAGGGTGAGAGCACAGCAGGAGTTCATGAAGGAACTTATAGGCCAGAGCGTCAAATTTGGTAACTTACCCAAAATTCCTGGCATGATAGGTATATACAATGATAATATGGAAACAAACATTTCATTTATGAAAATGCTGGTCTATGGCCTACAGAGCTTTAGGCTGGACATGGGCAACATAAATGGACACACCTTGCCTGGAACCGCAAAAATGATGGATGGGCTTTCATATTTCGTGCACAATGAGGATGAAACAGAGCAACTTTTGATTGATATAGGAATTAAATAAACCAAAGGGGGTCAATTATATAATGACGGAAATAAATAAGAAACTGGAAATAATCCAGAAGGCGATTGATGATAAGAAGGGCTTTGATATTGAAACCATGGAAGTTGGTAAACTGACGACAATAGCTGATTATTTCGTTATAGCCAGCGGAAATTCATCCAATCAGGTTACTTCAATTGCTGATGAGGTTGAAGATAAGATGGAGGAGGCAGGATTTCACACCTTAACCCAGAAAGAGGGATACGGTAGTGCCCGGTGGATTATCCTTGATTATGAAGATGTCATAGTTCACCTTTTCCATAGGGATGAAAGGGAGTATTACAATCTTGAGAGATTGTGGTCAGAATATGAGAAAATTTCAAAGGAGGAGAAGTAATGAACATTAAAACATTAGCCACAGAAAAAGCACCTGCAGCAGTTGGACCCTATTCACAAGGGATAAAGGCCGGAGATTTTGTCTATACGTCCGGTCAGCTGCCCATCGATCCACAAACAGGTCAGCTGGTGCAGGATGATATACAGCAGGCAACAAGGGTTGCTTTAGGTAATGTCAAGGCAGTTCTTGAGCAAGGTGGAGCATCATTGGAAACGGTTGTAAAGGTAACTGTGTTTGTTAAGGACATGAATGATTTTGGGGCAATAAACGAGGTTTATGCAGAATTCTTTACAGACCACAAGCCAGCTAGAAGTCTTGTTGAAGTTGCGAGGCTTCCCAAGGATGGGGTAATTGAAATAGAGGCAGTAGCAATAGCAAAGTAGTTCAAACAGAAGCCAGGACATTTGTCCTGGCTTTTTAGGATTATTTGGGCGCGTAGGGGACTCTATACATTGACTGTCTGCTCTTTCTTGAATGCATTCTTCTTTTCTTCTTTTTTTGGAGGATCATAACCCTCATCATGAAATATGCTCCAAATACGAAAAGATACCATTTGCTAAAGAGCTTACCCGGCATTATGGTCAATGGGTCAAGAGCAACCGAATCCGTTGAGATTATGTTTCCTCCTCCAACAACCTTTCCGTCAACAAGGTATTCAACCTGACCAAGTATCTGTCCCTTGTCAATTGGTGCTTTCAGGTTCTCGTTCAAAGTTACCTTCTGCTCTATAAGGTTTGCGTTTGCCTCTGAAACCGGATAGGTTATGTCCCTGTCAAGGACACCGGCAATAAAGGGTGCATCCCCATCAATTATACCAATATTGTCAATAAACTCATTGGCATTTGCGATTACGGTATTGCTGTAATTTTCAAATCCATAGTCCAAGAGTTTCTGACTGTCGGAATATACCATGTTACCATCAGCCTTCAGGACCACGGAAATCAGTCGCTGATCATTTTTTTCTGCGAATGAAACCAGGCAATTCATGGCTTGGGAGGTGTAGCCTGTCTTGACACCTGAGGCAGCTTCGTAATAGGCTGGAACTAGTTGCCCATTCAAATCAATCAGCTCTGAACTGAAGAGGAGTTTATTGGTTATCTTAAAATATCTGGTTTCTGTCTTAACATTGGTTGGTGGAATTTCATATGTAACCTTATTAACGATATTTCTTATTGTTTCCTTCTCCATTGCATAACGACCTATTAGGGCCAGATCGTATGCGGAGGATACATGCCTGTCATCATGGAGACCATTGGGATTGACAAAATTTGTGTCAAGGGCACCCAATTCATTTGCCTTTTGGTTCATCATGGAGACAAAATTCTCGATTGATCCTCCAACATGCTTGGCTATGGCCAAGGCGGCATCGTTTGCAGATGGGAGTAATAGTGCGTGGAGCATCTGCTCCATTGTCATTACCTCACCTGGTTCAAGGGCTATATGACTTCCCTTGGTAAGGCTGATAATTTCCTGGTCAACTGTAACCAGTTCATCCAGTGAAGAGTTCTCCACAGCCAAAATGGCAGTCATCATTTTGGTTGTGCTAGCGGGATAAAGCTTTAGATGACTGTTTTTCTGAAAAAGGATCTCTCCGGTATCATAATCCATGAGAACTGCACCTTCTCCGTTTATATCAAGAGCTTCAGCATAGGAAGCCGGGCCAGAAACCACAATCAAAATCATAAATAGGAATATCAATATTTTTTTCAAATCAAACCACCTCACCAATATTTTGCACTACCTGTTGTCCATATAAATTATACCAGAAAAAGATGTATAATTTAAGCTCTAGAATTTCAAAAAAAGAAGGAATTTCAAAAAACGAGTCGAATATAATAATATAATATACTATACTATTATCTGGAGGTATTGGACACATGGAATTCTTTACAAAAAGAGAACAAATAGCTATACTTAGTGTAGTCGTAATGATCCTGGGTTTACTTGGAGCCAGGATCATTTTTAAGGACAAGGAACCTGAAATGGCAGATGTGAGAAGTTTGCCGGAAGTTGAAGCTTTGGAGGAAGATGAAGTCCATGAGGAAGTCAAGCCAAAGACAATAATGGTACATATAAGTGGTCAGGTATACCATCCTGGAGTATTTGAGCTTATCCAGGGTACCAGGGTTGTTGATGTGGTTGAACTTGCAGGGGGTTTGACCAAACAGGCAGATTTGGATAGAATAAACTTAGCGAAGAAACTTATTGATGAGGATAAGATTTACATACCATCCATTGATGAAGAAGGACCAGTTCAGATTGAAGGGATCAACTCCCCTGAAAGTGGTGGCCTATTGAATATCAACAGCTGCACCCAAAAGGAATTGGAGGACCTGCCTGGAATAGGTGAGGTTATTGCTGGCAGGGTGGTGGAATACAGACAAAAGACCAGGTTCGCCTCGATTGAGGATATCAAGAAGGTATCTGGTATAGGCGATGCAAAGTATGAACAGATCAAGGATCTGATAACTGTTAACTGAAGGAGGAACTAACTTGGAAGATAGATTGACCCAAATGACAAAGAGTTCTGGCTGAGCGGCCAAAATAGGACCGGATGTCCTGGCACAGGTTCTGTGCCATATACCAAAACCGAATGATGATAATTTGTTGGTCGGAATTGAATCATCCGACGATGCTGCAGTGTATAGGATAAATGATGAGTTGGCAATAATACAAACTTTGGATTTTTTCACACCTGTTGTGGATGACCCATATGTCTTTGGTCAGATAGCTGCAGCCAACTCCCTTAGTGATATTTACGCAATGGGAGGCGAACCCAAACTGGCTTTGAATATCGTCTGCTTCCCAGACTGTTTGGACCCAGAGGTTCTGACCCAAATAATGAAGGGGGGACATGATAAGGTAACCGAAGCAGGGGCTATTCTCGTGGGAGGACACAGTGTCTCTGATGATGAGCCCAAATACGGGCTTTCTGTGACAGGATTTGTCCATCCTGAAAAGGTACAGGCCAACAACAACGCAAAAGCTGGGGATCTGCTGGTACTGACTAAACCTTTGGGAATCGGGATCATAACCACCGCAATAAAAGGGGAGCTTGCCAGTGAAAATGCCAGGGACAAGGCAATACTCTCAATGTCAACCTTGAATTCCTACGGAAAGATGGCACTGGACGCTACAGAAAATGTCCACTCCGTAACTGACATCACAGGATTTGGCCTTTTGGGACATAGTCTTGAAATGGCAGAGGGAAGTGGTGTGACTATAAAAATCTACGGCAGAAGTGTCCCATATATCCAAGAAGCCAAGGAGTATTCACAAATGGGATTGGTACCTGAAGGGGCATACAACAACAGAAGGTTCATTGGTGACAAAATCAAGATAGATGAGTCAATACCAGAGTATCTCAGGGATATCCTATATGATCCACAGACATCTGGCGGACTCTTGATATCTGTTGCAAGGGGAAATGTGGATCAGCTGTTGGAAGGTCTCTCCAATTCACCGGTGGAATTTGGAGTTGTTGGAGAAGTAATGCCAAAAGAGGAAAAACAATTGATTGTAGAATAAAGGATTGGTGAGAAATGAGCGATATTAATCTATACAAGATGATACCCAAAGTGGATGAGCTGTTGGAAGATGAGATAATTAGGAATCTGGATGGCAAGGTGCCAAGAAAGACCATCGTGGATTCCATTCGCCTCGCTACAGATAATATCAGAACAGCCATCAAGGATGGAAGAGGGCAGGATGAAGTAAAGGGCATGATCAGAGACCTTGGAGATACCATAACCAAGATGGCAGTCAAGAAAAATTCCTTTCAGCTTAGACCTGTCATCAACGCAACAGGGGTTGTTATCCATACCAATCTTGGAAGGTCCCCTGTAAGTCTTGAAATACTGGACCATCTCAAGGAGGTGGCCAAAGGATATTCAAATCTTGAATACGACCTAGAAAAGGGCACCAGAGGGTCTCGTTATTCCCATCTGGAGGATGTTGTGGCTGAAATAACTGGTGCCGAATCAGCCATGGTGGTAAACAACAATGCAGCGGCGGTACTTTTGGTATTGAGTACCTTGGCCAAGGATAAGGAAGTGATTGTATCTAGGGGAGAGCTCATAGAGATTGGTGGAGCATTCAGGATACCGGATGTGATGGCGCAAAGCGGTGCAAAACTAATTGAGGTTGGAACCACAAACAAAACCCACAAGAGGGATTACGAGGCTGCGATATCAGAAGAAACCGGTGCCATAATGAAGGTTCATACATCCAATTACCGAATAATGGGATTCACTTCTGCAGTGGAGGCTTCTGACCTAAAGAATGTTTCCGAGATGCACAATATACCGCTTATAGAAGATTTGGGCAGCGGAGTTCTCATTGACCTTTCCAAATATGGAATTACCTATGAACCAACAGTGATGGACAGTCTGAATAGTGGGGTTGATGTTGTCACCTTCAGTGGTGACAAGCTTCTGGGAGGCCCTCAGGCTGGAATAATCGTAGGTAGGAAGGAATACATCGAACTCATGAAAAAAAACCCTCTTACCAGAGCATTCAGGGTGGACAAGTTCACGATTTCAGCACTTGAGGCAACCTTCAGATTTTATCTGGACATGGACGCGTCCGTATCAAGGATACCAACTTTGAGGATGTTGACATATCCCATGGATGTGCTGGAGGAAAAGGCCCAAAAGCTCTTGGGGAAAATAGAAGGTGAAGGACTTGGGGACAGAATGGGTTTATCAATCGAGGACGAGTATTCCGAGGTAGGCGGAGGATCGCTACCCATGGAAAAGCTTCCAACAAAATGTGTGGTTCTTGAACTTGCGGAAGGAAGCACAGCTAGGTTCGAGGAACTGCTCAGAAGCAATTCAATTCCTGTCATAGCCCGAATCTACAAGGATAAGGTATATCTTGATGTAAGGACAATAGAAGATTCTGAAATGGAGATAGTATCAAAAGCTGTCCGTGAGGCTTTCGACGGACTGGGGGAGTGTAAATAATGAAGCATCTGATAATTGGGACAGCCGGTCACATAGACCACGGCAAGACAACCCTTATAAAGGCGTTGACCGGAAGAGAGACGGATAGGCTTAAAGAGGAGAAGGACAGAGGAATTTCCATCGAATTGGGTTTCACATATTTTGATCTTCCCAATGGACAGAGAGCAGGAATCATTGATGTTCCAGGCCATGAAAAGTTCATAAGGAACATGCTTGCAGGTGTTGTGGGAATAGACATTGTGATGCTTGTGATTGCAGCTGATGAGGGAATCATGCCACAAACGGCAGAACATCTTGCAATTCTTGACATGGCGGGAGTGAAAAAGGGATTTGTTGTCATTACAAAGGCTGACATGGTCGAGGAGGAATGGATCGAGTTGGTGAAGGAGGAGGTTTGGGAGGCAGTTGAGGGAACCTTTCTGGAAGGGAGCCCTATAATTCCAGTATCATCTACCAAGAAAAGCGGAATTGACAAGGTTATCAATTTGATTCAGGACATGGCTGGCGAACTTGAGGACAAGAACGTCAACGACATGCCCAGACTTCCAATTGACAGGGTATTTACAATTTCAGGGTTTGGAACTGTTGTGACAGGAACCCTTCTGGCAGGTAAGTTCTCACTTGGAGATGAGGTGGAAATATATCCCTCTGGGCTCAAATCCAGGATAAGGTCCATCCAGGTTCATGACCAGGATGCAAAAGAAGCCTTTGGGGGACAACGGGTGGCCATGAACCTTGCCAATGTAAAGAAGGATGATATTCAAAGGGGCAATGTGGTGGCTCCGATCAATGCCATGGTCAGTACCATGATGCTTGATGTCAAGGTAAAGCTTCTTAAAAGTCTTGACAAGGTCATTGAAAACCGTACTCGACTCAAACTCTATCTGGGAACCGAAGAGATCCTATGCAGGATTGTTCTTCTGGACAAGGAGATACTTGAGCCTGGCGATGAAGCATATGCCCAGCTAAGACTTGAGTCTGAAACCGTGGCCAAAAGAGGGGATAGGTTTATATTGAGATTCTATTCACCCATGTTTACAATCGGTGGCGGTGAAATACTTGAACCCAATCCAGCAAAGAGAAAGAGATTTGATGATGAGGATATTGAAGAACTGCGAATAAAGGATGAAGGAGATTTCACTGACATAGTTGAGCACATGATTCTGGACAAGGCCAAGCTTTACCTTTCAGTAAAGGAAATGGCCAGAGAGACATCCATGCTAGAGGAGAACATTCTCTCAGAGATTCGGAATTTACAGAATGAAGGCAAGATAACCGTATACGAGCTCAGCAAGGATATCTACCCGGTCCATTCGGATCATATCAACAATCTGGTCCAATCAATGGAGAAGGTTCTTCAAGTGTTTCACAGCAAATTTCCATTGAGATCCGGAGCATCAAAAGAGGAGATGAGAAGCAGGTTCCTCCAAAAGGCAAAACCAAAGCTTGCTGAAATAATGATTGAGAACTTGATACAAAAAGGACATTTCAAGCTGGAAAAGGACCTGATTTCACTACAGGATTTCAAACCTGAATATTCAACCCAGCAGCTTGAGATAAAGAGTAGGATATTGGAGCTTTTCAATAATGATGCCTTTATGCCACCCAAGAAAGAGGATTTGATAAAGTCCGATTTGGGTAGAAATGAAGATATAGAGGAAATTATCATGGACATGCTCAATAGGCAGGAGTTGGTCAGGATTAGCGATGATTTGATTTTGACTCCTGAAAATATTGAGAAAGCCAAGGTGGAATTGATTAACCGCATAGAAGGACATGGTGGGATATCTGTGGCTGAGTACAGGGATCTGCTAAATACAAACAGAAAAAATGCAATTGGTCTGCTTGAATACTTTGACCAGCTTAAAATCACAAAGAGAGATGGCGAGAAGAGAGTGCTTGTAAATTGACATTGAGGTGGGGTAGGTATGAGCGGTAGAATACTGATAATAGACAACGACCGGTCATTTGTGAAAGGGCTTCGCTATAGCCTGGAGCAGGATGACTATCGCATAGATATACTTTCCGAGGGAAAGGATACCCTGGACCACATATCTAGGAAGGATTACGATATGGTTCTTATGGAAACAGAGCTTCCAGATATCAATGGACTGACATTGTGTCAGGATATCAGGAAGCTTTCATCAGTACCGATTATTTTCATAACCGCAGTCAATGAAGATATCAAGAAAATTCTCGCCCTGGAGTATGGAGCAGATGATTACCTGGTGAAGCCATTCAATATATTGGAATTGAAAGCCAGAATCAAGGCGGTTTTAAGAAGGATAAACCACAAGGTTTCCGACAATGACAACAATGTTGTTGAGATCAAGGATTTGAGAATCAATTCCGTTGGGAGAAAGGTGACAAGAAACGATAAGAATATTTCCCTTACGGGGAAGGAATTTGATCTACTCTATGTGCTTGCATCCAATCCAGGCAAGGTGTTCACAAGAGAGGAGCTTCTGGAGAAGGTATGGGGATATGCATATTATGGAGACCTGAGAACCGTGGATGTCCATATCCGTAGAATAAGGGAAAAAATAGAGAAGGACCCCAAGGCTGCAGCGTATGTTCTTACAAAATGGGGAGTAGGTTATTTTTTCAAGGAAAATTAGGATTGAAATTCCATAAGATTTATTATATAATGGCTTTTGTAGCCATATGGGGGTAGAGGAGTCCTGGTGGGCTCTCTGGTCTTCAAAACCAGCGCGGGGCGTTAGGAGCGTCCTGGGTGAGTTCGATTCTCACATACTCCCGCCATAAGCAAAGCACCGTTTAACGGTGCTTTTTTCA
>Ga0194136_1000344_pt1 | contig 24704 bp, 27 predicted proteins | sample TARM_MetaG_T3A_1_FD_134023 | JGI IMG/M metagenome (GOLD analysis project Ga0194136, IMG submission 134023) | Freshwater microbial communities from Pennsylvania, USA, analyzing microbe dynamics in response to fracking - TARM_MetaG_T3A_14 (version 2) | ecosystem: Environmental > Aquatic >...
GCCTCATCGAACTCCACCGGCGCCTGGCCCGCGGCTACCGCAACCGCGACAACTACCGCCTGCGGATGCTCCTCATCGCCGGCGGGCTACGGACCTGACCCCACACTTAGATGCGAAGAGCCGGATTATGGGCGTACTCCTCACGCAGCCACGACAGCTTGCGAACCCCGGTGCGATTGAGAAGCCTGGTAACCGTGTCGAGTCGCTCGCCTGCGAGCTCAAGGGCGTCACAGATGTCCTCATCGGAGTGGGCGTAGCGGATCACCGAAGGGAACTCGGTGGCCCAGGAAAACTCGGTCCCCTTGGGGTCGCACACGATCACCTCCACCTGTTCAGGCAAGTACATCGCGTAGAACAGCACGATCAACAGGGCCACCGACTTCCCGGAGCCGGTTTTGCCACCGAACAGGCCGTGGGGGGTCTCGTTGAGGTTCCAATCCAGCCACCCCCCACCCTCCTGGGGCCCGAACCGGAGGATGCCCTGGCGGGCGAGCTTGATCGCTTCGTCGAACTCCGGGGTCCCGTGATTGGGGAACCAGTATTCGGACGGCAGTTCGGGAGCCTGCTGAGCTGTTAAGTCCTTGCGTAGGGCGGAGGTGTAGTTGCTGCCCGCTTCGGCGGCTGCTGCTCGGATCCGCTTCTTACGGCGGCTGTTCTTGACCATGAGGTGACTCCTCGTCGGCGATGGGCTGGCGTGTGGGCCCGCGCACCACGGCAAGTGCCAGCCGTGTCCAGACGGGGTGCGGATGTGATCCTCAGGGACCTTGGCCTCCGGCGCACGGTGGGCTGCGCGGGAGCCCAGAAAGTGCATCAGCGACGGGCGCACATCCGGCCGCCCGTGCTCCGCACGCTAACAGCGGCCCGTGCCGCCGGCCCCTCACCGCCTGACGGCGAAGCTGTGGGGCTCTCAGGCCGGCTCAACCAGTTCTCGGGCGATGGCCGGACAAGACTGCGTCCCCCAGGACGCTTCGCGCCTACCACTGGCCGGCGTGAGTCTGTCTGCTCAGCCGGTGAGGGGAAGCGTGAACAGGCCCCCGTCGGTGGCGGTGGGCGTGCCGGGAAGGTCGGGCTGGATGCGGGACCGCTCGATGTCGGTGAGCAGTTGCCCGGGGTCGAGTTCGTCCATGGCGCGGGTCAGCGCGACGTAGGCGAGCATCAGCTCGGCGTTGCGTGCCTCTTCGCTGACGTCGGGCCTGGGCTCGTCGATCTGCCAGTTCCCGTTGATGCGCACCCGCGAGAACTCCAGCCCCTTGGCCTTGTGTGCAGTACCTGAAATTAGCGCCGCACGTGATCTGGGGACCAGGTTCTCCATCGCATCGCGCACCACGTCCAGGCCGTGGTCGTCGACCAGCTCCACCAGCGTCTTGATCTCCGAAACGCCGGGACTGTTCTCCACGTACTCCACCAGGTCCAGCCAGCTCGAGAACGCCGCCAGCGACGGATCCCTCGGCGAGATACCGGCCTGCAGCTGTTCCGCGGAGTCGCAGAACCGCAGCGCCGCCGCCCGGTCCCCCTCGAGGGCAGTGGCCTTGCCGGCCTTCTGCGCAGCGATCACTTCGCCGATCGCGTCAGCGTTGGTGCGGCACAGCACGGCGTCGACCGGCCGATCCCCAGCGGTCAGCCGTGAATGCTTGCCGGGGTTGCCCCGTACCCGCATCGCCACTCCGAGCTGCTCGAGATACAGGTTCGCGGCCTCGGCGATGGTGTCGCCGAACCTCCAGGACTGGGTCAGAGCCCGCTCGACCGCATCAGGCACGTCGTGCAGGGCGTCTTTGGCGCCGGTGAAGCCGTAGATCGCTTGGGCGCTATCTCCGACCATGACCCGCTGCAGGTGGGTTTGCGACAGCACGATCTCGCGCAGGATCGGGTTCAGGTCCTGAGCCTCGTCGACCACGATGTAGTCGTCTTCCCTCCCGACCTTCGGTCCGGTATCGGCCCACAGCTTGAGGTAGTGGTCATGCTGGAACTGCACCTCGAATCGGTGCGGGTTCAGCGCCAACCGCCATGCCCTCCGCGCCAGGGGAAGCACCTGGTCGACCATGAGCTCCCGCGCCGGCCCCTCCACGCCCGTCTGCTCCGGCACGTGGTGCGGGCCGATCCCCTCGTCAGTGGTGCGGCAGAACTGCTCGAGGGTGCGCAGAGCAAGCCGAGCCATCACGTACTCCGAGAGGACGCGCGGCCCGCCGTAGTCCGCTGGCAGCCACAGTTTGGTGGCCGCCAGCGCGTCGATGGTGTCGCGCCAACGTGGGCGGGGCGCGTTGAGCTTTCCCAGCAGATCCGCGTGCGGCCCGTCCTTGAGGCTGCTGAACGCCAACGAGTGCGCTGTCGAGGCTCGCACCTGCTGCGGGAACTGGCCCTTGGCTTCACGGGCGACGGAGGCGTTGAACGCGATGTACAGCCCCCGTCGGCCGGGGTTACGGGCCGCCTCCAGTCGGGCCAGGCCGAGCACGGTAGAGGTCTTGCCCGACCCGGCACATGCTGAGACCGTCAACTGCTGCCCTTGCTGGAAGCTGTCCACGATGGCGGACTGCTCATCGGTGGGCGCGTGCCCTCCGAAAGCTGCGCGGGTCAGAGCCGGGTCCGCAGAGGGCGTGGGCGCGGTGGCCGAGACCGTGAGGTGTTCCCGCGGCCCGGGATCGTTGTCGACGACCGGGGCGGTAAGGGGATCGAGGTCGGTGAGATTTCGGGCCGCCATCATCGCTGACAGCAGCAGGCCACACGCCTTCGCATCGTCCAACGCGCGGTGCGAGTTGATCGCGGGCAAGTTGAACAGCTCAATCAGCGCCGCGAGCTTGTTGGACGGGGACTTGAAGTGGCGGCGTGCGGCAGCCAGAGTGCACACGCCCTGCCACTGGGGCGGGGCCTGCTCCAGCCGGTGGTATTCGCTGCTCAGGAACCTCGACTCGAAACTGAGGTTGTGGGCCACGAGGCCTTGGCCCGCCACGAACTCGCGGAACTCGGCGAGAACCGTCTCGATGGGCGGCGCCGCCCACACCTGGGCCGGGGTGATGCCGTGCACCTTCTGCGCAGCAGGGTTGAGGGGCACGTTCATGCCGGGGTTAGCCAACGACGAGTAGGTGTCGATCAAGGTCCCGTCGGGGCTGTACCGGGCGGCCGCTATTTCGATCACGCGGCATACGTCAGCGGTCCCCGTCGTCTCGACGTCTACAGCGACGAACGGGGCGCAGGTCAGTACCCCGCGCTTGCCCGGCTCAGGCCGGCGAACGGTGCGTGGCGTGATGATGGAGGGCGACTTCTCGCTCATGACTGCCTGCCTTGCTGTTCATCCTGCAGTTCGATCCCGATGGTCAGGAACGTACCTTCGCGATCCGACATGACGAGCTCGTGCTCAGGCGCTCAGCCGCTTGGCCAGCGTCGGTAGCGACCACCCGACGAGTTCGCTGGCGGAGGTGCGGGTTGCCCCGGCCCTCAGGAGAGCGGCGGCGACTGCCGGCCGGTCCTCGCGAGGGATGTACGGAGTCGGGGTCTTGGATCGCCACGCCGCGACGCAACGCTCAACCAGGATTTCGTCCACGATGTGTTCCCGGTCGTCGTCGGGGAGCTCAGCAGGGCGCGCGTGGGGGTCGTCGATCGTGTCCTCGTCCCACGCCAGCGGCGGAACCCACCCCTTGGCGCGAGCCAGGCGACGCGCCTTCGTCGATGGCCCGCCCTCTGGGTGAAGCTGCAGCTCGGTGAAGACGGCGGCAACGCGCCGTGCGGCGGCAGCGGTTAAACCGCGGTCCTCGTGGTTGATGAAGTAGTTCAAGTTCTCGTAGACCCAGTCGCAGCGTTCGGCGAGCTCACGCTGCGTCCACCCGACGGCGACAAGGCTGCGCAGCCGCCGGCGGCTACCGGTCCCATCAACGTGCGCCTCATCGGCAGCGTCGAGGTAGGCGGTGTAGACGACGCTCGGGTCCAGCGCCAGGATCGCGTCCACAACCCGACGAGATGCCTGGAGCCCCTCGCCGCCCGGATGGTTCTTGAGGCGCTGCAAAACGCACGGGTCGGTATAGATGCGGGCGGCGATCTGCGCGAGGGGCATCCCTGCGTCGACGAGCGCGAGGACGCGGTCGCGAGCAGCGTTGGCGTCGACGTAGCCGATCTCCCACTTGCCGTAGAGGCTCATGCGCTTGCGGTACGCAACGTAGTGGCGCTTGCATCGGCCACGAGCAACGGGGGGTCGGTCGCAGTCGTCGTGGCTGCAGAGCACGGTCGGGGCAGTCATGTGGGGGTTCCTCTTCGGCGGCTCGGTGAGCGATCCGTACCAGGTCCGGGTGGGTTGTCGGCGTAGATCGTCTCAGCCGCTCTTGCCGGTGTGGTGTCCTGCGAAGGGAGCGGTGCGGGTCAGCGGACGCAGTCGATGTTGTCGTCGATATACGCCACGAGACCTGGGGCGGTTCCCCACCGCTGCACGACTTCCTCGGCGGTCGCGGCGTCTATCGGGGTCCACCACTGCATCTCCCGCATCCGCGTCTCCTTGCCCACGTGTGGCAAACCGGGGAGCACGTACAGGCAGTAGGTCGCCCGCACTGACCGATGCGCGACCACGCAGAGTTCGGACAGCTCGGTGTGACCGTAACTGCGCGCCAGGGTGCCGTCCTCAGTGATCCACCAGCGGCCAGTCGGGTCGGCTAAGCGATCTCGCTCGGGCAGCGGTGGGAGGTCGTCGGCCCAGGCGCCGCAGTAATGGGCCGCGGCGGCGACGCTCATGCCGTGGTGGGCCACGAGGTGTCGGGCGGCGTCGCGGCGGGCGATACGCGCGGTGGTCCACGTCGGCTCGCCGGGGGCCGCTTTCCATGTCCGGTCCAGTTCGTCGAAGACATCGGCGAGGGTGATGCCAGCACTGCTGCAGGTGTCCTCGCAATCCAGTGCCGCCGCCAGTGCCCCGAGGGTGCGCAGCTGGGGCTCACTGTCGCCGACGCTGACCATCCCGTGCGGGGTGCGCACCTGTGCCCATAGCCCCTGAGTGCGTGTGTATCCCCAGTGGCCGCGCTGGCCAGTCAGATCCAACGTGTGCTGCTGGGTCATGGTCACTCCGGGGTAGGCGATGGTGAACGGTGGTTGTGCACAGACCGTATCGCCGGGGTTTGTCGGCTGTGTGAGGCCATTGGGGCCGGCACGTGTCGGGCATAGGATGAGGTATCGGGACATGCAGGGGAGGGGCCAGGTATGACGCAGTCGATGTCGCGAGCGGAAGCGATTCGAGCCGCTCAGGCTGAGCGCGCGCAGAAGGCCGATGCTGAGGACCAGGCAGTCCTCGAGGCCGACTCGCGAACGGGTGAGCGCGCCGAGCCCAGTCCCCGCCCTGCCGCGTCCTCGTCCGTCGCGCGGTCCTCCAAGTCGCCGGCGTTGAAGCTGGCTTCGGGTGTCGCCCTGGCGGCCGTCATCGGCGCCGGCGGCTGGATGGTGTTGGGCAACGCCAGTGGCGACGCCGGCGATGTCCAATCGGTGGCGGCGGAGGAAGATGCCGCCCCGGAGGCGGCTGCTGCGCCGATCGTGGACCGCAAGCCGGTCGCGGGGCCCCAGTCGGGTTTCGACTCGGAGGCGCTGTCGGAGTTCGTTGCCGAGCGTGAAGTCGAGGCGGAGAAGCGCAAGGAAGAGGCGCGGAAGAAGGAAGAGGACAAGCGCAAGGAAGAGGAGCGGAAGAAGGCCGAGGAGCGGGAGGCTGCGGCAAGGGCCGCGTCGTCTCCGCCGGCGGCTGCGCGGCAGGCTGCCCCGGCCCCCGCACCGGCCCCCGCACCGGCCCCTGCTCCGCGGTATCAGCCCCCTGTTCAGCAGTATCAGCCGCCAGTGCAGCAGTATCAGCCGCCGGTCCGGCAGGCTGCGCCCGCACCGGCCCCTGCGCCCGCACCGGCCCCTGCGCCTGCCCCGGCGCCCGCACCGGCTCCTGCACCGGCTCCTGCACCGGATGTGCAGCTGGCCCCAGTGCAGGTGCCGAATGTTCCGAGGCTGCAGATCCGGTAAGCGGGCCGCCGGGGCGACTACGGCGCAGATCCCCCAGGCCGGTTGTAGACCTTCACTGCGGTCAGGCTGCCCGCCCCCGAATCGCGCGCGGAACCGGGCGTGGGCACAGTCTTCTCACTGCCTTCCAGTAGTGGCGCAGTAACCGCATGGGCGAAGACGCTGAGCACCCGCGACGCCAGGAGCCCGTCCTCGTCGACCAGAACAGTCTGGGGTGACCACGGTGAGGCCGCCCGGCCCCGCCGCTCCTTGCCGGCACTGACCAGGGATCGCTGGGCCTGCTGCGCGCCGTCAACCGCGCCGGCAACTACGGCCACCTCCCCGTGGAACATCAGCGGCGGCAGTTGCTGATGCGCCGCTGACAGTTGCTGCCGCACCTGCGCATCGAACGCCGCGTCGCCGGTGCGGCCCCACTGCCCGCTCATGTCGGCCAGGTCCAGCACCCTGATGGCGGGCCCCTGCGTTGTGGCCTCGCTCGACCAGCAGATGGCTCGTAGGGGCGATGGGGTGGCGGGTTCGGCCAGCAGGGTCGGGCCTTCCACCTTCCCGGTTCGCAGGATGGGGTGAGGGAACACCAGCAGTCCCGTGTCAGGCAGTGCGGCTAGGGCCTTGGCGTCAGGCCCCCGGTATCGGTCGGTGTCGACCATCGCCAGAAGTGCGGCCTGGGAGGTGGGGTCCACCACGACTGGGCCGGCGGTGCGGATCTGTTGCGAGCGCAGTGCGCACAGTCTGCCGATGCGGCGGGCCGTGAGCGACAGTGAATCGTCCGCGCTGACCTCCAGATCGGTGGTGTCCACCCCGTAGAAGGTCGACAGCCAGGCCGGCATCACTTCGGAGATGTCGGCGCGCTCATCACCGCGTGTGGCTGCCCACCAACTCAGCGCCTGCTGCTGCTCTGGCACGTACCGCATCAGTGCGGCCTGATCAGAAGTCAGCCAGTGCGCGAACGCGTACCGCCAGGCCACGGCCTGCCGGGCTGCGCGGCCCGGAGACCAGGCGACCATGCTGTCGCCACGCGAAAGGCTGTCCTGCCAGGCGGTCATTGGTATCCCTCCGGGTTCTCGGTGTCGCTCAGTGCCTGGGTGACCGCGTCGGGCAAGGCCCGCATCAGCGTCTCCTTGGTCGCGGTGAGAGTGGCCGTCGCGGCCGGGAGGTATGCGGGGACGTCTTCGTCGATCGAGATCCACAGCACCCGCACGCCACTTGCGTGCAGATCGTCGATCGCGTGGGCGACCCGCTCCGGCTCTGCCAGCACGCTGTCAGAGATCACCACGACCAGCCGGGAGTCGTCAGGGAAGTGGTCCAGCTCCAGCTGCCCCCGCAGCAGCTCGAGCGACTCCGGCAGCGCTGAGGAGTGGTTCCCGGCGCCGGGAGCGGCGGTCGAAAGCACCGGTACGTGCGTGGTCGAGCCCGACTCGACCAGGTGGGCCGTGGTGTCGAACGTCGACAGTGCAACGGTGCTGCGTGCCTGCCGGGCGCGCGAGGCGGCCACCTCCACTACCCACGCCGCAGCGACGGCCGCGTCCAGGACGTCGTGCATCGAGGGCGAATGGTCGATGGCGATGCCGACCCGCTGGGCGGGGCGCCGCAGGATGCGTCGCTGTCTTCTACGGAACGGGGTCGCCGAACTCGGCAGCCCGAGGTAGGCCTGCGCATCGGACTGCATCGCCTGGCTCATGTCGACCCGCCCGGGCGGGACTGGGTAGGCGACGGTGGCTTCGTCCATTCCGCGGTCGGCGGCCCGGTCCAAGCGTTCCGCGACCGCGGTGGCGGAGTCCTGTTCGACGACAGACGCCTCCCGTAGTGGGTAGGTCACGAGTGGGCGCGAGGAGATCACGGGGAAACAGCTCCAGGGGTAGGCGGTTTGCGGTGCCAGTGATGGTGCCCTGCGCCCGTGCCGCTGTGGTGCCACACCGCCACAGTGGCCCCGCATACTGGGCGCCACACCCTAGCCGCGCACTCCGACACGATGAAGGATCCCCGCCCATGACCTCGACTGCCACTGCCCTGACCACCACGCTGCCCGTCGCCTGGTGGAGACGTAGGGGCAAGGCGCCCCGCGGCGCAGGCCAGCCCGATGCGATGCTGCTGTGGTGTGACCCGGAGGCCGGCCCGCAACTGGTGGCCGCTTACCGAGGGCAGTCGGGGCTGATGCTCTCGGCGGATGCGTCCCTGCTGAGCAAAGAGGCCGGGGAGGCGTTCACCGAGGCGGCGCCCGCGCGGGCGTTCGCCGATGTGGCCTACCTGCAGGTCGACGATGAAGGACCCACGCACGAGCAGTTGGTGCAGCTGCTGGAGGGATCGCCCCCGGCCGCGTCGATGCTCGGTGACCTGGAAGGCAGTGTTCAGGCGGCCCTCGCGGTGCCGGAGTTAGAGGCGACACCGGATCCCGAACCGGTCCAGCCCTCCCCCTCGTCCACACCCGCCAGCTTCGCCGGCCCGCTGGAGTCGGTGCCACTGCGCGACGGGCGCGTCTACCGTCCCCGGCCGGTCGGCGACACTACCGATGTGCAGATCCTGCGCCAGGCGCGTGGCTCCCTGTTCACCCGCATCGTGGGCGCGTCGGGCAACGGCAAGACCATGCTCGCCGAGGCGGCGTTCGGAGAAGACCTGATTGTCGTCGAAGGGCACGGCGACCTGGCCGTCGATGACCTGGTCGGTAAGTGGATCCCGCGCGAAGACGGTCCCGGGTACCGGTTCGCGTACGGCCCACTGGCCGAGGCCATGCGTCAGGGCAAGGTGCTGCTGATCGACGATCTGACTCGAGCGCCATCCGACACGATCAACGTGCTCATGGGCCCCGCCGACGACCGTCGGATGCTCGTCATCGACGCACTGCCCGACGAGCCGGTGCTGCACGCCGCCGACGGATTCCACATCGTCGTCACCTACAACCAGACCGGGGTCGGTGTGCGGCCCCTCGATGCGGCAATTCTGCGCCGCTTTCCTCTGCAGCTCGAAGCCACCACTGACTACGGCCTCGTGGCCGAACTGGGTGTCGATGCCCGCCTGGTCCGCGTGGGCCGGCTGCTGGCTGCGCGGGCCGCGGTGGCGGGCCAGTCCGGGCGCCGGCCAGGGTGGGCGCCCCAAACTGACCATCTGCTCAAGTCGCAGAAGGCTCTCGACATGGGGATGGGCGTCCAAGTCGCGGCGTCGATGCTGTTCGCTGCGTGCCCGGAGCCGCAGCACCAGCCTGAGGTGCTCGACGTCCTGGTCGAGGTGTTCGGCTCGCCCGTCGGGCCACTGGTGCAGCAGGAGCTGCAGTGACCGGGCTTCCCCGGTGGGCGCGCCCGACCCAGGTCGGGGAGGCAACGACACTGCTGGTGACGGTTTCCGGGCCCGGTGGGTTCGCTGAGTCCAGGCGCGTGGCTACGGCCGCGTATGTGTGGGCCCGCCAGTGTGGGGCTCCCGTGCCCGACATCGGCCGGGTCTGCCGTTTCGGCCGGGATGTGGTGGTGCCGTTCTGCGAGGAGCTCTCCGGCGAGCTCATCGAGAAGTTCAGTGCCGACATCGTCGAGATGTACGCCACCGGCAGCGACACGGCCCTGCTGGGCGCGAACACGACAGGCGCCGAGGTGACGTCGGTCCAGGCGATTTAGGCGATCACCCAGTCAACGATCTGGGTGTTGGCCAGCTTGGCGGTTGCGACAATGCCTACCGCGTCCACGAGCATGTCCAGCTCCCGACGTGCGAAGACACGGCGCATCGGCTGCGGGTATGCGCGGCACACCGCGGACCAGGAGCCAGCGGTGACGGTGCCGTCGTGGAACACCACCACCGCGCCGTCGGGGTGCCGCAGTGCAGTACGGATGTGTCCGGTGGCGATGAAGTGGTCGTCACTGTCGCCGGCGAGGGAGTTGTCGGCGAGGGAGATACGGATTGGCATGGAGGCCCTCCGGGGCGCTGGCCGGATGCGCGCCCTGCTTGGCTTCGCTGGGGAGCGCCGGTCTGCACACCAGCATGCCTGCTCGACGCGTGTGTGGCTAGAGCATCGACGGCTTTCCGACTAGTCGCCGGTAACACCTTCCAGGGCGCCGTCTGCGGTGAAGTGGGCGGTGACTTGCCACTGATTGGCCCAGCTCAATCGCATCGCCGTGCGGTCGCGGCGCTCCTGGCGGGTCAGTTTCCTCAACGTGGCGTACGAACGGATTGCGCGTCGTGCGTTGTGAGGCGCAGTGGTCCAGTGGCTCGGGTCGAGGGTCTGTCGGACGGTCGCCGGTGTCGGGTCGGGCAGTTCGAGGGCGGGGTGACGTAGCGCCCCGTGCATGACCATGCCGTCCACCCCGAACGCGAACGACGTCCACCACCGGTGGATCGACGATGCGCCGATGACGAGCCGCCGGGCGTCTCCGGCTTCGAGCTCCAATCGCGGGGTGGTGAACACCGGCATGTTGCGGGCCTGGCCGAAGCGGTACGCGGCCTCGGCCTGGATCTGGCGGCCACGAGTGACGTTCGGTGATGCCCACGCCCATTCCCAGGTGCCGGCTTTGACCACTCCGATGATCTGGGTGTCGCAGTCCAAGCTGCGGCGTCCCTCGAACTGGGAGGTCCCCAGCGTGGGGATGAGTCGCCACCGGGGTGTGGCGCCGACCAGCGATACGAAGTGCAGCTGGTGCTCGTGCGCGAACAAAAGGCCCCGGTCGACGGCGTCGTCGAGAGTTCTGCGAGGTGGGGCGGTCGTGGCCACGGGGTTCCTCCGTCGTGAGTGTCTGACGATGAGGGTAAGGGTGCCTCGTGTCGCCCCGATCGAAACGTAGAGCGCCCCAGCCTGTGCGGTGGGGCGCTCTACTCCCGCGCATGGAACCCACCCCTGGGAACCCGTGCGGGAAGGCTCGATGAGCCGTGCGGCCGAGTGTAGACGAGCCCCGGGCCGGTTTCAGTGGCTGCCGGCGCCGACACCGTCGGGCTGTTCCGCGAGTTTGGTGTCTGGCCGATCGGGGCTCGGTGGTGGGCGGCTGGCGGGGTGCAGGTCGCGCGAGGGCCTCTGGAGAGGCGACCGCAGTCTGGGTTCGCACCGACTGTGGGCTCGGGGCCGGGGAGGGCAGGTCTGGGCGCGTACCGATCACGGTGGTGATGGATCGGACCCGGGTGTCGGTACTGGTCGACCGCGCGTACATGCGGCCCCGGTTGGGGGCGTGTGCCTAGCGGAGATCTGTCGTGGGGTTCCTCGGTGCGGGGTCCGGGCTCCGCAGCGCCGAGGCCTATCGCCTTCGGTGTTCCGGGGAATAGGGTTGGCCCTCACCCGGGCGGAGGTGAGGGCCAACTTCCCCAATGCAGTTAGTATCCGATGGGCTCGTAAGTCATTGTGAGCCGGAGCGATCTTCGCAGCGAAAACGTCCGAGTACCGCGCGATCAGATTACATCTGTAGCTTCAAATGCGCACCACACACATTTTCATTGCACGCACTGGCAATGTGTGTTTTAGTTTCTCCTGCTATCCGCTTTTCGAGAAAGGCTTTTTATGGATTCGTCAACCAATGTGAATTACGTCGTTGAAGGGCAAGGTCCGGCCCTAGTAATGCTCCACGGCTTCTTCATGTCGACCGCCCTATTCGACAACCAAGCCGCCCTCTTCTCCAAGACCCACACCGTGATCCGGATCGACTCCCGCGGCCACGGCGACACCCCTCACGGGGCGACCCCCTACAGCTTCTGGGACCAGGCCGACGACGTGATCGCCGTGATGGACGCCGAAGGGGTCGACGCAGCAACCATCGTCGGGCACTCGCAGGGCGGGTTCATCGGCCTGCGCATGGCGCTGGCCCACCCCGACCGAGTCTCCGGGCTCATCCTGATTGCCAGCGAGGCCGGACCCTCCCCCGAGCTCGAGCAGCAGTCCTACCGCGAGCTGTTCGCCACATGGGACTCCCAGGGGCCCACGCCCGAGCTGACCGGCCCACTCGCCGAGCAGATCATCGGAGACCCGCAGGTCGCAGCGTCCTGGTCCGCCGTGTGGCAGCAACGCCACGGCATCCCGGTCGCCCCGGCAGGCGACTGCCTGCTCAATCGCGACGACATCACGTCGCGGCTGGGAGAGATCACCTGCCCGGCGCTCCTGGTTCGCGGCTCAGGCGATCAGGCCATCAGCGCTGAGCGTGCCCAGTCCCTGATCGACCAGCTGCCGGCGCTGACGGCCGCGGTCACGGTGCCGGGCGCGGCTCACACTCCGCACGTGACTCACCCCCACGTCGTCAACACGGCGATCTCCGCGTTTCTCGACTCCTGCAGCAACGGCTAATTCGGCACCCGCACACCGAGATACATTTGCCAGCCCGCAGTTGCGGCCGGGGGGCTCCACAAGTTCACGTCCAGCCGGAACTTCGATCCGTCATCAGGATCGCAGATCCGCTGTGCCGGGTCTTCTCGCCCCAAAGTCGGATCGGCGCCGTAATACATCTCCCGAAACTCGGGAATGTGATCGAGCCTCCCGAATACACGGTCGTATTCTTCGCGCACGGACTGCAAAGCCGACAGAGAACGCGCCCACGTGACTGTTAAATGGGTCTCTTCATACCAATCCAACATGATGTTTTTCGCATCAGGGCATTCCAGGAGCCAAAAAAGCACATTCCCATACTCTTTGATTCCCCGAAACACCCGGCGGTACTCACTATTGGCATAAAGAACATTCCAGGCGAGGTCGACATAACCCGCCAGATGGGGTGCCAGCGAGTCGACATACGTGCGTTGCTCCGGAGTGATGGCCGGGTCCTCCAACGCGCCAGCCAGACCCCACGGCTCTCCTCCCGCCAAGGTCAACGCATGAGAGACGTGATGCTCCGACGCCCCAACGGCATGAGCCAAGGCCAGCACGATCTCCGTGGAAACATTGGTGGCGACGTCGCGCTCGATCTTCTCGATGTACGACGACGAGCACTGCGCCAACGCCGCCACCTCGTCACGTGACATGCCCTTCCTGCGGCGAGACTTCGTTGCCATCCGTAGAGGCAGATGACTTCGATCAGTTCGCTCCCGAAGGTCACGCAGAAATGCGCCGAGGGTCTCCCTCTGCGTCGCCATCAGTCACCTCGCACCTTTGCATCCCCCGCGATTCTCACAGTACGGCCCCCAGATTGATTCGGTGCGTCCATCATGACCCCCGAACCGGGAACAGCTCGCCTTCAATCGGACTCCCCGAAACGGAAGGCCACGCTCGACTATCGACCCTGCCGGCATGGCTCAATCTCTCGTCCCCCTGCCAAGCCGGGACCCGGGTGCCCTCACGCCACACCCACGCCGCATCAGCGCGACTATCGCACAGCACTGCGACATCACCGGCGACCCACGAAGACAACGCCGGCTCGGCATACCACTGGCCCCGCTCGGCCCCCTCCACGCCGGCCCACACCAACGCATCGACCGACCGACGGAGGCACCAGTCCGACAGCAGCTCTTCGGCCACCAGATGCTGTACCACCGTCTCCAACTCCGCTCCGGGCACGCACGACCCGATCGCCGGCATGCGCGCGCACTCCGCAGCGAACTCCGCGCCGGCGGGTTTGAGCTCCACCCACGGCAAGTCGTGCCCAGAACCTACGGCCGTCGCCGCAATCCGCCCGTCCGGAGCCACGATCGCGCACCGATAGTCCTGGCCGTCGAGCATCACCGTCGGCCGCCACCGCGAGCTGGGCACGTACCTGCCCGTGGCGGGAAGCATGACGAACTCCAGCGACCCGAGGGGGTGCACGATGTCAGGAGCGCCGGGGATGAAAAGGCCAGCACTGGTGGCTGCATCCTTCACTGCGTCCTCCTGCCGGCGGTCGACGGATCCGCCAAACAGCTGGGTCGGCGGTGTGGCTAACAGTGTCGCGCCACCACGTGCCGAGCTCACAGGGGACTCATCCAATGCGCGTCCCGCTGATGGCCGGCTTCGCTGATCGCTGCAGCAACCCGCGCCGCCCACTCCGTCGGGTAGTGCAGGGGCGCATCGACTGATGCGAGCAGGGTGCCAGAGCCTCGCTCGCGACGAACGTCCTGGTTGGGCATCCACCACACCCACGTCGTGGAAGAGGTGACCGCCACTGCCTCCCAGAAGCCAGTGGTCTTTCCGTCGTCCTTGTGGGAGACGCGTACTCCGCGGTCCTCGCCGATGTCGATCAGTCTTCCGGTGAACCGTCCCGGGAGGGCGGCTGCGAGATGCCGGGCGTGCTCCTTGCCGAGCAGCATTGCAGCGGTGATGGCCATGACAGTGGGTTCCTTTCCTGCGTCTGTAGAGCGCTGCGGTTGCCGCGCTGGCCACACGCTCCCACCTGGTGTGCCGAGTGCAGCAGTTGGCGACTGGCTGCCCGGCCTGCCTGGTCGTTGATAGGTCAACGCGACAGTGGTCGCTAATCTGTCCATATGTCCGATGAACAGCGCCGGTTAGGCGAGCATGTCGCCGCCCGCCGTCTCGCTTTGGGCCTTTCATACACCCAGGTTCACCAGCAGGGTGGACCGTCGGATACCCGCACTCGGGCGATTGAAAACGGCACTGGGCCGGCACTGCGCTCGTCAACCCTCGACAAGCTCGACACGGCGCTGCGCTGGGCTCCCGGCTCAGCCCGAGCCGTCCTCAATGGCGGAGACCCCGTCCCCCTGCCTGCATCCCCAACGAAAGAGAACGTGCCACGCATGTCTCTCGACGAGGGAAAGTTCCTGGTCTCCAACAACGAGATCGCCCAGATGGTCGCCAGCCTTCGCGAGTTGGATCGCCAGTTTCAGTCCGCCAACAACGCGGTCCTGGCGGATCCCGAGCTGCACGGCGCCTACATTCGGCACACCGGCGTGGTCTCGACAATCGTGGGCCATTGGGTCACTGGCTTGCTCGAGCGAAACGTCCACGCAGATCACTCGCTGCCGCCGATCCTGGAACTTGCACTGGGCCCGTACCTAGATGCCGAGATGACCCACGACCGTTCCGACGCCGAAGAGCAGCTGTACCGCCGCTGGCTTGCTGGTCGGGACGTCCCCCTCAGCCCGGAGCAACGCGCGGCGTTTTCACAGCGGCTGGAGGCCGCAAGACCGGGCCACTAGCCCGCGCCCGCACCCCACCCCCCAACCACCAGAAGGAGGACTTGTGACTGATTCCCCAGTGGACCACCGGTCCGAGTCCGAGATGCCTACTGTCGGACAGCGGTTCGCACTTGCCCTGTCGCTGCTGCACCCCGAGGCAGGCGACCTCGACGTCTCCGTCGCCGGCCGCGTCAGCAGCTCGCATGGGATCAACGTGACACCAGCACACATCGCCGCGCTCCGCGCCGGGGACGTGGACTCCGTCCCTGCGCCCGTAGTCGATGCGGTGATGGACTCGATCCAGATCGGCCCAGAGGTGTTGCTCGGCGACGACCCAGCCATCGTCCTGCCCGCATGGAACAGCCTGCAAGCGCTCGCCGAGCTCAACCGGACCTCGCCGGCTCTAGTGCAGCTCCGAGCAGGGTCCGAGCTGAGCCCCGAGGCCCGCGAGAACCTTCTCAACTTGCTCGATCCCTCCCGGAAGCCGGACTGACACGAGCATGCTCAGAAAGCCGACTGCACGCGATCCTCAGCACACCGCTGAGCGACTTGTCGAAGCCCTGCCGATCCGACGCCCGTGGGACATCGACGAGTTCACCGCCAGTATCGGGCTGATTACCGGCAAACCAATCACTGTTTCCCCGCTGCCGGCCTCACTGGAGGACGAGATCAGTGGACTGTGGGTGCCCTCGCCGAGCATCAACCGGATCTACATCACCACCCGCGGCAACGCCAACTATCAGGAGCACGTCCGGTGTCACGAGCTCGCCCACGTAGTCCTCGCCCACGAGGGCGCTGACGATCTCGATGCTGATACCTACCGCGCTCAGCTCCGGCGCCTGGCCCCGAACCTGCCCGAGGGGTTCCTGTCCCAGCTCGGACCGGCACGCGTCTGTTTCGCTCGCGCTTCCTACATCTCAGAGCTGGAGCAAACAGCGGAATGGATGGCCACGATCATTCAGACTCGCGCCGACGCCGTGCGTGGCCAGGTCTACCTCGATGGGCACGACCGAAGCTCGTACGCGATCGCTGAACGCTTCTTGGCCGCTCTGGGGTGGAAGTCATGATCGGGACGGCTGTCGTCACCATCATCTGCCTTCTCGCGGTGTTCCTGGCGCTGCACCGGTTGATGACCATGCGGACAGCGGGCCCGTACGCCCACCACCTGTCGGCTTCGCTGCTCTGTTTCGGCCTGGGGAAGCTGGCTCGCACTCCGGTGGTGTCCGACGAGTGGATCGACGGCTGGTTCCACTCCTGGTCAGGGGTATGGAACGTGACTGACTACTCCGGGATGACGCTCGGCGCGGTCGGGGCGATCTTCCTGGTGCATGCCGTGGCCGGAATCTTCGGACGCCCATTTCGGAAGCTCCTGCTGGTCGGCTCAATCGGCGCCGCTGTAGTGGGCATGGCCGTGACGTTCGCCCTGTCGCCCGTGCCGCACGCCCCGACGGCGTTCATGAGCCAGGACTTCGACATGACCGGATGGTTCGCCATCTACTGGCTGATCTACCTGTTGTGCCTGGGGTCCTCATCGGCGACGGTCGCGGGGCTCGCTGGGCGAGCTGCCGCGGTGTTCCGGCCGGGCGTCCCCCGCATTGCGGTGGCCTCGGTGTCTGCCTCAGGCCTGTTCGGGTCTGCGTATGTGGCGCACAAGGTCGTCAACCTCACGGTCGAGTACTTCAATGTATGGCCTTGGTACAGCGCGCACGCCCCTCAGATTTCGCTGGCGACGTTGGCGTGCGCCATCTTGTCTGGCGCCACTGGGTTGCTGCTGATGCTGGCTGCCGCTGTGGCACGCCGCGTTGGCCGATTCCGGCTTCTGCGGAGCCGGATCCAAGACTGGCGAGATAGTCGCGCCCAAACCCCAGATGTGTCCCTTGACGATGCGCTGATGCCGTCGGGAAACAGCTGGTCTCTATGGCGGGCGACGCGAGACCCGGTGGTGACGCACCGGATGCTCGTCGAGCTTGCTGACTCTAGGGCTTGACCGCACGGCGACGCTTTGTCGCCTGCCCCCACTGTGGCGTGCAGTCCTGGGGCTAGCGGGTCGGTAATTGCGGCGTGATGGCACATCTCAAGTGGTAGCGCGTTGTCTGAGACTTATCACTGCTGTCTGACAGTTGGCCCCAAGGGCGCCTTTGTCCCCAGTGCCCCATCTGGCCTCATTGGGGTCTCGTGTCCTCCAGTGGGCACGGGGGCTGCCTGCTTACTCCAACCCGACAGCAACGACCCGGCCGAGGGGGACGCGGCGGTCGTTCGCGAACTGCACGGTGAGGGTGTCGACTCCGACGACGTCGCCGATGAAGGCGTAGTTGTCGCCACGCGGGTTGCGGGCGATGATCACGGCGGGCACGCGGCCCCAGTTCGCGCCGATCCGGTCGGTGATCTGGGCGGGAAGCGCGGCCCGGCTGGCCTGGTCATCGAGCGCAAGGTGCATCGAATGCGGCATTTGGGCGGCCAGTTCATGCGCCGCGGCGTCGGAGCGCTGCGGGCAGGTCTGCACGACCGCGACGGGGTCGATGTCGGCGACGATTCCTGCGAGGGCGGCGAAGGCGGTCGGGGTCATGGCGTGCTCCCTTGGGGTGGGCGTGTTTCCGATGCCCCTACGATCCACCCGACGTGCGGGACTGCAGCAGCTCAGCTGATGCCCGCGGCGACCAGCCGATTCATGGGCAGTCGGCCACCATTGGTGAACTCGATCGCCAATCCATCGACGGCTCTGATGTCGCCGTGAAAAGCCAGGAGCCGCTGCTGGTGCGAGGTGACCACGACCGTGCCGGCGAGCGGGCGGCCGGCATTGGCGAGCCGCTTGTCGATGAGGCGCTGGGCCTGGTCTCGGTCAGCGAGGGCGCCACCGGTGACCAGCTGGTGGTGCCTGTAGCTACGCATGATCTGCACCACGTCGGCGTAGGTGGGGCAGACGATGCGCTCGACGTCGCGGGCTGGCGCCGGCGGGCGGATGGGGTCGGTGAGGGTCACGGTGACCTCCTGAGGGCGGGGTGGGTATCGCCGTCAGGATCTCCCTGCGTTCTCGAACTGTGGTCTCGCCGCGGTCGTGCTGTGGCGCGAGCCAGGCTGGGGCCTCTAGGTAAGGGAGAACAGGCGGAGCACGATGTCCAGCGAGGCGACCGCGCGTGCGGTCTTCTGGTTGGTGCCGGCCCCACTGCCGACGACTGCCCCTACCGGGGTGTCGATGGTGACGGTGGCCCTGTAGCCGCCGTCGATGCTCGTGGTGTCCACCTCCGGGGCGCTGTGCAGGACTGCTGCCAGGTTGTTGATCCAGGCTGTTGGCGACTTCACGGCGTTGCGGTACTTCTTCGCCCGTTCGGTAGGGGCACCTCCCAGGGCCGCGACCAGGGCAGCGTGTTCGCGCACCTGGGCGGGCACCTCGGTGTGGGCCAGCGGCGGGGCGCTGGCTGTGACCTCGGCGGGCGATGACATCAGCGGCCTTTCTGCGTGAGGCGGAACTGCTGCCCGTCCGGTCCCCCTCTTGAGGTGGGCCAGGGCGATCGTCTTGCCGTTTTCCCTGTCGGCGGCGGGCTCGAGCTCGGGGGCAGTCGGTGCGTCGTCGACGGCCCCGGGAGGGGCGTTGCCTGCGATCACGTCCACGAGGTCCCATAGCGCCTGCTGGGTTGCCGCCGCTTTCTTGGCGTGGCTGCACTGCCACGGGGTCAACCACTGCTGGAGTCGGGCGCGGATGGCGAACAACGGGGCATGCGGCGTGCCGAACTGGCGCACCTCCAGATCTGGGGAGCCAACCGGGGCGCCGCGTAGTTGCTGCCACGCCGACAGGGTCGAATTGGCGGCGTGCGGTGCCGTGGTGCGCATCGTGGCCACCAGCTCCCCCAGCAGCGGCCACCACCTGCCTGAGTCGTCTGCCAGCAGGGCTGCCACCACTGGGGGTTCCAGGGTGCCGTCGTCGGCGCGGCGCCGCAGCTCGCGGGCCAGCTCGTCTTCTCGGCCGGCCGGGTCGGAGATCAAGGCCCGCGCGGCCCGAAGCCAGCCCTTGCCGGACAGTGTCTCCAGCTCCACCGGCGCCCCCTCTGGGGTTGCCTGGTCTGCCGGCTGCCGGGCGAGGCCGGTGTCGCCCACCTGGGGCGGGTCTGCCGGCGTCGGGGCGTCCCTCACGCCGGCCAGCACTTCAACGATCTCCCACAGGGCCTCCCTCTCTGCCAGTTTCTTCGACGCCGCGGACGTCCACGAGGAGGCGACCCCAGCGAACGTCACCCGTGCAGTGAAGGTTGGGTCGTGCGGCGGCCCGTCCTGCCGGTACTCGGCCTGCGGCGCGGGCCGGTCGTCGTCCTCGGCTTGGTGCCAGGCGGAAATCGTCGAGGCTGCGGCATGCGGTGTGACCTGGCGCGCGGTGGCGATCACCTGCTCGAGCAGTCCCGGCCACCCGTGGCCGGTCGCCCGCATCATCACGGCCAGCTGCCCGCCGTCCAGTTCGCCGGCGTCGGCCCGCCGGCGCACCTCTGTCGCGAGCGAGGGAGGCAGGGCTGTGTCGGCGGCGATCCTCAGTACGCGCAGCCAGTCGCGGCCGTGCGTGTGCGTGTAGTCGCCGGAGGCGATGGTGGTGGCTGCTTGCTTGCGGCGTGTTGCCGACGCCGTCGCTGAAATCTGCTGGGCCCGGTCGCGCAGGGTGCTGTTGATGGCCTCGGCGATGTCGTCGAGTACTGACGGGGCGTACGGCGGCTCCAGGCCGTCGAGCTGGGCCAGGATCTGACGCTGGGTGACGAGGTCGGCGTAGCGGCGCAGCGGGGATGTGGCGTGAGCGTAGGCGGGAATCTGCAGGCCGAAGTGACCGATGGCCACCGGTTGGTACGTCGCCGGGCGAAGCGTCTGATTGACCCGGGCGGTGAGGGCCTGCAGGGCGTCTGGCGTCATCACCGGTGAGGCGGATAGTTCAGCGGCGACGTCGGCGAGCAGGGCGTCCGCGGGCGGGGCGACGGCCGATCGGACGTGATTGCGGAACAGGATCGGCAGTTCGAGTTCGATGGCCCACCGTGCGAGCGTCGCGTTCGCGGCCACCATCAGCTCTTGGACGATCAGGTATGCGGCCGGAGTCTGACCGGACTGCAGGGCCACCAGCTGGCCTTCTTCGCTGGTGACCATGCCGCGGGCTGCGTCGAAGATTGCGAATGCCCCGGCCGCCCGCCGGGCGGCTATTAGCGTCCTGGCCAGCCGGTACGCGGCACTGAGTTGGGCACGCTGCGGGTCGGTTGAGTTCGGGGAGAGTGCGGCCCCCACCTGCTGGTGCGTGTAGGCGATTGCGGCGCCGGCGGGCAGCAGGTCGCGGGAGATGGACGACGCGGTCAGGCTGCCGTCGTTGGTGAACCGCATGCGGATGGCCACCACGGGCCGCGGCTGGGTGGACGACAGTGTGGCTGCGTCCTCGAGTTCTCGTCCGAGCATGGGTTTCACTTCGCTGCGCCGGTAGCGGGTGTGCACCCGGGTCAAGGCTGACCGATCTGCTGGCGAGCCGAGGGGGACGACATCGGCGACGGCGGCCACGTACACGGTTGCGTCCCAGCCGTCTCCGCGTTCCGTCACCGTCACCGCGTCGTCGCGGTCGAGGCTGCCGGCGCCGTCGATCATCAATGCGGTCATGCGACAGGATCGTGCCACCCGTCCTGGTCGGCGTGGTGTTGCGAGCCCGCCTTCCGTTAGGCGCCGCGACCGAAGCGGCGTTCGGCCCAGATCCCGGTGCATTGGCCGGCAGGGGCGTCGTTAGCGGCCTGATCGCACCGTTCAAGGACAGGGCAGGTTCGGCAGATGCTGGCGGCTTGCCGGTAGCGACGCAGGTAGGAGGCCCGGGGTTCACGGTCGGCTCGAGCGTCGAACAGGGGGGCTTTGCCGGCGCAGGCAGCGCCTTGCAGGGACGGGCCGCTGACAATGTCTGCGATCACGTCGAGCGGCTTCATTCGTGGACCTCCGGGTGGGCGGTTCGCGGTTCGGAGATGGGGTTCTGGCGGAAATGAGTCCGGCCGCCCCGGTCCACCTGGTGGGGTGGACAGGGGCGGCCGGAGTGGCGCATTGGGTTAGCGGCCCGGGGCCAGGCCCGCGTCGCGGATCGCGGTTTGGAGCTCGATCGGTAGGCCGTGCCAGATGCCGTCGTTGTTGACTGCCGTCGCGACTAGGCTCCAGCCGCCGACGCCGACAGCAACGGAGCCCATGGCTGCGGCTACCGAGGTGAGTATTGCGCCGAGTGCGCCCATAGTTTGTCTCCGATCGTGAGGGCTCGCCTGCCGTGGGTGGCGGACAGCCAGTGTGTCCAGCGGTGGGGATGTTACCGGCGTGTCGTGTCGGGCCGGGGTTGCATCGGGCGCTATGGCGATGCCGGTGGGGCGTCAAATGCGGACCAGGGCTGGCCGTGTGATGGCCAGCCCTGGTCGTTACGCATCGCCTGCTGAGCTCGTGCCGGGGTCAGTACCCGATGGTGCGCTTCGGGATCTGGTGTTCGGGCGGCAGGTGCGGGTTGAGGCCGTCGGCGACGAAGTTGTTGGCTTCGACTGAGCCGATGACGACCTGGTTGTTGATGTCGTTGAACCATGCCTCGGCGCCCTGGGCGGCGACCGGGTTGCTGGCGACTGCGGATCCCGCGCCGACGCTGCCGGCGCCGGCGGCGACGGCGGCGCCGGTGCCGGCTGCCGGAACCCAGATGGGCGCGGTGGCTGCTGCGCCAGCCGCAGCCGGCCCGACGGAGGCGGCGGCCGGGGCGATGGCAGCGGCGGCGGGGCCGAGTGTGGCCAGGCCCGCGCCGACGGCGGGGCCGACCTGAGTCAGTAGTGCGATGACACCAAGCGTGATGGGGTCCATGAAGGCGCTCCTTGCAGTGATTCCGATGGGTCGTGCTGCGATCAGGGTAAGTCACGGTCATGCCGTTGCGTTGCGCTGACTTTTTCCTAGTCGCTAGGCCGGAATCGCTTGGCCCGCTGGGGGTGTTACCGCCGTAGCCTCAGAAGTTAATTGCAGCCACATCAGCCCCAGGCTGTGCGCCTGTACCCCTTGGGTTGGCGCGGCGGAGTGGCTGTGGCCCCTCCCCTGAGGATGCCTCTCTCAGTTGCCGGTGACGATGGTGCGAATGGTGTCGCGGTCCTCGCTGTCGTCCCAGTTTTCCTCGAGGACGTCCTCGATACCCGCGTCCCCGTTCTCGAGCAGCGTCAGGGTGGCGTTGACGACGAAGTCGATCAGCGTCGCGGTGTCGGGGTCCAAGCCGAGACCGTCGAGCATGCTCGCTGCGCCGTTGGCGGCGGTGCTGACGTCGTCGTGTGTGTAGGGCATCGGAGCCTCCCGGGGTTGGGTTCGTCTTGCGGTGTTCCCCATCCTCGCTGTGCGGATGCGGGGTGCAGCAGCGTCGAACCGCCGCCGGTGACGAGCCTGCTAGCCCGGTTCAGGCGCTGCCGTTCGCGACCGCGAGTTCGCGCTCCAGGTCGTCGATGCGGGCCCTCAGTCGCGCCTCCAAGCGGTGCATCCGCGCGGCTTCCGCGCGCGCATCGTTGCGGTGCTCGACTGGAGTCTGCCCGTGTGCCCACTGGGTGGTGACGGTGAGCCGCCGGCCATCTGGGGTGGACAGGATCTGCTCGACGTAGTTCGCGGCGCCGTGCTCGTCGAGGAAAGCCTCGGCCAGCGCGGCCACGTAGACGAGGTACTCCTCTGCGGGGATGCCGCCAACCTCGCCAGCACCGATTCGGGTGATGATGCCTTCGAGTTCTTCTCGCATCGCGATCCGCGCCTGGCGGACCTGCTCGAGATCGAGGTCGTCAGCCAGGCGGTCGGCAGCTGTGACCCGGTAGGTCATGCGGCTGGAGTAGCTGCTCATGTCCATGGTGGTGTTCGGCCAGATGGCGCCGATCGCGCGGGTCAGGGTCGCCGCGACATCAACCGGCAGGGGCAGGTTGACGGTGATCGTGACGGCGTCCTCGTCTGCAATGTGTGCGCTCATGCCGGTCACGGTAGGGGCGGCTCGTGCCGGTGTGCGGTCGGCGAGAGGTCAGAGCCGCGCTCCGGTCGGGCGGACAGCGCTCGCAAGCCTGCCGCACAGGCGCCTTCCCCGCCCTGACGAGGCGTTTTCGCGCTCCGGCACGAGCTGACGGCTTGCGGTGTCGTGCCGTTTTTCGGCAGTGCTGCAGTCCGAAATGTGGTCCATAGAGTCCCGTCCCACAGACCCACCCCTGCCTGCCAGCTCCTGCCGTCGCGATTCGCGGGAGCTACTGCGGGCCCCTGTATGGAAGGACGCCCTCTATGAGCTCTTCGCCGAAGTTCGGCCACGCCGCTGTCGCTGCCGCTCAGGTGCTCGCCGCCAAGCCCAACCGTCACGAGCTGACGGCCGAGCAGCACGCCGCGCTGGCGGCGTGGCCCGGCTGGGGGCCGCTGGCCCCGATCTTTGAGCGGGAGCAGACCGCGACATGGGCGCGGATCGGCGAGCAGTTGGAGGAACTGCTGGGGGCGGAGGCGTTGGCGCGCGGTAGCGAGCAGGTCGACAACGCCTTCTACACCAGCGAGGACGTCGCTGGCCGGATCTGGAGCCTGCTGTCCGATGCCGGGTTCACCGGCGGGCGGGTGCTGGACCTGGGGTGCGGGCACGGCCGCTTTGCTCTGGCCTGCCCCGACGGGCTCGACATCGACTACCACGGGGTGGAGATCGACCCCACGGCCGCGCAGATCGCCCAGTTGGCCAATCCGCGGGCCCGCATCGTGGGTGAGCGGCTGCAGGACGTCACCCTGCCGACGGGGGGTTTCGATCTGGTGGTGGGCAACGTGCCGTTCGGCACGGGCTGGATCCACTCGAAGCACGGCGCGGCCCCGAGCCTTCACGGCTATTTCCTGCAGCGCGCGGTTGAGGCGGTGCGGCCGGGCGGCCTGGTCGCGATCATCACCTCCCGGTTCCACCTCGACAGCCGGGAGGGTCTGGCGGCGATCGCTGATCGGGCCCGCTTCGTGGGCGCTGTGCGGCTGCCGTCGAAGGCGTTCACCGGTGAGGGCACGGATGTTGTCGCCGACCTGCTGGTTTTGCAGATCCGGCAGCCGTTCGACGAGGGCGGTGACCGGCAGCAGGTGGCGTTCGGGTCGGCGATGATCGACACGCCCGTGCGGGCCGGTGATGCCCGCGTGCAGCCGGTGCGGGTATCGCGATTCTTCGTCGACAACCCGGAGTTGGTGGCCGGCCAGATGCGGGCGACCGGGCACTTCCGCAATTCGCTGGCGGTGGTCACCCGCAAGCCGTCGGAGATGCTGGACCGGGCGTTCGCCGCGCTGGGGCAGCGCATGCCGGCGTGGGGCGAGAGCGACGGCAAGCCGTCTTGGCGCGATGCGGAGATCCTGGTCGACGCCGAAGGCCGCCCCGAGGGCTCGTTTCACCTGATCGACGGGCTGGCCCATCAGGTCGTCGACGGCGCTCTCGTGCCCGCGCGCGGCGCGAAGAACGCGGAGCTGCAGGCGCTGGTGCAGCTGCGAGATGCCGTGCTGGAGCTGATCGAGACCGAAGCCAAGCGGCATACCCCCGATGCGGTCCTGGACCCGCTGCGCTCCCGCGCCCTGGACCTGTACCGGCAGTACGTGGCCTCCTACGGTCCGTTGAACAGGATGAGCGTGGTCGACGGCCCGGTCGACCCGGCAACGGGCGAGCCCACTCGCCGCGCGCGGCGACCGCGGATGGGCGGATTCCGGGCCGACCCGCAGGCCGAGGTCGTATTCGGTATCGAGCAGTACGACGAGGCCACCCACACCGCACATCCGGCGCCGATCCTGCTGCA